>Ga0315297_10001420_pt1 | contig 14795 bp, 13 predicted proteins | sample YL17G15_0_MG_FD_203628 | JGI IMG/M metagenome (GOLD analysis project Ga0315297, IMG submission 203628) | Sediment microbial communities from Yellowstone Lake, YNP, Wyoming, USA - YL17G15_0 | ecosystem: Environmental > Aquatic > Freshwater > Lake > Sediment | place: USA: Wyoming | collected... | reverse complement strand
TTAAATCCCATGTAGAGGACGACGAGGGAGGCGACGAGGGCGATGGCTTCTCTGAAATATTTGAGGCGCTTGGGAATGACCAGGCAGATGATGGCAATGAGGGCCGGCAGGAGAATCGGCCATAGAAGCATGTTCGGTGTCATTTTAGCCGCCAATGATATGGGTCGTCGCGATCTCGGCCACTTTGGCGGGATAAGAGACGAAGATGCCCGCGACCAGGGATAAGATAGCCAGGAGGGCGACCACAAAAATCATGGATCTCGTTTTTTCCGGCGCGGCGATTTTCACTTCTCCCAGGAAAACCTGGCTGAAAACCTTGAGGAGGTAAAACATGGTCAGGACGGCCGTGAAGAGGGCGACGGCCGCAACCCAGACCAGCCCGGCCTGGACGGTCCCCATGATGACCAGGAACTTGGAGAAGAAGCCTCCGAAGGGAGGAATGCCGATGACCGAGAAAGCGCAGAGCAGGAAGGCGACGGCGGTGATGGGCATAGTCTTGATCAACCCGCCCATTTCCCGGATGTCCCGTTTATGCGTGGCGTGGATGACGATCCCGGCGCAGAGGAAGAGTCCGGCCTTGGCCAGGCCGTGCATCAGGATGAAAAGCAACGAGCCTGAGACCCCGGATTGGTTGGCCACACTGAAGCCAAGAAAGATATAGCCGATCTGGCTCACCGTCGAGTAGGCCAGGATGCGCTTGAAGTCGTTTTCAACCGTCGCCGCAGCGGCCGCGATCAAGCTCGAGATGACGACCAGGATGGGGATGACCTGCGGCCAGTCACCGGGGAGCTTGAACGTATACAGGAAAAGGCGGGCGTAGGCATAGACACCGATTTTGACCAGCACCGCCGCGTGGAGCAAAGCGGTCACCGTGGTCGGAGCGACGCCGGCGTCCGGCAGCCATGTGTGAAGCGGCACCGTCGCCGATTTGGAGAACATGCCGAAGAGGATCAGCAAGACGGCGGTCCCGGGAATCATGGTTCCACGCATTGCCGTCAGGTCAAAGGAATTCGTGGTTCCGTAGATCTGGATGAATCCCAGGAGCATGACCACGGCGCCGAAGAACGTGACCAAGAAGGCCTTGTCGGCCTTGAGGATATGATCCTTCAGCCGGTAAAATCCGATCAGGCGCCAGCAGCAGATGGCGATGATCTCCCAGAAAAGATAGATGAAGATCAGGTTTCCCGAATACACCAGCCCCATCATGGACCCGATGAAGAGGACCACCATCAGGTAGTATTCATTCTGGTTTTCCTCGTGATGGATGTAGCCGAGGGAATAGACGATGATCAGGAAGCCGACGAACGAGGAGACGATGGACATGAAGATGGACAGAGGGTCGATGATCAGGATGAAGTCCAATCCCAGAATGAACTCTTTGCGGATGATGGTTTCGCCGCCGCTGATGGCCGTCGGGAGGAGGAACAAGGGGAGGAGCGCGGTGACGCCGCCGAGGAGGACGGCCCAGGCCGACCGGGCGGACTTGGAAATGAGGCTGGCCAGCGGGATGGTAAGGGCGCCAATGATTGGGACAAAAACAGTGAGCAGTGTTATTGTCTCAATGATCATTTTGAAGGCAAAGTATATTTTTTTCCGAAGGGGAATGTCAAGGCTTTCTTGGAGGGAAAAACGAAGTTATTTTTTGACTATTTGAGGAGGGTCGAGGCGGCCGCCCAGGCAACCAGATTCTTCTCCACGGCAGCGGCAAAGAGGAAATATTTTCCAATAAATATCTTTATTCTTATTCAAAGCAGGGGACGGAGGGCCATAGCCCCGCAGATGTTTTTATCTCTTATTTCGTGGCGATCTCGATTTTTTTTATCATATGGACAGGATAATAGATCGTTTTCTCTTCCTGCTTGCCCTTATATCCGGATTGCATGAACTTATTGGCCCTGATTTCTGCCTGGCTCAGCATATCGAAATTCTCGGATATTAAAGTATCATCACTAAAGTGGACAGTTAGAACGTACATCTTTTTTTCTCCCCTGCATAATCATGAAGGAATTATAAGGAATACGGCAGGTCCTGTCAATTTGGGTTTCTTAAAGCCGGCATTTTTTGCGGCCTAGGGAAAAATCGAACGGAAAAAGATCTCATTTTGCCGATCAGCGAATCACTTTCAGGATCCGCCGCCACCTGGCTTTCGGCAGGAAATTGACCATCTTCTTCAATCTGTCCCTGAAGCCGGTCTTCTGATAGGCGTCCCGCTCCGCCAGGTAGGAGAAGTAGATGACCCACGGCCGTCCTTTCAGGTTGTTGAGCGGCAAAAAGCCCCAGAAGCGGCTATCATCGCTGTTGTCGCGATTGTCGCCCATGGCAAAAATATGCCCTTCGGGGACGATGACCGGGCCGAAATTGTCGCGGGAGTCGTTACTGTAATTGGCAGCATCATTCGCAGACCTAATATCGCTGTCGGAATGGACCTTGTATTTTTCTTCCAGCGGCCGGTCGTTGATATAAACCTGCTTGTTTTTGATCTCCAGTTTTTCTCCCGGCAGCCCGATGGCGCGTTTGACGAAATCCTTGGTCAGGTCATTCGGCCATTTGAAGACGATGATGTCTTTCCGTTTGATATTTCTCCGCGGAAGAATTATCTCTTCGATGGGCGAGATCGTGTTGGCATAGACGAGCTTGTTGACCAGGAGGAAATCGCCGACGAGGAGCGTCGGCTCCATCGAGCCCGTGGGAATCTGAAAAGCCTGGACGACAAAGGTCATCACGAAGAAAACGAAGACCGCCGTCTCGGCGATGAGCTCAAAATATTCGCGGACGACGCTCTTGTCTCTTTTTTTCCTGTCTTTTTTATCCGTCATATTGCACCTGCTAGAATCCGGGGTCAAACCTACTCGTTACGCATCTTCCCCGAGAGAATTTAGCGTAACGAGTAGGTTTGACCCCATACCTTTCAATAGATCCAATCCTTTTTTTTATCCGGCGAATTCTGCAGGACATGCTCGGCCATGGTCCGCTGCAGCGCGTCGCCCCTAAACGGGCTCCAGCCGTGTCCGCCGCGGTCGCCGTACTTGAAATCACCTCCATAGGGCGGGTTCGTCGCGCTCTCCAGAAAATCTTGGAGCAGGTAACAGGCCTCGTTGAGGTAGAAGTTGTCCATGCGTCCGCAATAGACATGGATTTTGCCGGCGAGCTTCGTTCCGATGGCCGTCCAGTTCTTCTCCAAGTAACGGCGGAGGTCGTAGCGCTCGCCGGCCCAAGCTACGGCATCCTTGTCGATCTTTCCCGTGACCGGGTCCCAGAGCGGCTTGGGGTAGCCGTCCTCAGCGACGGGCGCAAAGACCGCGTTCCATATGGCCCATTGTCCTCCAGACCGGAACCGGTCGCCGATCGCTTCCTCGTAAAGGTTCTCCTGTTCTTGAGTATATATGATGTTGCCGCTTGTATCCCGCTCGCCGCCGCGCGGCACGCGCGTCCATTCATATTCGATATAGTAAGCGTTCTTGTCATTATAGAGATTAACGATCTGGTATTTTCGGAAATCGACCGGGTCGGGACAGAAAGTCCAGGTTCCGCCGAAAAAGTCGGGATAGAAGATCTGCATGGCCAAGGAAATCCAGCCTCCTGTCGAGCCTCCCGAGAGCACCCGGGCCCAAGGCTGGCCGATAGCCCGGAAGGTCTTCTCGATATGGGGGATGAGCTCGGTGATGATCGCATCGCCGTAGGGCCCTGCGTTCTCGGAATTCACGCCGTAGGAGTCGTCATAGTACGGGCAGGCATGCTCGATGGTCACCTGGATGAAGCGGGGCATATTGTCCGAGCTCCAGATTTTATTTGCGGCGTTGTTCGGATCCTCACTGAAGCGGCCGACGTTGCCGCGCGGGAAATGGCCTTGGATGTAATGAACCGGATAGCGAACCTCCGGATGCTCGTCATAGCCCTTGGGCAGCAGGATGTTTGCCCCGACTTCCATCGGCCGTCCCCAGAATTCCGTCAGCAGCTTGCTCTGGATTTTGATATGTTTAAGGTGCCGCGTATCTTGATAAGGGGAGATAGGCGGTACGATTCGGTTCAGGACGATAGGAGCAGGCGCGGCTTCACCCGCCGCAGCGATTTTTATTTTAACCGGATCGCTGAAGAGATTCCCCGGCGATCGGCGCCAGTTCTGGCCTTCTCCCTGGTCCATGTGGAGCTTTATAGTTTTGCCGTCAGAGCGCTTGAAGGTCATGTAGATGTTAAGCCAGGCTTGAACAAAATATTCTCCTTCGGGGATGTCAAGCAGGCACCGGATGGGATAGCCGAAGGCTGTCTCATCGATATAAACCGTGTCTCCTGGCTTCAGGTCGTCGACGTTTTTCCCGAAGACGGGCGTCCCGTTCATGCCCAGATTGAACTTTTCGGTCCGCGAGAGGAGAAACAGGATCCGTCCCGACGCCGGTTCGGTCCTGACTCCCGGGTCGATGTAAACGGCGAACCGGACGGGTCGTGCGGCGGGTCCGGCGGCCGGGCCGGATGCGGAACCGGAACGAACCGCAAATATGGTAGTGACGAATAAAATCGGCAGCAGAATCAAGAGGGATAATTTATTTTTGGAATTTCTTCTCATGATCTGCATGCGTTTCCTCCGATCAAAATCCAGCTTTGTTTCTTCGGAGGATTATATCGCATAATCGGGATCAAACCTAAACGATTTACAAATCAATAGCTGTCGTTGCGAGGCACTTCGTGCCGTGGCAATCTCCGTTTAGGTCTCTCGCGACAAAAGCGGGGATTCCTCGCTTCGCTCGGAATGACCTTTCCGGTCAGATCGCAACGCTCCCCGGGGTCGCTCGCGATGACCAATTGATGCCACATGGACGGGTTTGCCCCCTTCCCAAATTGACGGCCATTCGAAATTCTGATATATAATATATTTTTAATTCGGAATCCCAGTGGTTACTGATGTCGATAGATAAAGGTCACGGACGATGAATGTTTTCAGAATTTTTAGGGTTTCGTTCAGGGCTCTAGGCCGGAACAAGATGCGCACTTTTCTGACGGCCCTGGGAATCATCATCGGCGTTGGCTCGGTGATCGCCATGGTCAGTATAGGCACGGGGGCCAAGATCGGAATCCAGGAACGATTCGACCGCATGGGGACCAATCTCCTTGTCGTCCGCCCCGGGAGCATGAATCTCAGGGGAGTCAGGACCGGTTTTGGATTCCGAAGCACCCTGAAATTTGACGATGTCGCGGCCATCAAGGAGCATTGTCCTTCGGTCCAGGCGACGTCCCCGAATATCAACACCCAGTCGCAGGTCATTTACGGAAACAAGAATTGGAGGACCCAGATCCAGGGCGTCAGCGAACAGTATCCCACGATCCGAAGATGGGAGATGGAGCGGGGGATATTCTTCGATGAAGAGATGGTTCAATCAGCTGCCAAGGTCTGCGTGCTCGGCCGCGATGTCCAAAATTACCTCTTTGACGAAGGTGAGGATCCTATTGGAAAGGTCATCCGCATCCGGCGGGTGCCGTTCACAGTCATCGGGATCCTGAAATCCAAGGGCGAAACCGGCGGGTTCGGCAGCCGGGATGACCTGGCCTGCGTTCCTTATACGACCGCCTCGAAGAGGCTGGTTCGCTATACCTTTATCCAATCGATCGATGTTTCGGCGGTCTCCCCGCAGGCGATGTCGAAGGCGCAACAGGAAATCGAGGTTCTCCTCCGTGACCGGCACAACATCCCGGAGGGCGCCGATGACGATTTCAATGTCCGAAACCTGGCGGATATCGCGGAAAGCATGGAGAGCGCCATGGGCGTCCTGCAGCTCCTCTTGGGAAGCATCGCCGCGATATCGCTGCTCGTCGGCGGGATCGGGATCATGAACATCATGCTGGTATCCGTGACGGAGCGGATCCGGGAGATCGGAATCCGGATGTCGGTCGGCGCTCGGGAGCGAGACATTCTTGTTCAATTCTTGTCCGAGGCCATCGCCTTGAGCCTTATGGGCGGTCTTCTCGGAGTAGGCTTTGGAATAGGCGTCTCAAAGGTGTTGAAGTTCATCCCGATCTTTTCTCGAATTGAGACAGTCGTTTCCTCCGGTTCGATTTTTTTGTCTTTTATTTTCGCGGGCTCCGTAGGAATATTTTTTGGCTTCTATCCGGCCCGCAAAGCCTCCAAGCTCAACCCGATCGAAGCCCTCCGCTACGAATAATTCGGGGTCAAAAAAATAATCCGGGGTCAAACCTACTCATTACGCATCTTCCCCGAGAGAATTGTGCGTAACGAGTAGGTTTGACCCCGGCCATAACGAGTAGGTTTAACCCCAGCCAGTTGTTCAATCTTCTCGAAGTCAAATTCTTCTGCCGGCGGGATTGATATGAGATGATGATAGGAAAAATTCAAGGTAGCCGCTAGCCGATACATTAATAGCTTTTTGATCTGGCATCGACGGCTATCATAGAAACGATTTTTAGCTTCTCGTCGATTTCATAAAAGAAACGATAATTTCCAATTCGGTAGCGCCATGTATCGGGCTTATGCCCTTTGAGCTTCTTGATATTCTTGCCGAAATAGGGCTGCTTTCTGAGCTGCGGGTAAACGTAGCCGTGGAGGTTTGCGATAATTATTTTCGATCTTTCTGCCAATCTCGTTTTCAGGTCTTCCTGGAATTGAGCGGTCTCGAAGATCCGATACTTAACCAATAAATTTTCCCCGTTTTTTTTTGGCCTGCCGGCTGCCCGTTTTAAGGCGACGCAAAAGATCTTTATTGGCGAGTATCTCTTCCATCTCAAAAGCATCTGCGAACAGCGTCTCTTCGAGTTGCTTAAGCGCCAGGGTCTCGATTGTATTGGCCAAATTCCTGTTCTCCGCCTTGGCATAGGCCGCAAAGGCGTCGTAATCCTCGTCGGAAAGGCGCAAAGTGATGGTTTTAGGCATTGCACAAAATCCTTTAATTTCGTTCGTATTCATTCTAATTCATTCTAGTTAAATATGCAACACCCGACCATCAGTTTATTCTTACACTTTGGACCATCTGAGTATAGGACGGCTGAAATTAGGAATTTTCTCAGTAGTCTGGGATCAAACCTACTCATAACGCATCCTTCCCTGGAGAATTCTGCGTAACGAGTAGGTTTGACCCCGCATTTATCAGGGTTAATTCAGACCGGCTGCGAATTGAATTATTCAGAATCGGAAGCTGGTTTTGATCTGGCGACCCCCTGGCCGGCCTATTACCGGAATTCCCAATGGACGCGATATCTTCGCACAACGGGATTGCCGGAAGAGTCAGTTTCGATCGTGTAAAGTTTGTTCTTCTTCCACACGGAACCGTGGTCGAGATTCGCCCGAATCGGAACCTTGGCGAGATACTTGCCGTCGGAACCATATATATCGAAATATAGGCCGTCTGTTGTCCTCTCTATGCGCTGGTAGGTTTTCACGAAGATTCTCTCCTCAGCATCGACGGAGATATCCATGAACGCGGGTAAATGATCCGGAAACACCAGTTTTCCTCCAGCCCTGATCCAATCCGCATATTCGTCCTGATAGAATTTTCGATCCCGCTCCGAAAATGGCAATGGATCGTATTTTTTCCGAATGAAGTGGATTGGATCGCCTTGAGGATCGAGAATCCGGAGTTCATAATTGTCGGATTTGCCCCAGACGATCTTTCCCTGCTGGGAGACAGCGCAGGCCAATCTGGGTTTTGCGACAGCCATTTCCGTCTTTTGCCGATTCTTGTCTTGGTCCTCCCTGGCGATGACGAGAGGTTGATCTTTCGTCAGGAAGTATTTCTTCAATTCCCGCCCGCCGATCGGAGGGGGAGCGAGGCTGACCGAACCTACGATATTTCCCTGATGGTCGATGCGGAGGGGAACAAAGGACTCTCGGGTTCGCCTTTGCCGAAGATATTTTCCGTCCAGGGAAAACGTGATTAAATTTTGTCTGAGATAATCGAAGACGGCGAGTTCGCCCGAAGGCCCGACCTGGACGAATACAGGCATTTCTATCTCCCCGGGTCCCTGTCCTTTTCGGCCGATCGTTCTCAAAAAAACGCCCCGGTCATCGAAAACCCGAACCTGGGCCGAGCGGTAATCAAGGACGTAAAGGTTTCCATCATCATCGACGTCGAGGCCGTTGATTCTGGAGAAAAGATAAGCTTCTTCGCCCTCGGCTTTGCCCAGGGAAAACTCTTCTTCGAGACGAAAAATATCGGCCGGATAGAGAGGCGACGCGGGATTCTTTATGACCAGAACGCCATTTTCAGTTTCAATTTTCCCTTTCCATTCAGGCTTTTGATTTTCCTTTGCTTGAGGCAATGTGAAAGAACAAGCAATGAAAATAGCCCATAAAAACATAGCGTGTATTCTCATGTTCTGCTCTCTAATCAAATGAGGATTTAGGACCTTTTTTTAAGCGTTAGAGTTTTCATGGCATGCGGCACCGGAATAATTACGCTTGAATTCGGCATTTTCTCCTTGATTTTTCGCTCAAATTCCTTGCTCTCAGCGGCTGAGCCATGGATGGCCACGATCACACTCGGCTTGAGGTCTGCGGCCATTTTGAATGCCGCTTCCGGTGATGCCGTGGGCGAAGGATTCCCCGTGGGAAGGAAGGCCAGATCTGAGGGATAATCTTTGACCGGCACATAGTCGGAGTCTCCTCCGTGAAATATACTAAGTCCTCCGACCTTGATCTGGAAAAGGCAGATCGGGCCAATATGAATTCCTTTGATCGCATTCACGGTGAACTCGCCAACTGTGTATGTCTTTCCGGGCACTGCGTTCGTCAGCTTGCTGGATGGTATTCTTGCCATCAGGCTTCTTGCGATAGAGGATTCGGCAACCACCGGAGCGCCCGTGGCCTTGAATATTTCCAGGGCCGCGTTGGCATTGAAGTGATCGCCGTGGCTATGCGTGTAAAGCACAAGGCCAAGGCCCCCTGATTTCAGGCTATTCAATTCCGCAGCCTCCAATGATTCAGCCGGGTCGACAAGGATCGTGCCCTTGGCCGTCTTTATGATGACGCCCGAGTAGCCAAGGAAGATGAAGGAAACTTCATTGTCCCCGACCGGAGAAGCCAGACCTTTTTCGTTCATGTCCATTTCAGCTCCAGATCTCGAAAATCCTCCCGATGGTGCAAAGATCAGAAGTAAAAGAACCATAACGAGCATATATTTTTTCAATTCCCCTCCTCATGATCAACGTACCTCTTCAAAATTGTATGCTTAAAACATTTTCGATGCAAACAGTTTCAATTGGCCCGATGTTTAGGACCTTCAATGGCTTTCATTCTCGATGATTTTATACTGATAGAATATCGTGTTGTAGTACTCCCGGATAAAAAGATTATTGCCGAATATCCGAATTCCGTGGGCATGGTGGGTGAGAGAAATTTCGCCCAGCAAGATACCGTCCGGGCTAAAAATCTCGAGCTTGTAGGCGTCCCCCTTTACGACCTTGGGCTGGGTGGGGATAGTCCTGGAAACCACTCCTGCATCCGTCGCTACGACCGAGCCTCCTGAACCCCTCTCTTCCTTGGTTAACTGGCGGCGAAGGGTTATGACCCAGATTCGGCCTTTGCCGTCTGCAGCGATCCCACTAGAGACAACATTCATCTTCGGGCCTTGTGCTCCTCTGCGGGTGACAAATCCCTTTTCGATGACATCCGTCCCATAATTCAGGGGCCTGTCCGCCCGCCAGAGGAGCCTCCCGTCCGGCGCGTATTTCTCGATCCGGTTTTGCCACTGGAAGTTCAAGCAGATGTTCTTCTCCGAGTCAGTATCGAGATTGAAATAGTTAGCGTGCCAACTGGTATTCCCATCCCCATAATCAGTAGCTTCCCCGAAGGCAAACTTGGCCTTCCCGTTCTGGTCTACCACCTCCAAGAGCTTGGGAAGCTTTTTCACCCTGCCCATCACAATTCCGTAGTCAAGAGAACCGCCTCTGACAATTAATCCGGGCTTCAGAAGCCTGATCTGACCCCCTGAGAAAGCGCGAAATTTAGTGGTCCTCAACGGCTTTCCTTCAGACGAAAGGACCTCGATTCGCCTGCTCCTCATATCGAAAACAAATAGGTTATCCTCGTTGTCGATATCCATGGAGTGGGCGGCTTGGAACTCGCCGGGGCCTTGGCCTTTACGGCCGATTGTTTTGATGAATTTTCCCTCTGAATCGAGTTTCTGGATTCGGTTGTTGTCGGTATCAAGGATGTATAGATTTCCGACTGAATCCTGGACAATGTCGTTGGGATTGTTGAACGACAGATTCACTTCGGCGTCGAGCCCGCCGATTGTTCGGACTAATTCCAGCTTAACTTCCGGATTCGCGCCCCATTTTCCGCCTTTCTCATTGTGGACGACGCGGACGCCGTTCACCGTCTCAATTTTTTGTGCCCCTACAAAAATCGAAACGAGGAATAAAGCCAAAAGAATTCTCAATCTGACATTTGGGACGCTTCGTGGCATTTTTTCCCCTGACGGTTGCTTGTCAAGAGAATAGCACCGATAGAACGAGGAGTCAAATTCAAGAAAAAAGCTCTCTCTCTTTGTTACAAATTTGTCACCAGATTCATCACTCATCTTATATATAATTCAAATCGGAAAATATTATTTTTTCGAAAAGAACAAACTTCTTCCCGGAAGGATACCACCGGGACAAAATCACCAAGAATGGCTCAGTTTTGCCTATTTAGGCCTTAATTCGAGAATCCGGAAATATAAAGGAAACAAGGGAGTTAGGGAGCGCGCCGGGCAGGACTTGAGCCCCCGGCCACCTAATTCTCCATCAGATAGCCTTCATCGCTTCCCAGTTCTTAATCTTGAAGCGGACGACGAAATATTCCCCTGTATCTTTATCCGTCCGAATGTAATAGAGGTCGCCGTTCCTGATGACGGAAGGGACGAAAGGCAAGCTCATCCGATAGAGGAAGATACCGTCCTTAGAAAAGACATCGATAGCCTGGGGGCCGTCCCTGTCAAGGATGGACTTCAGCCGGATGACATAAAGGCGGCCCCGGTCGTCATTCTGCATCGTCGAGAAATACGGCCGATGGTCCGGAAAGACTGCGTCCTCGCCCGGCTTGTCCGTTTTCCCGTACCAGGCAAAATAGCCATCCTTCCGGGTCGCTTCCTTCTCTTTTCCTGAAATAGAAAGGGGCTTTTCATCCATGGCGATGATGAAGACCGTCCGGCCGGAGGCATCGGCGACATGAATTCTATACGTCGACGAAAATCCGTAGACGAAGGCGTCGGAAGTGAGCGGCGAGAAGGCGATGTCGCTGGTGTACCAGTGGAGGACGAATCCCTTTAGGCTTTCCCCGAACTCGCCCCGGTATTCGGCGATCGATTGGACCGATGTCCCCTGCGAGTCGACCTGGACGATTTTTTGTTTCCAGCCGTCGCGAGGGCTCGGCTGGGTCGTGCCGATGATCAATCCGCCGGGGCCGATCGCGAGCCGGTTGAGAAACGTCCGGAAATTGATCTTTTTCTTGAATGTCCCGTCGGGAGCGAAGACGACCAGCTCCGTGGCTGCGTAGACAATGCAGTCTCCTTCGGTGTCAAACAGGACTTGGTTAGGAAATTGATATTCCCCCGGCCCCTGCCCTTGACGGCCGATCGTCCGGACGAACTGACCCACCGGATCGTACATCTGGACGCGCTTGTTGCCGAAGTCGGCGACGAACATATTTCCCTTATTGTCCGGTCTGACCGCCGCTCCCTTCGGGAAATAATAGGCTTCGGCAGCCGGATCGCCGCCGATCTTAAGATCCTCCTGGAGGTCGAAAGAGAACTCTCCGTATAGCGGTTGGGCGGGATTCTTGACAACCTTAATCCCGTTTTCTGTTTCAATCTTGCCTTTCCACGCGGGCTTTTGATTCTCGCTTGCCTCGACGAAGATGAAGAGAAGAAGAAATAAGATAATCAAAGCGTATCTGATTCTTGGTTCCATTATCCCTCCTGCTAGAGAATTTTCTTTTCTCGAAGCGTCTATTAAGATGAAGCGATTATCCGCGTTTGCGTCCAGTCATCAACCGGGAAGCCTGCTCATGTCTGCCTCGCCATGTTGAGTTTATTGCCATTCCATGCGATAGACAATCACCTCGGGATAGCCGCTTTCTTTAAACATGAGCCTGTAGAAACGGCCGTTTGCCGCGGTCGTTTTCAAATGATTCAGAGCTCTTCCCAGTATCCCATATTTTCCAAGGCTTATGCGCCCGACGCAGACACCGTCCGGATTAAAAATATCATGGATGAATTCGTCCTTATTCTCGCCCTCTTCGTAAGTCATGACGAACAGCCGTCCGCCGTCGTCGGTGAAAAAGGAGTTGAACGCAGGCATTTCTTTCAGAACGATCAGGTTCATCCCTGGATTCGCGGCCGCGATTCTTTCTGTCTGCTTCCTGAATTCTTCGGGATATGGGACCGGACTGTATTCTTTCCTGATCTTTCTCAAGAGTTTTCCCTTGAGATCGAAGACTCGAATCTCGTAGCCTCTCTGACCATTCCCCACGAAGATCCGTTCGCCGGTGACCCTCCAGTAGTAAGGGATGATTATGCCGGGATTCTTTTTGCCCGGCGTCAGGTCCGACAGATCATAGACATCGAGCCTCTTGATCTCTTTGAAATCCGGATCGTACAGGTCCAAGTACATCCCGTAGGTTTCAGATTTGTCTTTGGGATATCTTATGGCCAAATAGTTTCCGTTTGTAAGCGGGACTACGTCCGATAGGCTATGAGGGATGCGCGTTTCCTTGATTAAATTGCCCTCGCTGTCAAAATCCAGAACTTTCAATCCGTTACCGTCAAAAATCCTAATACGGTCATGTCTGTCAACCAACATGGTCCGCACTGATTGGAGTTCTCCAGGGCCCTGTCCCTTTTTCCCAAATTTCTTTACGAATTCCCCTCTTGAGTCAAATTTATAAATGAAATATTCGGACACACGGAACTGTTCAACGATGAAGATGTTGCCCTTGGAATCCGCATCGACGAAATCGGGCATCTTAAGTCCGAGGCCGGAATATTCTTCCTTTTCCAGGTCGATCGTGATGTCATTCTCTATGCGGAGATGAGCTGATCCTCCTTTGAGCGTGAAGGGTTCGAGATGGTTCAGAACCACTTCGACACCACCTTCGTAAATCTTATCGATGCGCGACTGTTTAGTCCCGCAGGATATGACAACGACAAGCCCAAATATAAGGCAGAAGAGCTTTTTCATGGCGTCTTTCCTCGATCCCATCTGAATGGCTTCCGTGTTTGAGGTAGGTCAGAATTTCCAGGTAACCTGATAGCGCTTCACGACCTGGTATCCGTCTTCATCTTCTTCTAAGGAATAGAGTTTTTTCTGTTTTATCAATACCGGTCTCCCCTTGAAGACGACTTTCGCTATGAAGCGTCCTTCAGCATCGAATACATCATAAAGCCAACCGTTATGAACCGGCTGCCGTTCCCAAGTCTGGACGAAGAGATGTCCATCGTCATCGACGAAGAGACTATCATATGCCGAATGATATTCTGATACGGCTGGTGTTTTAGTCGGAGGAACGCTTTTTATGACCTCTTTCCTTTCTTTCGCCGTGAGCTTGACCGGATCATAAGTCCTGGTAATCTTCTTTAGAAGTTTTCCGTTTTCACTATAGAAGAGCAATTCATAATTTTTGGGGAAACCAATGATGACTTCATCCTTTGAGCTGACTGTCCAGTGGAGCCGCGGGCCAACCGGATTATCAGCCCCGGCCAACGGATAGGCTCCATAAGAGGCGATGACCTTCATGTCGGCATCGCATTTATTGACGGTCATTTGGCGGGTCGCGTAGCTCGTGCTGCTGTAATAAATATGTCCCTTGGAATCGATGTCTGCTCGCACGACGAGTTCTGCTTGAACGGGAACGGACCGGATAAAATGGCCATCGAGGTCAAAAAGTGAGAATCGGCGGGTTAGAAGGTCCAATACGTAGAAAGTTCTGCCCGTTTCGTTAAAAAGGACCATGCTAGGCATGTTGAATTCACCGGGACCCTGGCCTTTCCTGCCGATGGTCTTGACAAACCTGCCATCTTTATCGAATTCCTTGACCTGCGCATCACGTCTATCAACGATATAGACATTTCCCAGAGTATCTACATTTAAATGGCTGACCGACGAGAATATTTTCTCGTCTATAGCCTTGCCTCCGCCGATAGTCAACTCTTCCTTCAGAACTAGGATGTTGTCGCGAGATATCGGCTCCTTCGGATTCTTGACAACTATCACATCTCCTTCTTTTGTGATGGTTCCTTTCCACTCAGGCTTTTGATTTCCTTTTGTCGCGGCAGATATAGAGAAAAACAGTAGAAAGATGATCAATGGGTATTTTATTTTGCTTTTCATTATCCCCTCTGAAATATTAGAAGGAGTTTCGGCCTGACACTTGGGACGTTTCATAGCCTTAGTTTCCCTCTAAGTTGCCTAGCCAAAAGATACCACCAATAGAAGAGGGAGTCAAACGAAGAGCAAACCTCGGCCCCGGCATCGGCTGCGTGAATGACTGGGGTCAAACCTACTCATTACGCACGTTCCCCGAGAGAATTCTGCGTAACGAGTAGGTTTGACCCCGCTTTTTCATTTAATAGCCGCGAGATCGTGATGCGTCCAAAAACAGCGATGCAGCGATGAAAAACGGCACCACCCAGATTTTATGTGATATAATCATTATGGTCATCAACGGAGAAGGAAAAAATGAGAAGGATTATGATATTCTTTCTATGATGATGTGATGCAAGGGGTTTTTTCTATTTTCTTCTCCTTTCTTCTCTTGCCTTCTCTTTAGGTCTTGTGGACCATCCTTCTATCCGTGCCCCTGGCCCGAAAGCCAT
>Ga0315297_10001419_pt1 | contig 14797 bp, 16 predicted proteins | sample YL17G15_0_MG_FD_203628 | JGI IMG/M metagenome (GOLD analysis project Ga0315297, IMG submission 203628) | Sediment microbial communities from Yellowstone Lake, YNP, Wyoming, USA - YL17G15_0 | ecosystem: Environmental > Aquatic > Freshwater > Lake > Sediment | place: USA: Wyoming | collected... | reverse complement strand
GCCGAGAGGCAGACGGACGCCATATACGTGATGTATGATAACGAGGCGTACATGAACACGGGCATCCAGAGGAGCGGCTCCACACCCTGGGGCGCGTGGACCACGACGACCCCGGTCGGGTCGAACCACGACTTCAAGCGCGAGGCGAAGAAGGACATCATGGCGATCATGCAGGCCCACAGGATACCCTACGCCGCAACGGTCTCCGTGGCCTATCCAGAGGATTTCATCAGGAAGGTCCAGAAGGCGAGATCGATTAAAGGGTTCAGGTTCATCCACGCGATGTCCCCGTGCCCTCCCGGCTGGCGCATGAACCCGATGCACAGCATCGAGGTCGCGAAGCTCGCGGTGGACACCCACAGCTTCCCGCTGTACGAGATCGAGAACGGGAAGGTGCAAATCACCAGGAAGGGCAAGGGGCTGCCGGTGTCCGAGTACCTGAAGCTCCAGGGGAGGTTCTCCCACCTCACAGAGGCCGAGGTCGCATCCATCCAGAAGGCGGTCGACGACCACTGGCACTATCTCGAGGAAGAGGAGAAGTACGGCATCTGAGGTGTTGTCAGCCTACCTCGACCAGCCGCCTGCGTTTGTACCCCGTGACCACCCTTCTCTTGCCTGAGAGGCTGCGGTCGAGGTCGGCGTCCCCCGTGTCCGAACGCAGCGTCGGCGTGCCGTTCAGCTTTGACAGGGTGGCGACGACCACCACGTTCTCCGGCCCCACCCTGCGGATCACATCCGGGGATATCTGCTGGTTGCCCCTGCCGAAGAAGAACCCTTGGGCGCCGATGGGCGTCACGATGATCTCGGCAGGGCCGTCGTGCTTCTCGAGGACGGACAGGAGGTCCTTCTCCGAGGCGTCGAGCCTCAGAGGACTGCGGCCGACGTAGGCGTCGACCCCCAGGAGGGTCTTCTTCTGTCCCATGGCCTCCCCGATCCTCGCGGTCGTGCTGCCCGGGCCGATTATGTACAGCACGTCCTCATCCATCGAATCGACGATGTACTGCGCGATCTCCGCGGCCTCGTCGTCCGAGCTGCCCGAATGGTACGCCTGCTTACCCGACTGCATCCCCGGGGCGTCAGGCACCCTGGCGACGCCGTACAGCCTAGCCCTGACCTCGCCCCTCCTGAAGCCGTCCTCGTCCACATCCAAGACCTCGCCGTCCCTGAGGGTGCCGCTCAGCGCATACGATGCCAGGAGCCCGCCGACTTCCTCGGGCGTGAGCGCGAACACCGCGGACTGCATCTTGACCCCGGCCGGGATGCCCAGGATGGGGACATGGTCTCCCACGACTTCGAGGATGTCCCTCGCTGTGCCGTCACCTCCAGCGAACAGGATAAGATCGACCTTCTCGTCGAGGAACCTCTTCGCGGCGGCCTGCGTGTCCTTCCGTGTCGTGTGCTCCTGCCTCACATAGACGGTCTCGGAGGGGAGCTTGACGGCGTCAAGCTCATCCCTGCCCATATCGCCCGAGCATGTGAGGAAAACGGCTGACAGATTCCTGTCAATCGAGCGCAGAGCGAGGACCGCCCTGCTCGGCGATGACCTCTCCGCGCCAAGGGCCTCCGCCCTGCGCTGAGTCGCCGCGCCGTCCGTGCCCTTGAGGCCGACCCTGCCACCCATGCCCGAGACGGGGTTGACGAGGAATCCGATCTTCACGGCGGTCGTTAAGAACATGTGGATAGAAGCCTTTTGCTGTGGGTCATGGGTGCGAAGAATAGGTGCGATAAGTGGTTTTCCGGGAAGCCGCCGACGGCGGAGGGTTCTTTGACGACGGCCCCCTCATCGTCCCCGGTCAGATGAACATGTTCGGGCCGAATCCGTCCAGCATCGGGTCGAGGTCCGCGTGTATCATCTGCTCGGGCGCCTCGGGAGGCAGCACATGCGGCTGCTCCTCGAAGATGTCCGCGTACCCGGCGACATCCTCCATGAGGCTGCTCACATAGGAGCTCGTCTGGTCCACCACGGTCTCGACGATCCTGACGACGCTCCTGTCTATGATCTTCATCGCCTCCGACATCGGAAGGTCGGAGCCGATGTCCGTGAGCTTGTTGTTGTCGAGCACTATCGTGAAGCTCGCGTGCTGCCTGAGCCTGCTGACCCCGTCCAGAGCGCACTTCTTCCTCCCGCTCCCCTCGATGTCGAAGGGCATGATCGGGAGTGCGAATGTGACGGCGTTGACCTCCTTCGCGACGCTTGCGACCACGGGCGCGACGCCCGTGCCCGTGCCCCCGCCCATCCCGGCGACGACGAACACGATGTCGTACCCCTTCAGAGCTTCCCTGAGAACCTCCCTGGCCTTCTCGGCACAGTGCTCCCCGACCTCGGGGAACCCGCCCGCGTCGTTCCCGAAGGACACGTCCTTGCCTATCAGGACCTTCTTGTGGGCGTCCACTTTCCTCAGGTGCTCCTCGTCGGTGTTCACAGCGACCGTATCGACCCTGTTCGATTTCCAGTACATCCCATGTATGATGTTGGATCCCGCACCGCCGCATCCTACCACGGCTATGCTGGGTTCGCCGAGGGTCGTCCCTAGCGCATTGATGATCTCCTCTGTCCTGCTCCCTTCCGCCGTCATCCTTTTGGCCTCCGTCTATCCTTTGGCAGGCCATCGAGGGAAGGCCCTCCACGAGTGCCTTCCAGGTGCCTGCCAAGGCGCCCTCAAACGGTTGCCTATGCGTCGGGGATTACCTTGACCGCGCTCCTCTGCTCCGTCGCGTCCTTCTTCATTGCCTCCACGTGCTCCGCGGGGAGGAAATGATGTCGGGCGCAATCGGCCACCGCCTCGGATGTCGAGCTGTAGACACCCTGGGCTACCAAGTGAGCGATCGTGTCGACAACGAGTGGTGGCAGCTGTACCACCACGTCGTTCGGCCTCCTGCTCATCCCCTCTGCACCACTCTCCCTCGCCTCTATGTATGCTCGGATAGCGGCGCGGGCTAGTTGCGACCTGTTGGAGAACTCCTTGGAGCTGACGATGAATTCATCGAGCAGCCTCAGGTCCTCGGCATCGAGCCGAAGCGTTATCCGTTCGTTCTCCTCGGGGTCGGACATATGTGCATCCCATCCCAATTTGCTGACGCGAATGGTACATATGTGGGACGTGCGTATATAAAGATATGCGAAATGTCACATTTCGTCCGATATTGTCATATCGTCTCTACTGACTGCATCTGTGGGAGATGCGTCCCTTCGTGTCTGGCTCGATGGTTCTACCCGCGCACTACAGTGGAAGCAAATGAAAGGAAGGTTTAAACGGTAGGTGCCTGCATGTGCTCACCGGGGAGGGGCATCAGCCTCATGAATCGAAGGGATCACGTTAAAGGAGAGAAACGCACCGACAAGCCCAAGCTCTCGCTCATAGTCCTCACAGGCATCACCCTGTTCGTTGTGGGGTTCATTGTCACTATCTCATCCCTTTCGGGGCTCGGCTCGAGCGCGTCCACCTCCGACTCGGATCAGACCCTTTACATGGAGGGAGCGGATGACGGCCGTGCTGACAGCACTGCCCTGCTCATCGGCCTTGTGTTCAGCCTCGCAGGCGTCGTGGCAGCTACGGCGGGTCCCGCCGCATTCTTCATACACCGGAAGAACAGGAGCTCCTGAGCGCCTGGGACCCCGCATGAAGAAACCTTTTATTCGGCTCGGCCATTCCGTCTTACCGCTGGCTGAGGCATATGACACTGGATTTCTCTAGACTGGAAGCCAAATGGCGAACCGCCTGGTACGAGGCGAGGATCAACGAGTCCGTCCCTCAGCCCGGGCAGAAGAAGTTCTTCATGATATTCGCTTACCCGGGGGTCACGGGCTACTTGCATGTCGGCCACATGCGCGGGTACACCGTGTCGGATGCGATCGTCAGGTACAAGATGATGACCGGGCACCGGGTGCTGTTCCCCGTCGGGACGCACGCGACCGGGAACGGCGCGATCAGCTTCGCGCGCAAGGTCGAGAGGAACGACCCCAGCACGGTCCAGATACTGCGGGCGAACGGGTGCACCGAGGAGACGATCGCCTCCCTGAAGGACCCCCTGAAGGTCGTGGAGTTCTTCAACAAGGTGTACGTGAACGACTACTGGATGCGGTTCGGGTTCATGTCCGACTGGCGCAGGTTCACGTGCACCACGCATCCAGACTACTCCAGGTTCATAGAATGGCAGATGAGGAAGCTGAAGGAGCTGGACCTCCTCATCCAGAAGCCGTACTTCGCCCCCGCATGCCTCGAGCACGGGCCGGTGGCCATCGACGCTTCCGAGACGGACATATCGAAGGGAGGCAACGCCGAGGTCCTGGAGTACACCCTGCTGAAGTTCGACTTCGAGGACGGGCGCAAGCTCGTCGCGGCCACGCTCCGGCCGGAGACCGTGTTCGGGCTCACGAACTTCTGGGTCAACCCGGACGTCGAGTACGTCGACGCTGAGATCGACGGTGAGACATGGGTAGTGTCCCGGCCCGCCGCTGAGAAGCTGAAGCTGCAGAGGGACAGCATCGCGGTCAAGGGGACCGCGAACGGCGCGTCCCTAATGGGCAAGAGGTGCAAGGCGCCCTACACCGGCAAGATGATACCGATCTTCCCATCAGCCCTGTGCGACCCCGACGTGGGCACCGGGCTCGTCATGAGCGTGCCCTCCGACGCCCCAGTCGACTGGATCGGGCTCGTGGAGCTCAGGAAGGACGCGGGAGCGCGGGCCAGGTACGGCATAACCGACGAGATGGTCGACGGCGCCAAGCCGATACCGATCATCAACACGCCCGGCTGGGGCCCGTTGCCCGCGGTGGAGATCACCGACAAGATGGGCATCACGACTCTCGCTGACCCGAAGCTCGAGGACGCCACGAAGGAGGTGTACAAGAGCGGGTTCCACAGGGGCATGATGAACGACTCCTGCGGGCCGTTCTCCGGCAGACCGGTCGAGCAGGCCAAGGACGCCATCCGCGAGGAGATGCTCGCGGAAGGCCAGGCGGAGCTGTTCTACGACCTCTCCGAGGAGGTCCTCTGCAGATGCGGGGGGAAGGTGCTGGTCAAGAAGATACCCGACCAGTGGTTCATCGATTACTCGAACCCCGTACTCACTGCGCGTTCGAAGGAGCACGCGCTGACGATGAAGATCCTCCCGAAGGAGTACTACGATAACATCCAGGGGGTGCTCGAGTGGTACCGCGAGCGGGCCTGTGTCAGGCTGGGCAACTGGCTCGGCACCAGGTTCCCGTTCGACCAGAGGTGGATCATCGAGGCGATAGCCGACAGCACGCTGTATCCGGTGTACTATGTGGTCTCGCGGTACGCCAACGACGGGCGGATCCGGGCCGAGGGGATGAACGAGGCCTTCTTCGACCACGTCATCCTGGGCAGGGGCACGGTCGACGAGGCAGCGGCCGCGACCGGGTTCGACAAGTCGGTCCTCGACGAGATACGGTCGGAGTTCGAGTACTGGTATCCGCTGGACATCAACCTGGGCGGCAAGGAGCACATGACCGTTCACTTCCCGGTGTTCCTGATGAACCATGTGGCCATCCTGAGGCCCCAGCACTGGCCCAGGGGCATCATGGTCAACTGGTACATCACGGCCACGGGCGGGAAGATATCGAAGTCGAAAGGCGGCGCGCAGCCGATCCCGGATGCGGCCGAGAGGTTCGGCGTGGACGCGATGCGCCTGTTCTACGCCCACATCGCCTCCCTGTTCGTCGATGTGGCCTGGGAGGACGAGAAGGTCGGCTCGTACAGGGACAGGCTCGAGCGCACGTGGGGCCTCGTCGAGGATCTCGTGGTTGTCGGGGACGGCACGCCCTCGGACATCGACGCGTGGTTGGCTGCCCGCATGGAGACCCGCCTCGCGCACATACACGAGCACATGGCGGACTACGACCTGAGGTCGTATGCCAACGAGGTCTACTTCGAGATGCCCTCGGATTTCAGATGGTACCTGAAGCGGGGAGGGAAGAGCAGGTCCGTGATCGACAAGGCGCTCGACACATGGGTCCGGCTGATGGCTCCCGTGACCCCGCACATCGCCGAGGAGCTCTGGGAGAAACTCGGCAGAAAGCCGTTCGTGTCCGTCGCCCAGCTGCCGCACGGTGCGCTCACCTCGCACGTCCTGGCGGAGGAGGCGAAGGAGCGTCTGCTCGAAAGGCTCATAGTGGACGTTTCGGAGATACTGAAGGTGACCTCGATCAAGCCGAAGAGGATGGCGATTATGACCGCCCCGCGGTGGAAGGGGGACATGCTCGCGGCCGCGCTTACACATGCCCATGGCAAGGTCGACATATCCTCGCTGATCAAGGGCGCGATGGCGGGCGCGACGGCCCCCGAGGCGAAGAAGGAGATACCTCAGTTCGCGAAGGAGCTCGTGTCAGAGCTCGGGAGGATCTCCGCCGAGGAGAGGGGCGTCCTGTCGGTCAGGATAGACGAACTGACTGCCGTGTCGAAGGCGAAGGACTTCCTGTCGGGTCAATTCGGCTGCGAGGTCGCGGTCTTCTCCGCGGACGACCCCGGGAGGACGGACCCCAAAGGAAAGGCCAGGTACGCCAAGCCGGGCAGGCCAGCGGTGTACATCGAATAGGGCGTCAGCATCGGCGGGGGGGTTTACGGTTCGACCCCGGCGCGCTCCAGCATGACGTGATGATGATCCTATACGACCCTGAGAAGGGCGCACGGTCGGAGCCGAATGGAGCGAGTTGCGAGGAGGCTGCGGCGTGAAAGGCTGCTGGCTGGTTTCGCAACAGAACCATCGTCAACCACTACAAGCTTGTCATAGCCCTCTGGATAGCCGTGCTGTTCTACGTTTTCCCGCTCATGTTCAAGATAAACGACGTGGTCGTGTATCAGGACTCGGAAGAGGGCTTCCAGGATCTCGAGGCGATGAAGGCCGACGACCTGATATCCGCCAACTTCCAGGGCCGGGTGGCCCCGAGCACCATCATGATAGTGATATAGAACACCGACGTGCTCTCGGAAGATGCGCGCGATTTCTCATGGAGCCTGTGCGAGGACATCAGCTCGAGCGGCGCCCTCGGGGGACCTGGTCCCCGCGATCATGCTCCTGCTCAAGAAGTGGAACTGGTACGCGCCTGGCAGGCTCCAGCGTGTGCGCCGCGACGATAACCACCCTAGAAAGCATTAATACGTGCCTGGACAAATAGGGAACGTAGCGGTCGGTGCTCATGCGGGTCGGGATAGCCCACTTGGCGGCCTTGCTTCTCACGGTGTTCCTCATCTCGTCCGTCTCTCCAGCCCTCGGTCAGGACGGCGAGCACGGGGACATGCGCATAGACGTCGAGATGGTATCCTCGGGCGTGAACTCCGTCGACGGCTCGGGGAGCTTCAGGCTCACGTACTCGGGCGAGGCCGCCTCATCCCTCAGGGAGGGCATCCTCACCGCGTTCAACACGAACGACGACGACCTCCTGGACCCCGGGGAGGCGGAGGGCTTCCTGCTGGCGCTCTCTGACGTTCTCATGGGCAAGCTGGTCTGGGGCCTCGCGATCGACGGCATCACCGACTTCGGCAACGCCTCCGACAATATGGTCCGGGACCACCTGAGCGGGGTGGTTTACACAGAGGTCAACTCCACCTCGGCCGTGGTGGTCTCGATGGACTTCGACGCGTCCGGGGGCGGTTCCTCGAAGTTGATGCAGCTCTCCAGGTTCCCCGTCGACACATTCTCCGACGCGGTCGGGTCCGTCATCGGATACTATCACGAGGGCACGATGACCGTCAAGAGCAGACTGATCATGGTCGGCATCGGGAGCTTCACGAACCCGGACATGGTCTCCGGCAAGGTGTCCGAACTGAGGACCCCTCTGGGGACGGTGGTGTGGTACTCGTACCACGGGGACATGCTTGTGGACGGCGAGCTCGTGGACGAGACCTTGACCTACGAGCGGTTCTCCATCCTGGAGAACCAGCAGATAGCGTTCGTCGTCGTGCTGATCGGCATGGTGTTGATCATCAGGCAGCCTATGAAGCGGTTCCGGAAGTACAAGCTCCTGCACCCGAGGAGGTTCAGGAAGTACGCGAAGCCGCTCCCGGCCGCGACATACATCTCCTACGCCCTCGCAGCCTTCGTGCTGCTCCTGTACCTCGTGCCTTACCTGTTCTCCGGAGGCTCGCAGTTCCTTCTGTACTCCTCGTACCTGTACTTCATCATCCCCGCGGCTGTCTTCGTGCAGTTCTTCGCGTCGAAGGCGGTGTACGACCACGCGGCCGCCGAGATCCCGGAGGACACGGTGATCGAGGTCAAGCAGGCCCTGATCGAGACCGAGAAGGCCGAGGAGCTCCTGTGCCAGGTGTGCTTCAGCAAGATCGACCTCGAGACCGACCTGTTCCACTGCCCCGGGTGCGGTCTGGAGATGCACAGCACGTGCGCGGAGAAGTCCCAGGGCTGCCCGTCCTGCGGCGCGGTCCTGTTCCCCGAGAGGACCAGGTCCATACAGTGCAAGTCGTGCGGCGAGACCTTCCTGTACTCGGGCATGGAGGACGAGTACTCGATCCAGTGCACCAGGTGCGGCGCGTTCCAGGAAGATGTCAAGTCCGGCAGGAACTACATGGTCCTCGAAAGGGACCCGTCGAACGCGTACTCGATGGCCAGGGCGATGGGCCTCTCGGACAGGCCGGTCATGGTGCTCACTGTCAACTTCCCGGGGAAGATCAGGGGCGAGCACGACCTCGGGGACAACATCGAGGTGAAATGGTTCTCGGACAGCACGACCGACATAGACAACGTGAACCCGAGGGACCTCGATGGAGACGTCATGGAGATATCGTCCACGTTCCTCATGACGACCAAGCGCTCGGGCGTCGTCGTCGACGGCCTGGACATGCTCATCAAGGAGAACGACTTCGAGACCGCGCTCGCGTTCATCAAGCGCCTGAACGACCTCGCGGCCATACACGGCGCGACGATCATACTCGCCCTGGACAAGAACTCCGTCACGGCGGACCAGTTCAAGGCGGTCAGCGACGAGTTCGACGAGATCCACGACTACCAGTAGCCGCGCGTTCGCTCCCGGTCCATCTCCTGTACATCTTATTCTCCACGCCCAGCTGGTCGAGAACCCTGCCGACGACGAAGTCGACGATGTCGTCGACAGACTTCGGGAGGGGGTAGAACCCTGGGCAGGCGGGCATGATCACGGCGCCTGCGGCCGAGAGCCTCTCCATGTTCCCGAGATGAATCGTCGAGAGCGGGGTCTCGCGCATCAGCAGCACGAGCCTCCTCCGCTCCTTCAGCGCGACGGACGCGGTCCTCGTGACGAGGTTGTCCGCGATGCCGCACGCGATCTTGGACATCGTCGACGAGCTGCACGGCGCGATCACCATGGAGTCGAACCTGTGGGAGCCAGATGCCAGGGGTGACTCGAGGTCGTCGTTCCCGTAGTGGACGGTCGCGAGCTTCTCGATCTCCGCCCGGGAGAGTCCCAGCTCGACCTGAGCTATCCTCTCGGCGTCCTCGGAGAGTATCACGGCCGTCTCCCCCGGAAGCGACTGCAGGAGCCTGACGCCGTAGACGGCGCCCGAAGCGCCGGTTATCCCGACCACGGTCTTCATCGGCTACCCGAGGCCCTCGGGGTGCAAAAAGCCTTCCCCCGGGGAGCCGCGGGTGCGTCGTCCAGATGGCCCGTCCGGGGGTCCGACTGGCAGAACCTCTCGGCAAGAAGCATTTAAATACGAGCAGCCTCTTATCCGCGATTTGCCACGCTTGTGGCACATAGTCCAGATAGTTGATGCATTGCATCTACTTGAGGTAATCCAATGGCAACCGCGTTCGACGTACCGGCCAGCAGACTCATCCCGAAGATAGCGGAGGAGCTCAAGAAGCTCGAGACGATAAAGCCCCCGGAATGGGCGGCCTTCGTCAAGACGGGCAGGCACAGGGAGAAGAGCCCTGTCGATGACGCCTGGTGGTACACCAGGAGCGCGGCCGTCCTGAGGAAGTTGTACGTCGAGGGGCCCATGGGCTCCGCCAGGCTGGCAGCGGCGTACGGCGGCAGGGCGGACAGGGGCTCGAAGCCGAACAAGGCGGTCAGGGGCTCCAGGTCCATTTCCAGGGTGACGGTCCAGCAGCTGGAGAAGAGCCAGCTGATACAGAAGGATAGGGACGGGGGCAGGGCAGTCAGCTCCAAGGGCAGGAAACTGGTCGACAACTTGTCGACTCAGATTCTGAAGGATATGGCCGCCCAGAACCCCGAACTCACAAAGTATCTATGAGTGAGCTCGTATGCCGGAAGACCAAGAGCTCGATGCTCTGAGGCAGAGGAAGATCCAGGAACTCCAGGCACGCGCCCAGCAGGAGGCGATGGCCAACGAGAGGAAGCAGCAGGTCGACGCGCAGAAGACGCTCCTGATGAGGCAGCTGCTCTCCCCGGAGGCGAGGGAGCGCCTGGCGAACCTGCGCATGACGCGCCCGGACATCGTCGAGAACGTGGAGAACCAGCTCATAATGCTCGTCCAGTCTGGAAGGGTAACGCAGCAGATAGACGATTACACCCTCAGGCAGATACTGAGGAAGGTGATGCCCACGAAGCGGGAGATCAAGATCGAGAGGAGATGACGGAATGTCCAAGCACAAACCGCATGCTAGAAAGCTCAGGCTCATGAGGGCGACCAAGAGCAACAGGAGGGTCCCCGCCTGGGTTATGATGAGGACGAACAGAACCTTCCTCAGGCATCCGAAGAGGAGGCACTGGAGAAGGACCAAGCTGAAGGTGTGAGGTCATAACATGGTCGATGAGGTCGAGAGGGTCTTCACGGTTCCGCTGACAGTCACGAAGGTGGTCCCGAGGACCAAGCGCGCCCCGAGGGCGATCAAGGAGATCAAGGAATACGTCCTGAGGCACATGGCGGATAAGTCCGCGGACAAGGACGACGAGAAGGGCAAGAAGAAGGACGTCTGGATCGACGGCAAGCTCAACGAGTTGCTCTGGGCGAGGGGCATCGAGAACCCGCCCAGCAAGGTCCGCATCAAGGCGATCAGGTTCGAGGACGGCCTCATAGAGGTCTCCCTCCCGGACGAATGATTCTTACGGGGTAATAGATGCTGAGACTCGGGAACATAAACGGAAGCCCGTACGTGGGCGTGTACTGCGCCGCGAGCGAGCGGCTCGCGCTGGTCCCCGAGGTCGTCGAGGGCAATGTGCGCAAGGATATCGCACGCACGCTCGGTGTAGAGGTCCTGCCCACCCTCATCGGGGGGTCGACCGTAATCGGCTCCCTCGCGGTGATGAACTCGAACGGCATCGTCGTGAGCAACTTCGTCGAACGCTCGGAGCTGAGGCGGCTGCCGAAGGCGCTCAGGGTGGGCATTATGGAGGAGAAGATCAACGCGGCGGGGAACAACGTGCTCGTGAACGACCACGGAGCCTATGTGCACCCGGACGCGTCGAGCCACACCGTCAAGATGCTCGAGGAGGTCCTCGGGGTCGAGGTCCAGAGGAGGGCAGTGGCGGGAGTGGACACCGTGGGCTCCACCTGCATAGCCACCGGCAAAGGGGTCCTCTGCCATCCAAGGACGACGGAGGACGAGCTGAAGGAGATATCAGGGTTCTTCAAGGTGCCAGCGGCCGTGGCGACCCTCAACTACGGCACGCCTTTTCTGGGGGCGTGCGCGATCGCGAACAGCAAGGGTGCGTACATAGGGGCCAGGTCGACGCCCATCGAGCTGGGAAGGCTCGAAGACGGGCTCGGGCTGTACTGATTCTTGCCTAGGGTGAGAACACCCAGGTCTCCGTGCCTCCTTCCTGGAGGTCTTCGTCCGCGAACTCCACCTCGTTGCCCACCCTGACGATCTGGTCCTGCGGACAGAGCGCGAGGAAGTTGTCTACCGGTTTTATCGCGAGCGACAGGCCCGGCATGCGGTAGTGCATCGGCACGGCGACCTTCGGGGAGAGCCTGTCGATGACCCGCCTGGCGCCTTCGGGGCCGATCGTGAACACGTCCCCTACGGGGACGAACAGGAAATCGACGCTCCCGATCCTGTCGCACTGCTCGTCCGATAGCTCGTGCCCGAGGTCTCCCAGGTGGCAGAACGATGTGCCGTCGAGCTCGAACCTGAAGATGGTGATCTTCCCCCTCCGCGCGCCTCCTTGGTCGTCGTGCGCAGCCTCTATGCCCTCGACCCTCACGCCCTTCTCGACCGTCATCACCGGCCTCGAGATCACGCGCGGTTCGGGGCCGTGCACGATCCGGGCGCAGTTGTGGTCGAAGTGGTCGTGCGATACGAGGACGACATCCGCCTGCACGTTCGGCGGCGGTATCCCGAGGGATTTTCCGTCATGCGGGTCGGTGACGACCCTCACGCTCCCGTCGATCTCAAAACACGCGTGACCGTGCCATCTGATGCGCAACCCTCTGTCCCCCGGGGACTGAAGTAATCCCAGACGGCGTACTTAACATGAACGGTGCGGGAGCGCTGCTCTCGGGCCTAGCTCCTGACTTTCCGCACGACCCTGGTCTTCTTCGGCCCATCAGGCTCAGCCTCGGGCGGAGGGGCCTGTTTGAGAACTCTCGTGGGAGCCGGCGCGGGCGCAGGTTCCGGAGCGTGCGCGGGCTTGGCATGATGCGCGGGTGCGTGCTCGTGATGAGCCGGAGGTGCCGGCGGGGTCTTCACTGTCCTGACGCGCCTGACATTCTGCGACGGCGGTTCCGGTTCGAACTCAGGCATCGGCGGCGCTTTCTTCTCCGCCTGCTGAGGGGCCGGCTCGAACCTCCTCGGAGCGGGAGGGGCTGGCTCCGGCTTCTTGAGCTCTCTCGTGGGCGGCGTAGGTATCCGCTGCTTTTCGGGCATGGGCTCTGCCTCTTCGGCCGCGGCGGCCTCTGCCTGTGCCATCTCTATCCTCTCGAGGACGGGGTTCCTGAGGGTCGACTCGATCCTGTGGTTGACTGTCCCGGGCTCGAACTTCCTCTTCTCGAGCATCAGCTCGCGCTCGAGCTTCTCTATCTGGAGGATCCACTCGTCCTCCTCTTCGAAATCCCATCCGCAGAACTCGCAGATGGTAGCCTCGAGGGCAACTCCGAGGCCACAGCTAGGGCATTCCTTCTTCGGTTCCCCCTGATCCATTTTTTTGCCCATCGGCTAGATAATTCTCAGGTCATTATATAAGGGTTGCCAAACACCCCCGAAAAAGAGGTCAGTATCGCGAGGGCGATGCTAAAATACACCCCGAGGGCATTACCCGAGGCGAAATGAAGATTCTAGTTCTGTGCGTGGACAGGGACGACGACCTGGGCACGAAAGCCGGCATAAACGGCCCCGTGATCGGGAGACAGGAGAACCTGGACGCAGCCATCGCGCTCGGCCTGGCCGACCCGGAGGATGTCGACACGAACACCGTGCTTTCCGGCCTCCAGCTGTACGACGACCTGGTCAAGAGGGGGCTCGAGGCGGAGATCGCCACCATCTCCGGGGACTCTCACGTCGGCTTCCAATCGGACCTGATCCTGACGACCCAGCTCGAGAACGTGCTCGAGGTGGTCAAGCCTGACCGTGCAATCCTCGTCAGCGACGGTGCGGAGGACGAATCGATATATCCGGTGATATCCTCCCGCGTGAAGATCGACTCGGTCAGGCGGGTCTACGTCAAGCAGAGCAAGAGCATCGAGGGCACGTACTTCATGATCGTCAAGACGCTTCAGGACGAGAAGATGCGGAGGAAGTGGATCGTCCCGCTCTCCCTCGTTCTGATCATCTGGGGCATGCTGTCCCTCGTCACGAAGATAATCCAGTTCTCGGAGGGCAACTACGAGGACATCGGCCTGGTCTCCCAGATGGCCTTCGGCGTCATCGGGATCGTGCTGGGGTTCTACCTGGTCGGCTGGGCGTACCACTGGGCCGAGCTGATGTCTGAGCGGGTGCATCACACCCGACGGTCGATCCGCCAGGGGAGCCTCGCGATACCCTTCGCGATAGTCGGCCTGGTGCTCGCCATGGTCGGCATACTGATAGGGTACGACATGGCGATGACGTACAGGGAGGGCCTGCTCGAGCACGAGAGGAGCATGGCCATTTCGATCCTCGTGTTCGTCTCGGGCGCGGTCTGGTTCGTCGTGTTCGGAGTGTTCGCGTTCGAGACCGGCAAATCTGTGAACGCGCTGTTCCAGACCGGGAAGATCAGATGGTCCTTCATCGTGATGATGGTCTCCGTGCTCGCGACTGGCTTCATCATCCAGGGGGCGGTCGACGCGGTCGCGTTCTTCGTCGGCTACGGGGAGGACACGAGCGTGAACATCATGGTCTTCGCCGAGATGATCACTGGAATCCTGATAGCCATCTTCAGCTCCGTGCTGAACGCATCTCTCAGGAGCGAGGCCGCCCCGAAGGCCGCCTCGCAGGGGGCGTGAGACTTTGAAGCTGGATTCCTGGCTTCCGATGTACCACAAGATCATGGCCGATTTCGGGTTCGACGAAGGAAAGGACGCCGAGAGCGCCCAGTACCTCGCCCGGGTGATCGGCGGCAGGGGTGCGGAGAACCTCGAGGCCATGAAGCTGAAGTTCCCGAAGTCCGTCACGATATGCGGCGGCAGCTCGACGCTGGCGGACGAGATATCGTCCGAGAGGCTTGAGGGGTTCGTGGTCGCAGCGGACAGCGCGACGTCCGTGCTGCTCGAGGCGGACATACTGCCCGACATGATAGTCACGGACCTGGACGGGCTCGTCGAGGACCAGATCGACGCGAACTCGAGGGGGGGCGCGGTGTTCGTGCACGCCCACGGGGACAACATGAGGATGCTCGAAGCTTATGTTCCGAAGTTCCCCGGCAGGCTCGTCGGGACCTGTCAGTGTCCCCCGGTCCCGGGGCTGTTCA
>Ga0315297_10001417_pt1 | contig 14816 bp, 21 predicted proteins | sample YL17G15_0_MG_FD_203628 | JGI IMG/M metagenome (GOLD analysis project Ga0315297, IMG submission 203628) | Sediment microbial communities from Yellowstone Lake, YNP, Wyoming, USA - YL17G15_0 | ecosystem: Environmental > Aquatic > Freshwater > Lake > Sediment | place: USA: Wyoming | collected... | reverse complement strand
AAGGCCTAGCGACACCAAATCTCATTAAATGGCAACCGAATTATATAAATCTCCCGCGATACAACCCGTGACACGGTGTAGCAGGGGAGGGGGGCTACGCTAGGAGAAAGAAGATCGTCGAAACGATACAACTTTCTAACTTCCGCGTGGTCGTCCCACCTTTCGCGGACGACCAGCCTTTGCATGGCCTTTCCAACCGTATCGGTGCTTTCGCGGTCTACCTGGTCTTTTGTGTCTACCCATTTCAATGCCTCCATCTTTTTAAATCGTTGATGTAATTCTGACGGCAATCGTTGATGAATTCTCTAAGTTTGATATTCCATTCATCGAGCATATCATACATTGTGGAAACGAAGTAAGTAATTCCCGCGATATTCCCGATGGCATAGAGTTTTTGCCAGAAGGGAGCGTCCAGCCACCAAAGTAAATCAATCATTTCAACACCACAAATGCGAATACTAGCATTCCGCCAATCATCAAGATTATCAATGCGAACATGATTACCTGTGGATTAGTGATTCCCGACGGTATCGAGGGTGCTGTTATCGTTATCAGATCGCTATCATACACCGTGTTCACACCATCGGACACTGACAGATTGAGCCAGTAAGACCCTACAATGGTAGGCGTTCCTGAAACGATTCCTGTAACCGGATTAATCGTAGCCCAATCGGTGATGTTTCCAGTCAAACCATAAATCAAATCTTCATTCTCAACATCACTAGCATAAGCGTTGTATGTGTATGCTGTGTTGTTTTCCCAACTCAGTGTTGGTGTCGTTTCAATCACAGGAGCGTCGGAGAAAACGGTTATAGAAGTGTTTTGCCAGACCAATGAATTAACTCCGTCCGATGCTGAAACATTCAACCAATATTGACCTACGATACTAGGAGTCCCAGACACTAATCCAGTTGTTGGGTTGATAGTAGTCCAATCCGTGATGTTTCCTTCTAAATCGAATGTAATGGTATCCGAATAATCATCAACATCGACAGCATTCGCATCATAAGAATATGCTGTGTTGTTATGAATCGGAGTTGTTGGGGTCGATGTAAATTCAGGAGGGTTGTTGATTCGCTCATTGATTGTTACGATATCAGATTCAGTAGTGATTTCGCTTGAGACAGAATCCTTTACAGCATAGTAATAGTTGTACCATCCTATCGCAATGTCGTTCTTGACTAGATAATAGGTTTTTCCATCTATCGTATTCGTATCTCCCGAGTTGTTTTCAGTCATAGCGTAATAGGTAGCATTCAGATACAATCTGACATAGCTCATTACCTGATTATCAGCATCCGTAACCGTCAAGAAAAACAGTATGTTCTCGCCATAGAAATCTTCACTTGGTTTGACTCCATAGTTGGATATCACAGGATTGGAGTACACATAAGCAATCGTGTTATTGACAAATACAACATCAAGGTAAAGCGTACTGCGTGTTTGGTCACTAGTATATGCAGTAGCATCTTCGATGCGAATCTTGACGGATGTTGCACTTCTTTGGTGAGTATCGCTTAAATTAAATGTTTTCCAGGTATTGGATAGAGCGACGATATTAGTCTGGTCAACATCCCATCCCGATGTTGTGTAATTCCAAACACTGATATCAAATTGTTCGCTTGAAGTGTATCCTTTCACAGCTAACACAATGTCTCCGGTAGATGGTACCGTTGTACTAGTGAGATTGATATCGAGTCCGTATCCGATCTCCGTTCGTCTTACTTTCAGTAAATCGAAATAGACGATATCTTGAGTTGTATCACCAGTTTCCGTCAATCCAACGATTCTGAATTTGACTTCATTGGTGCCTCCGTTCCGTTCAGTGGATAACAATGCAAAGTCGAAGTTCGTATCCGAGGCCGCGTTCACCGTGACTTTCAGCGTCCATGAAGAACCAGTGTAATCCCAGGCGTACACACCGAAATTTTCAGCGGCACTTCTATACGCTTGACAATACACATAGTATCCAGTTGTTTGCGAAGTGCTCGTAACGCTAGAATATGTGATTTGAGAATCAAGAATGTAATTGATTGCATAATCAATCTGAATTTCAAGATAACATTGAGTAACTTTAACATCCGGTGTCGCGTCGTCACATTGCATATAGATTAACACGGAGTTGATTTCAGATTCAGTCCATGCGCTAGATGTTGCAGGGCTTATAGTCCATTCGTAAGTCAATTCTGCGTATGTGGCTCCTGCGGAAACATCATTAATCCCCACATAATCACTAGTAGAAATCCTCAGTCCGACATCCATATAGCTAGTTCCGGTTGCCGCTCTCATCGCCCAATAATGAATAACTACATGAAAAACAGGAGCACCAACTATTCCAGATAAATCTCCAATATTGAAAACATCTCTATCCCCATTAGTTATCGCAGTATTATATGTCGTATCATCGTCATGAGTTACTTCATCAATTTTATCGAAATGTGTAGTCGGAGAACTAGGATATGTAGCATCAAACCCAATCGAATTATCAGATGTTGCGTACAGATAGTTAGTAGTATCACCAGGATTACCATTTGCTTCTGTGTAACTCCGTCTAGTAGCATCATCCGTATCTAATGATGATGGAAAAGAACCTCCACCACCAGTACCACTGACGATATTCTCGGTAGTTCCAGAATAGTTGTTATCAGTGTACTGGTCTTGCTCTATCAGTGTATTGTAGCTCCCATTTTCTGAGTTTTTGTAAGTGGGATTGTCAGAATATCCAGTGGTTATGCTCTGGGTGTCGAATGTCGAACTGGTCGTAGCCATTACCAGATCGGAAAAGGTGAACACTGACAATAGCATTGACATTACTATGATGGAAGTCAAAACGATTTTTCGCATTCTATTTCCCCTTCACAGCTGATGATAACCCAATTACAGGGATTGTCATGTTTATCAGGATGAATATCACGGCCATCATATAGTAATCATCGAAAGCTATCAGAGTAGGGACGGATAGTAAGATCGTTCCTATAAGCCCGAAGAAAAGCATCAAAGGCAACTTTCTAAGCCCGATGATATTGATTGTCAATACTATCAACTGAAACAGTAGATAGACTAGCAGATCGTCAGTAATCATTCGTCACTCCCTCCCGACATATGCATTCCTAATCCAGTTACGAACATCATCGTCATTACCATGTAGATAAGTGTCATTATGAAATTTTCGAACATGAATTCCGCCGAAACTACCGTCAAACAGGCCCACATTCCAAGGAAAAGAACCGAATTGAATATCAGATTTTGACCAAGACCACTTAAACCCGAACCCAATATTCCTATACTAGCTACAACGCCGAGAGCTACCGCTGTCAATAGTATGTATAGTATTCCTGCTGTTTCCCACAAATTAAAGGTGTAACTCCCTGCGGATGGGATTTGAACGGTACTGTTTTTATCTACACCATCTTCATTTATGGTTATTTGATCGGAGTCAGAGAAATCGGGAGAAGTCCCGCTTGGTTCGATTGCAGTATCTAGGAATACGAATATACTGACCAGATACATGAATGCAAGTGGAAATACGAAGAGTTTATTCATCCCCATCATCCCCATTGTTGTCTGTGAATAGAATTCCTATTATGATAAGAGCACAGAGAATCATCAACCAAAGAGGTAACATATTTTGCCAAACCAATAGGTTGATACCTATTATCACGGATACCATGAATATGTTGGTAGAAAAACCTTTTCGGGTGATTGAGGATGCCAGCGCAAATGAGAATATCGCGGCGATTACAACCAGATATTCTAGTATTGCATTCATAGTATCACCTAGATTTGTAAATGCTGATTACAATTGCGGCCAAACTTACGAACATATATGGAGCGAATGACATATCCTGTACGAATACTATCACCAACATCAATACCATTCCAAATATGAATCCGATTTTAGGCGCAATCTGTGCCATCCCTATCGGAGCTATGAATACTATGAGCAACCATATCAATCCATCGATTGTGTTCTCAGTTGTTATTGAAATGGAATACAATTCAAAAGAAAAATTGTTTCTGTACGGAAGCCACGGGCCCGAATAGGTGATAGAGTATGTTTGAGTTGTAATTGTCACCTGATATTGTACTTCATCAATGGTAAGTATGTATATGCCATTTTGCAGATTCGTTATCGGTGTACCAAAAGAGTATAGATATGTTAATGTAAACGACGGGCCTGCTACCACATTCTTGACCGACCAATCAAAGATGTTGCGAGTAGTGACGCTTACATTTTTCCAAAATTCACCATTGAGTCTGAATGTCGTAAAGATGCTATCGGCGAGTCCAGAAGCAGATCGTGAAGTGTGTTCTTCGATTAGGAAATCAGTATCTGAATAGCTCATATCGACCCAGAGTCCATAATTCCCTCCGATGATCGTATTTGATTTGAAATCCAATTTATCAATCGTTTGCAGATAGTAAGGCATTATGAATACTCCGATGCTTCCGCTTACATCGTAATTCCATACCAGGTTATTCTCGAAATTCAAGTCAACGATATAAGACGGTGCTTCGAGCCATAGGGATGCAAAGTAGTTTTCACCGTTCGGTTGTACTTGGAAAAAGGTATTCGAACGGAAATATACATATCCCGCTGGCCTGAAATCTCCCGCGTAGCAACAGATCGCGGAACCGTCAAAATGGAAATGTTGGTTCGTACCTTCTGTCGAATATGTGCGATTGATGAAATATGGATATGCTCGGTTCATTGGTTCAATAATGCTATCCCAGATAACTAGCGAAATGTCATCCTCTGGGCAAACATAGATTCCATACTCAGGAACGGTAGCATTGTACATGGAGTTAGTGAAATGATCATTTCCAAATAGCACGATTGAATCGTATATTTCAAGGGAACTGTGAATATGCAAAGTTCCGTTTATTGTGATTCTAGAATTTCTCCACACAGTTGGCACACTGATATAAGTGTACCCAGAGTATGATACATCTGTAAGTGGCATCCCTCTTATGCGGTATTTCTGTCCAGGTTCAACAATGAATGAGATCGTGGAACCGTTGATAGATGGGTATTGCTCTTTTCCAGTTCTCATGTTGTAGATGATATAGTCACCAACGGTATTGTAAACAGTAAGATTCTGCAAATGAGTTGATTCAAATGTGTAATTGTTGATGTATCCTCCATAATCCACATAGTAAGCGTTGAACTGTGTGATGTTGACTATCGTTTTATCATCCAAAGCAATTCCATTGGAAAATGAATAAAGAGTAGTTGGGTACCACCAAGTCGATGAATATTCCATTTGAAATTCATCATTGATGAAATCTCTCACCATACTAGATGTTTCTGGATGATGTTGTATCCAGAAATTTTCAAGAATACTGAACCGTGTAGCATATTCCTTCTTAATCAATTTTCCTGCAATCGATAGCTGTTCCGATGTGAAATCTGTTGGATACGCACCTAGATTATAGTAATGTAGATAGATACCAAGCCAATATTCTTTTTCAGGCATCCAGCTATGAAGTGTCATAAAATCATCTTCATATCCAGCCAAACCTTCGTACAATAGTGTGTAAGAGAAAGGGTAGTACCAGAAGTGGATGATATCGAAATATGCCTTGATAGAATCCCATGTATAGGGCGTTTGGTCAAAATAGTTTCGATTGTAAACGATTATCCCTAGCGTCAATTCGAACCCTAGAACCGCGTCGTTGTGATGAATGGCATCATAGTAGTCTGACATATTAGCGGGACTTTGCAGACTTACTTCGAAATCGTCTATGAAAACGCCCTTGATTCTGGAATCGGTAAGAGCAAGATCGGCCACGGATTCGATATACCCAGCATCATACTGTACCTGGATATACATCTCGCAATCAACTGGAAACAGCGCGGGATTCGCAATATCGCTGAAATTATAGCTCCAATGAACTTGAATCACATTGGTTCCAAAGTAATTCATTCCAAATGATGGGCTTACATTCGCACCATCATAGAAATCAAATGGATACGGGTCGGTTCCATTTCTCCTAATCCATAACGAACTTACATCAGAATTAGGGAAATCAGCACTAGTTGTTTGCGATGGCCAATCGTATTCATTGTATGTTTCTTCTATCACTGTTTCAGTGATGATATTCTCACGCCAGAAGGTTACTCGATAATAGGTATCCATGTCATATATCCTGAAATTGAGAAACGAATATCTAGCAGGTGGAGGGTTCATCGCATTGTAGTCGGAACCGTAGGTTCCAGCATATGTGTATCGTATCCCTTCAATTTCATAAGTCAATGCTTCAGCACATGGATAGTAAGGCCACAGTTCAACATTCGGGTCATGTATGTGGCCGAGAATGACATTCCCGATATGTGATTTATGCGTTTGAAGTATCGCACCGAACGCGGGATAATCAACTTCAAGAGCGGCACTCACGATCTGTTGTTGATTGATATGCAACAGGATGAAACACAATTTATCAGAATATGTATCCAATGAATCTTCAAGGAATGCTAGAACTGCACCACTTAGGGCAATACCTGCTATGTCAGATTTAACAACAATCCAAACGAAATCACCATCTACTACGGTATAGTACATGAGAGGCATACTGAAAACGGATGATATCAATGCAACGCTATCGTGATTTCCGCTAGTGACATGATATGGTATTCCCAGAGAATCGTACTTATTTTTTATGGATATGTAGTTCGCTTCAAGGACTCCCGCATTCGAGCACAGATCGCCAATATCGAAAATGCGGTTTATCGTAGCTGTTTCGGTGAGATTATCAATCACATTGATAAGTTCGTTATTCTTCAATCCTGCAAGATTACTAGTATATCCCCAATGTCCATCTGATGCCACTATGAAACTGTAAGGAGAAATAGCGTTGATAGACGAACTGATCTTCTCATTCTTCGGTGTGAGAAAAACAGTAGATGCGATAAGCGAAGATGCCAGCATGATTGCCATCACGAAGAGAGCTAACAGTTTTCGATTTGCCATTGTAATAGTATCGTCTTACAATTATATATCTTCATTGGCCGTAGGTACCCATAGGTACTCGTGATATATCATGTCGGTAATATATATGTATCTAGATGCCAATTACAGATCGCATATACACCAGGGGGGTGAAATGAAAATGAAGATTGCAAGTAATGACCGCGCTGAGGGTGACATGACCGGCAAGGTCATTGGTATCGGTATCGCGTTGTTTGTCACGGCCATCGTTCTGCCTCTAGGGCTTAACGCGTTGGCGAACGCATCGATGCCAAATGTCAATTCCAGCGTCAAGACGATGTTGGTCGTCCTACTCCCTGTTCTAGGGGTTGTGGGAATCGCCTTGCTGTTCTACAGGCACAGCAATGATTAGGACGCTTGAGAAAGCGTCTTAATCCTTTTTCTTTTTATCCAAATACTTATATAGTCATGGGTAGATACTGCTAGACATGGCATTCATCGAAGAAACTACCCTTTATCTGATTGTATTTCTGAGCGTATTTTTTGCGTTCATTGCAGGAATCATCCTGTACTTCATGTATGTATATACATGGACTGAGAAGCGAAAAATCTTCTATGTGAAATCGGTAGAGGGTGTGTATACTGTTTTCAGAAAGCACACTATCAAGCAAGGGTTCACGAAAACAGAAGCTACTATCCATAAAAAGACCTTCACATTCGACATAGGGAAACCGACATACCGGAATAAGAATAAGTGTTTCTATTTCGTAGATGTCAATGATGGCCAGGTATGGATAAATGACAAAGGAAGTCCCGAACTGTCGGCGAAACTACTCCATGCCACCCTTAAAGAAGAGATCGGAAAACAGCTCGTGACCAGATTGGATAAGCACCCGTTCATGGGTGATGTGATGATGTTAGTGATGGGTTCGATCATCGGAATACTTGGAGGATATGTGCTTGGGAACCTTCTCCCAATGGTGTAATCATGGTGTAATCATGGTTCCGAATAAACCGCCGATTGAAAAACCGAAAAAGTCATTCTTCGATAAGCTTACTCCTATTGAGGATGAAAGCGTTGAAAAATTGATGGGACAGATGCTTGACGGTGAGAACACACCGACGAAAACGGAAATCAACGAACCAAGAGAACTTACACAATTAGAAATGTACGCGGAATGGTTGAGACTTGAAGGGTTCGATGATATTGCCGATTTCGTTGTCAAATGGATTGACAAATTCAGAATCAACATGATATCTAAGAAGCGGAAATCCAGAATAGAAGTTGTGCAAATGGTTTCCGAAAGGAACCGAGAAAGGTCAGTAGGCGAACGATTGACAGCTGTACCTGAGAAGGGAAAACAATGAAACGCATGATTTGTAACACCAGATGCAAACATGGATTGCAAGCGCGTGCTGATATGATTGCATGGAGAAAGCATGAAATGTCCACATTCGAATTTCAGAAAAAGGCGAGAGATTTGGTCGCTGGACATTGCTTTGCTTGTATTCGAAATGAGATCGGAGGATTGAAAGCTAAGGCATTCCGAAAAGCGTTCCCGAACACTTTTCAGGTCGTCGATATGCTCGAAGAGATAGACGATTCGGATATCCAGGAGTTTGAAAATGGCACCGAAAAAGAAGAAAATCCAAGAGACTCAGAAAATTAGGGTATTGAAAGTCAAACCCAAATTCGACCTTGTGAAATCCAATCCTTTCACTTGGAGGGATTTGGCGTTCATGCTCTTGGGAGTAGTGCTAGGCATCTTGATTTGAGGTAACAAATGCTGATAATCGTTCGTGGTGATGTTGGTAGTGGTAAGACACTATTTGCTACGGGTATCGCTCTGCAAGATGATAGAGCATTGTACGCTAATTACCGAATACGGAGAAAAGGATGGCATGACCTCAAACCAGAAACTCTTATCACATTAGATGATACTCCTACTCTGGTGATAATGGACGAAGGGTATATCTGGTTAGAGTCCCGAACATCCTCAAGTCATTTGAATCGTTACCTTTCGTACATCCTTTTCCAATCCAGAAAGCGCCAAATGGATATCATAATCACAGTTCAATTGTCACGGACAATCGATGTTCGTTTCAGAATGATGGCTAACTATGATATATATTGCGAAGCCACGGATTTAGGGTTCTACTATGAGATAACCAGACTTAGCGCAAGAGTTGTCTATCGTCCGATGCGTTTGATGTTGCCTTTTGAAATGGCCGAAGAAATCTATCCCAAGTACGAAACCTATGAGAAGATACCCATCAATAAAGACCTTATCGAAGATATCACTACTGACAAAGCCGAGGTAATCGGTGAAGTGGATATTGTGGTCGATGAACTTCTCAAGATCGCGCCCGCGAAGAAATGGACTCGTGGAACGGTTGCTGATTATTGTCTTAGAAATGATATCTCTCGCAATCGCATAGAGTTGATAACGAATGCCATCAAGGGACGGGCAATGCAAGATATGGCTAATAATATATTAGCCGAAGAATAAATAAGTTAAAGTACCCATGAGGTGATACCCTATGTTACCGAGTTCCAAGGAAAAGGTTGAGAAGATCGCGGAAACAGATTATTTGACAACGATTTCTATCTGGGCTGAGAGCACGAAAACTGCGCTTGATGCTGAGAAGAAGATCGCCGCGGAATCTTACGACAGTGTAATCAACCGACTCCTGGCCGATAAGAGGCGTTCTATTGCCCAAAAAGCAAAAGCGCGAAGTCAAGGTAAAGCGTGAAATCTGGAATCATAAATATCGAGTAGTTGCCAGACAGAACGGACGATTGGTCACTTCCCGAAAATGGCATACCTCGCATGACAGACAGATCGTAATCGATAAGGTTTTCACTTTTCGAGAGGGTTCCAGGTATCGGTATCTGGTAGGAGCTTATGATGGAAATGGGAATCCTCGAACATTGAGATTGACATCTTCTCGCGCTATCTCGATGGGGTCTAAAGATAGCTACGAACATCAACGATTGTATGAAGAGGCAAAGGAAACTTACGCTAGAAAAGACGAAAAGTACAATGAGTTACACGGATTTTTCATCATATCCCGAACTGACTACGATACCCGTGAGAAAAAGGTCTATCATAAAGGGGTGTGGCCGAACGCATGAAACGATTTTGCCATTACATCAAGCGTAATCGTCAGTCTGAAATGCCTTCGAACATCCTATTCGTGGATACGGAGGCCAGCATCGAAGATAAACCAGGTGGGATACAACATCAGACATTCCGACTCGGGTATGCCATACACACAAAATCTAAAGATTCTGGATGGACGAAAACCGGATATGAGCTAAGATCGGTGAATGAATTTTGGGAATTGCTAGATAGGATAGCATATGATGGAACTCGGCTTTATGTTTTCGCTCACAATATGAAGTATGATTTCACTATCTTGAAAGGTGATACCTACATCTCTTCTAGGAAATTGAAGCTCAAAGTAGATGTTCGAGAAAATGTCTTTATAGTCCGTGCTGGAAATATCTGTTTCCTTTCATCAACGAATTTCTACAAAGCAAAGCTCGAAGAATTGGGAAACATCTTCGGGCTTTCGAAGATGGAATCTCCTGACTTCAGATCGGCCACGGATAACGAATTGATGCCTTATTGTCAGCGGGACACTGAGGTATTGGCTCTCATAATTGAAAAGCATATTGAGTTTCTCAGAAATAACGACCTCGGAAATTTCAAACCTACCTTAGCAGGTCAATCATTGGGTGCGTACAGACATAGGTTCATGCACACCAATCTTTTAGTCCACGATTATGAAGAAATCCTTGCACTAGAAGGTCTGTCATACCGTGGTGGGAGATGCGAAGCGTTCCGGTTAGGGACATTCGAAGATATCTATGACCTCGATATCAACTCGATGTATCCATTCGTGATGAAATCGTTGGAATATCCTACCAAAGTATTGCAGACAAAACCTCTTACCGTTCAGACTGTTTCTGATCTTCAAGATGCGTTGGATGCTGGCCATTATGTGCTGGCCGACTGTGATATCCATCTGAATGAACCTCTGATAGCGTGTAAGCGTGAGAAGTTGTTTTTTCCCATCGGAGATATCCGGCAGGTTCTTACTTCTCCTGAGATAGAGCACATACTGGCAAATCCTGAATGTGGTGAGATCGTGAAAGTACATTCCCTGGTGAGTTACGAAAAGGCAAACATCTTCTCCGAGTTCATAGATTTCTTCTACGATTTCAGGAAATCGACGGATAACTCTGCTTACAAATTGATGGCAAAATTGTTGATGAATAGTCTCTACGGTAAGCTCGGACAGAGAAGTTTCGGGACTTCTGTTTTAATCGAAGATGAAAAAGAGTATGACATGACTCTAGAAATGATGCGTGACGCGCACACCAGTGAGATATGGATAGACACTGGTAAGAAGTATGTTCTCCGTGGAACCGACCTTTTCCTGTGCACCAAGACGGAAGGGGAGTATGCACCCGATTCTATCCCTATCATTGCATCGACGGTGACAGCTCATGCTCGGATGCTACTATGGGAACTTATGAAGATCGCAGGAAGGGAGAATGTCGTCTACTGCGACACCGACTCATTGTTTGTCAATAGAACCGGATATGACAACCTCAAGGATTGGATTTCACTGACGGAATTGGGGAAATTGAAGCTTGAAAAACAGGGAATCGTTGAGATAAGAGGTGCAAAGGATTACACTTTCAACGGTGAGGTCAAGAGAAAAGGCATCAAGAAAAATGCGCAGTTATTGCCTGACGGTAGTTTCAGGCAATATCAATACGAGACGGGTTCTACACGATATCGTAAAGGAACTCCCGACGGAATCGTTGTGGTAAGACCTGTGGATAAGATCGTGTCGGGTAGATATGACAAAGGAATCATTGACGAGAACGGACAGATCGCACCGTTCGTCTACTCCGAGTTTGACCGTGCTACTGTTTGACACGCAACCTATAAGTACCCATAAGTACATGGAGGATAGATGGCAACACAGGATGAAACAGACGCTTTTCTGGATGGCCTCGCGTGGACACTTGAGAACATCCAGACATGGGTGTTTCTCGCGGGATTCTGTTTTGGATTGATAGCAGGGACTTTCGTTACACTGGTTATGATGCTATGAAGAAATCCAATATACTTATCACTGATTTTCAACTTGGATTCTGGGCAGGGCTTATGGCAGGTTCTTCAATATTTTACTTCATATTTGGGGTGCTCGGATGAAGAAATCCACCTTTCAAATAATCTCGGAATGTCCTTGCGGAATGTGTGTTAACAGATCGCTTGAGCTTTCATCACCTATCTGCGATGCGTGTAATGATACAGATTGGGTTAACTACAAAAAGGATGCAACATTGGTATCATTGGATACTTCAACATATAGAGAACCATTTTCATTCAAGGTGACTCAATGACTGGCACCAGATGCGCTAAGTGTTTCTTCCTTTCTTCGCATGAGCACTGCAAGATAAGTGGGGAACCTGCAAGGTATAATATGGATGATGTTTGTTCGGCATATTCACCGACGCAGGGAATGTGCAGGAATTGTAATTAAGCTCCTAATGTAATAGGATGAAAAAACAGGGGGTGAAAAAGAAATGAAGCAAAGCGTCTTTGATTCCACAGACTACGGTGAAATGACATTGGCAAAGCTCGATGCAGATGGTGTCGAATTTTTGCTAAAGAGTGTCGAAAAGACTACCGGAAAGTGGGGAGAATTTGTAACTCTTCTAGGAGTTAAAAATGGTGAACCCTACGAAATACGCGCAGGTGGTCGTGCCGCAACAGGATTTATTGACAAGGAAAAGGCATTGATAAACAATGTCATTTCGATAATTCCTAGCGGTAGTGGGATGGATCGCACCTATGCCGTAGCAATCGTAAAGTAACACGATTTGCTAAACCCTTTCCCATTTCCATCATGCCGGAGTCCATCCTGCGATTAAAATCTGAAACCTGATTCCAGATTACAATCGTTGACGGTGAAAATCCGTCCTCCGGCACTAGGTATCCCATGCAAGAAATCAAGTGCATAACCTGTAAACATAGAAAATTACCATTGAAATGCAAGAGTTGTATTACTTGCATTTTCTATGACAATTTCCCTAACTATACTGAGGATGTTACAGTTACTAATTCAAAACTGGAATCGTTTAATGAGGTAGTAAAATGTCATGCGAATATTGCCACAGAGAAACCTTAGACGGAATCATCATTTGCTTCTCATGCGCTAGAGAGCTTGAGAAGATCGTCAACGAATATCAGGTCAAGGTGTTTGAATGAAGTGCCCCAAGTGCGGAAGCAAGATGAACTGGATAGAAGATGAAGGACAACCCAGACACTATTTCTGTAAATGTGGTTATCAGACTCCAACTCTCTTAGAAATGGCGATAGAGGCCGACAAATGCATTAAGCAACTATTAGATAAGTGCGGCCATATGAGTAGAAGGTAGGCGGTGAGAAGAGAAGGTGCCTAGCGATGAACCGTAACCCATCACAATATGGATGCCAGTATTGCAAACATAACGGTAAGGGACGACCTTGCTGTACGATATGCGAGCAAGATAAGAGAGAGTATCATCCGTTTTTCAAGGCGAAGAAACCATTTTATACTTGAAATGCTATGTACTCTTGGTGATAAACAATGCCAAAAAAGTCAAAGAAGAGCCCGGAAAAGCTTGAAGCCGACTACCGCGAACGCCTCGCGCACACTGTGACGAACGCAGACAAGTGGCTCAGGAAGGCCACGAAGATGGCAACCTCGAAGAAGTACCCCATCTCGCATGAAGATAGGGAGAAGATCGTCAACTACCTCGGAGAGAGCTTCTCAGCGTTGGATAACACGCTGAATGCGACGGGTGAGACGGCACCAGAAGGATTCAAGCTCTGAATGCTCTGAGAGATCGTAAACCCTTTACCTTTTCTATCTTCTTTTTGACATCAGAATAGACATCTATATATACTCATAAGTGTATATAGGGTTAGACAGAAAAGGATGTGAAGAAATGGAACGGAATGAGAAAGCTGCGCCCAGTGTCGTAGTGCAATGCGAGAAGTGCCAGCGATTCAAAGGCTATGACCGGGATGGCACTAGCGTATGTTCGTGCCAGAGCTTTGATGACCCGTGCGTGTTCACGCCGAAGGGGGCCGATGAATGACCGCGCCCGGCGTTGTAGGGCCGTGCCCCCGATGTGGCACCATGATGGTCGACGGCGTGGACACCACACACCCGACCATGACCATTACGATATATTGCCCGGACTGCGACTATATGGCATACGAGGGGGCCGATGAATGAGCGACGGTTACTACCCTATCAAGGTGGGGCGCGGTTCTGTCGTTCATCTAGCATACGGGCACGGGATGACGGTTTGCGGGCTAGGAACTCGCAACATGGAGCACGCAATCGAGAAGGTCAAGGCTGAGAAGATCACATGCCGCAGATGCCTCGCCCTGGGAGCAAGGGGCTGGAAACCAGAGGGGGCCGAAGAATGAACACCGAAATGGAAAAAAACGATATCAGAAAAGCAATTGGACTTTTGGCGCATTATGAGCGTCAAGATAAGAGGTTGAAACCCATTCTTGATGATCTCGATGAACTTTATTGCGATCTCTAAACCCTTCCCTTTACCTTTTCTATCTTCTTTTTGACATCAGAATCGACATCTATATATACTCATAAGTGTATATAGGGTTAGACAGAAAAGGATGTGAAGAAATGAGAAGAACGGTTAAAATGGGAAACATGGAAATGAGAATGCATCATTCAATATCGAAAATGACGGGCCGCGAGAGAATAACGATAGATTGTGGCTCCGTTTCTCTCGTAATCAGAGAAGATGGAACTGTTCATGTTATACTTGCAGAAAGGATACAT
>Ga0315297_10001416_pt1 | contig 14817 bp, 11 predicted proteins | sample YL17G15_0_MG_FD_203628 | JGI IMG/M metagenome (GOLD analysis project Ga0315297, IMG submission 203628) | Sediment microbial communities from Yellowstone Lake, YNP, Wyoming, USA - YL17G15_0 | ecosystem: Environmental > Aquatic > Freshwater > Lake > Sediment | place: USA: Wyoming | collected... | reverse complement strand
TTCAGCCAGAAAAAAGATCGAGTAATCAGATTTGGGATCAAAGATGACCTAGCAATGACACAAGATGAAGAACTTGAATTTGTTAATCGAGGCGATTTGGCTCTAGCAATCCAGGATAATGAAGCTGAAACACTTCGTGAACTTAAGCCATCCTGTGAGGTAATCTCTGCAGGGATCGATTATAAAAATCTGATCGCTATAGCGACCCAAGAATCAAAAAAATCGATCCTCATAGTTGGATCAGATAATCAAATCAATCGCTTGTGTGTAAATGAATTTTTGATCAATGCTTGGCCGCAAATAATAAAAAACTGCCCAGATTTCGTATTGAAAATTGTCGGAAAGGTAGGTAACACAATTCAAGGGATTCATCATAACGTTGAACTTATCCCTTTCATTGAACAACTAGATTCGGTATATCGCGATGCGACGATAGTGATTAATCCTGTTTATGCTGGTACAGGTTTAAAAATTAAATCAGTCGAAGCTTTAGGATATGGGAAGGCCTTAATTACTTGGCCTGAAGGGGTCGCGGGGATCAAAGTGAATATAGATTCACCCCCATTTACTGTTATTGACAGCTGGGAGTCGTTAGTCAACAAGGCCATTGAGCTACTAACAAATGATATAAAACGGGTTGCATTGGAGCAGTTGGCAATCGAGTATGCGAAAAACAATTTGGCTGATACTCAGGTTTATCGACAGGTTGGGGATCGATTTGATATCCATACCAAACGCGAAATGAAGATCCTTTGCCTATACCTGCGATATGGAGCAAATGATTATCCAGGTAGTTTTGAAAAACTGATGGAATGGTACCAAGATAAACAGCAGGCTGCTAATGTCGATTTATCCGTTTGGATTATCGATAATAAAATTGATAAAGAGTATGACGGGGTTGATGTAGTATCTGGATTCCGGTTGATCTCAGGTGATAATTCACAACGAGAGTTTAGTGGTTTTCAAAAGGTGATTGAAAAATTTCGAGATGAAATTGAATTGTATGATGTCATTCATTTTGTTACATCTGCTTTTAACCAATTGTATACTAAATATCTAGAATACTTCGATCTCAGCCATTTATATCCAATTTTGCACCGGCCCATATGGTTAGGGCATATTGATACCTTCGATCAACCAATTAGTCTATTGGGATCAATATCGCAAAGTTGGATTCGGACTTGTTTCTTTTTCCTTTCACCATTAAATCTTTATGCTTTGAATGATATTAATTATTTAAGAGATAAGAGTAAATTCTTTGATAAAAATAGTAAATTATTGAACAATGGAAACATTGATGATGTATATAAGAAGTATTTGCAGGAATGGCTTTATGGAGAACAATTGCAAGGGATGACATGGCACGGTAAGATAAAAAGCGATGGTGAATTCGAAGATAAAGCCTTATCTATCCTTAATGAGCACATGATGAGCATCCGGCTACGATCAAATGGTGTAAATTTGATTGACTATTATTGGTTGATGAAAAATATAGACATTATTGAAACTACTTATAATTATCCAGTCCCAGAAAGTATGGAACAGGTAAAATTCCGACAAAATAGTTTATTTAATATCTGATCTTATATCAAAAATTCTTAAGGCAAAAATGAAAAGAATCGACCCAAGCAGAGCATGGAGTTTTTTGACAGACAGAAAGCTCATTGAGAAACGTGAAAAAGTTGATTGGTCTGGAATAAAGCTTAATCACGAGTACTACAATTATTTGGTCTGTGGGGATCCGAAAACCCATTACTTACAATACTTTATTCATAAATATATAACAAAACCAATCTCGGTATTATCTTTGGGATGTGGCAATGGAAATCTTGAAAGAGCGTTACTCAGTTTCCAATTACCGTATTCCAAAATTCATGGAATTGATATTAATCCAGACCTGACTCGTTTTGCCGATCACGAGGCTTCTCGATTGGGTTATAAAAATGTAACATATTCTACAGCCGACCTAAATATACTATCATTACCTTATGATAAATATGACCTGATTATTTTCTTCCACTCACTCCATCATATTGAGAATCTGGAGGGAGTAGTAGAAAATGTAAAAAAGTCTCTTACTCATGAAGGAATATTACTTGTTGTCGATTTTATTGGACCTACACGGTTCCAGTGGACTGATCAACAATTAAAACTAACCAATGAATTATTGGATCTATTACACCCCAGTTTAAAGATTAATCTCCGTGAAGCAAATCTGGATAAACCTAAAGATAAGGTCACCCGACCAGAGGTAGATGAAGTGATAAGTTCGGATCCTTCAGAAGCAATTAGATCCGGTGAAATTTATGAATTGTTAAAGAATAATTTTATAATTCTGGAGGAAAAACCAATGGGTGGGACGTTGCTATCTCTTTTATTTTCAGGGATCGCGGGAAATTTTGATGAGAAAAACCCGATGGTTTGTTCGCTTATTAAATCTCTACAAAAAATTGAAGAACTGTTAATTATAAATAAGGTGATTGAATCCAATTTTGTTTTTATGGTATTAAGGAAATAAATTACGAATGACACATTCAATTGTTTATCCCCAATGATCTTCATAAGAGGAAGAGATCGATATGGAATTAAATAAATAAAGTTCAAGAATACGTTTTACTAGTTAAATTTCCGAAATACATCCATGCCATCCTGTTTACTTCAACCCTACTAAAAGAAAATATCGTTGCCTTAAGAGCATCCCTTGCTAATTATTTCGCTGCATTCAATATTCAAACTACCGTACTTTAGGTTGATTTACCCTTCTTGGAGCAATTGGCGATTGGGTTTAAAAAGGAATTTGGATGGAAATTTATTAACGACTGTAAGGGTAAGCATACCGGATTTTCACATAACAGTGAGCTAGCCATTATAGATGAGCGTATCTTGTTAAACCAAAGTAACCTCGTTTTATTTAGCTCCCACCTGCTGACTAATAAATTTGGTAAGCAGAGGATAAATCCGTTCCTAATACAAAACAGTACAGAATATGAGTTATTTCATCAGGCTCATCAGATCATAAATCCTCAGATGCATATAAATTATAATCATCCAATCATCGGCTATTATGGAGCTATTGCTGATTGGTTTGATACTAGGCTGGTTGCAGATTTTGCTTCCTCTCATCCGGAATGGACATTCCTCTTGATTGGCAGCACAGAATTAGCTGATCTTAAGTCCCTGCATGGTCGAACAAATGTCCAATTACTGGGGGAACAACCTTATGATATCTTACAGGAGTATTTGAGTGTTGTTGATGTTTGTCCCATTCCAATATCAAAAATTCTCTCACTGAAGCAACCAATTCAGTGAAATTGTATGAATTCCTTTCTGTTGGAAAACCTGTGGTTGCTACCCAACTCAAAGAAATATCAAAAAATATTACGAAGTGTTCAGGACTTTTAATCAAGTCTAGGAAATTTGGCTATGCCTATTTTGAATGAAACCACCCAGGCACTACTATCCGTAAATGATAATAAAGCTATCCATGAGCCAAATCTAGCCCCGATAATTCCCCAAAAGAGAAGGAGTAATACGGCTGTAATATTCCATCTGTATTATCCGGAGCTCTGGGATGATACACTAGGTTATTTGGATAACTTAAATAAGGATTTTGACTTCTTCGTTTCAATCCCTGAAAATGTAATATTCAATCAGGATTTAATCCTCCAAAAATTTCCCAATGCTCTCATTTATCGTTGTACCAACCGGGGTCGGGATATTGCTTCATTCCTGAGGCTATTTTCCATGATTACTCCCTTGGGGTACGAATATATCTGTAAAATTCATACCAAGAAAAGCCTGCATCTTAACGCTAGCACAGAATGGCGGACGGAAATTCTTAATGAGCTGCTGGGTTCTGACTCTTTGGTAAAATCAATAAAACAACACCTTAATGATGAGAATGTTGGGATCATTGGTCCAAAAAATCATATTGTTTCAACCCGTTATTTTTTGGGGGACAATCAGGATTTAATAAACGAGCTCGCAGATAGACTGGATCTGGGTTATTCAGGCGAATATTTTAATTATATTGCTGGCTCAATGTTTTGGTTCAAGCCTTCTGCCATCGCACCCATTCTGCGCCTTGATCTAAAGGATACAGACTTCCCAGAGGAATCAGGTCAAAAAGACGGCACCCTGGCTCATGCTCTTGAAAGAATAATAAGTTTGCTTGCGATGAAACAAGGGTATCAGATCATCCAGACTGGTACTTTTACCGGTGAACCTCATGATGAGTATTACAGGTTCTCAAAATTTCAGCAGAAACCTTTAATTCGCATGGCTGCCTGGGTCGACCGGCAAATTCCTGAAAATGGATGGATTAACCACTTTTTACAGAATCTTCTTGCCTCCCTTTCAATATTGAAACACCAGGGCTTGAAAATACTTATACGAAGAACACTAAACAAAAAAAGACCTGCGTGGAAGCGTAAGAAGAGCTGAAAAAAGTCAGCTCCTGATACCCTTAGAAATTACGAATAATTTGAATTAATTCCTGGTTTTTCCGAAGCCATCCTGAGGCAGGTCACAATTGATTCTCCTCAAAAACCCGATATCATCATTTTCCATTTTCCTTCAATCATCGCTTTCCCCGCTCATTATCGAAACTCTGCGAGTTATGATTCATTTACAGGCTCTGCTATTAATTTTGTCTGTTTCTTGCCCCCCCATATATTTTAGGGTATCATGGGTTCAGTTAAGTAGCAGGTTCGCCTGTATCGAATTATTCAATTCCACATGGAGCCTAATTTATCATGGAGCACTTCCTTGCTACCGAAACCCTGATCATCGAGCTGTTATTTATCGTATCCATCGTCGCCATTGTCGTACAGCGGTTGCGCATTCCTTACACCGTCGCCCTGGTTGTGGTTGGTTTTCTGATTACTTTTCAATCCACCTTCAAATTCGAGCTCACCCCTGAGTTGATCCTGGCGTTATTCGTCCCACCCCTGGTCTTCGAAGCTGCATTTCACCTTAACCTGACTGAGCTACGTCGTAATCTACCGGCCATTGTGCTGCTGGCGGTCCCAGGTGTCATTATGACCACCTTCATCGTCGGCGGCATTTTAGTGTTGGGTCCAAAGCTAAGCTTACCCCTGGCCCTGGTATTTGGTGCCCTGATCTCTGCCACCGACCCTGTCGCGGTTGTTGCATTGTTCCGCACGCTGGGCGTCCCTAAACGCCTGTCGGTGCTCATCGAAGGTGAAAGCCTGCTTAATGATGGCACCGCCATCGTCCTATTCAAAGTCATGCTGGCAGTTGCCATCACCAACCAGTTCAGCCCCTTCAAAGGTCTGGCTGATTTCATCATCATTTCAGTGGGTGGCATTATGGTCGGCCTGGTGCTTGGCTGGCTGGTTGCACAGGTGATCTCCCGGGTGGATAATTACTTGATTGAGACCACGCTGACTACAGTACTGGCATTTGGTTCGTATCTGCTTGCGGAAAAGTTGGGTGTGAGTGGGATCCTGGCTGTGTTGGTTGCCGGGCTTGTGAATGGCAATATAAGCCCGCAAGGGATGAGTCCCACCAGCCGGATTGTGATCTTTAATTTCTGGGAGTATGTGGCTTTCCTGGCGAACTCACTCATCTTCCTGCTATTAGGACTATCGGTCAATATCTCTGCCTTGCTTGCCGCCTGGCAGCCGATCTTATGGGCTATCCTGGCAGTGTTTATCGCCCGAGCCATCGTCGTATATGGTCTGAGCTGGGTGGTTAACCGTGTTTCCGAGCCCATTCCCCTCAGCTGGCAGCATATCCTCAACTGGGGCGATTTACGTGGAGCAGTCAGTCTGGCATTGGTGCTGAGCTTGCCCGTCCCATTGGGTCCGGAGCGTGACTTGTTGCGAGTGATGGCATTTGGAGTGGTTTTATTCACGCTGCTGGTGCAAAGCACCACCATGGCGCCGCTTATCCGCCGGCTGAAGATCATCACCCGCTCTGAAGCCCAGGTTGAATATGAGCTGCAGCATGCCCGCCTGACTGCCCTACGCAGTGCTGACTCTCGCCTCGACCGCCTTCACAATGATGGGATGCTCTCCAGCCATACCAGGGAAAAGCTCAAACGGTTTATCACTGGGCAGGCTTCCTCGCTGGCAGATAAAGTTCGCGGCATGCTCCTGGCTGATCCCGTCCTGGAGGCTGAAGAGCTGGAAACCGGCTGGCGAGAGATGTTGCGTGCCCAACGTTCATCCCTATTTGACTTACGCCATGATGGGGTAATTTCTGATGATGTTTTCGAGCAACTATCCACCGAAGTGGACATTCAGTTGAGTGATGGGTATCCATCCCTGCCTGATGAAGCTGACATCTGCACCGAATTCGTCGAAGTAACCATTCCGGATAATTCACTCGCGGTTGGGAAGACCATCGCCGAGCTGGGCATTCCGCGTGCTGCCGTGCTCGTTTCCATTCAACGCGGTGATGAGGTCATCATTCCTCGCGGAGATACCCATATTCATTCCGGTGATGTGGTCACCAGCCTGTGCGAGCGTGAAACCATCGCTCTGATTAAACATGTGCTGCTTAATTCAAGCGAGCAGCTGGAAAATGAACCAGTCCACCTCGAACAAGAAAATGATTGACCGATGAGCTTTTTAGACTCCAACCTGTATATCTATGTGGTGATTCCAATATTGGTTTTCATTGCCAGGGTTGCAGATGTCAGCCTGGGCACATTGCGCATCATTTTCATCTCCAGGGGGAAGAGAAATCTGGCGCCCATCCTGGGTTTTTTTGAAGTATTCATCTGGATAACGGTGGTCTCGCAAATTGTAAGCCACGCCAGTAACATCGTTGCATATCTGGCATATGCCGCGGGTTTTGCTGCTGGAAATTTTGTTGGTATGTATATCGAAGACCGGCTGGCGATCGGCACCCAGATTATCCGCATCATTGTCCAAAATGAAACAAATGCACTAACCCAGAACCTTCACAACGCCGGGTATGGGGTAACTTGTGTGGACGGGCAGGGCACTACTGGTCCGGTGACGCTGGTCTATACGGTAGTAAAACGAAAAGATATTCCCAAGGTGTTAAATATCATTCAACAAACTCATCCGAGTGCATTTTTAACCATTGAGGATCTTCGCTCGACACAATCAGGTGTCTTTCCAGCCTCATCAACTGCCGAAAACGGTCAGTTTTTCCCCCGAAAATTCAAATAACCGGAAATCGATAGACATCACAGGTCTCAGAGACCTTTGATGTATCCCTAAGATACAAAAAAACCTTCTTTGTCATCAAAGAAGGCTTTCTTCCTTTTTTTCCTCACAGCTGAATGCTCAGTGCTGGTAGCTTTCTCTGTGGGCGCGAGAGGGCTCGAACCTCCGAACCTCACGGATGTGAACCGTGCGCTCTAACCAACTGAGCTACGCGCCCTGGAGTACTCACAGTTCCCTTTTATAAACTACTGTGTAATCTACAGTTAATCTGCAACCTTCCGAACTGTGTGTACTACAGATTTTATCACAGCAAATCAAGATTAATAAAACTTATTGTTGATAGAAATCAACTAATTACTGCACACACATATAAATCTTCACGTAATTCCACCAATCGGTTTATCCATTATATAGAAATAGTTATTTCCCTAAGCACACATCCTATTTATTTTTTAATCATAACCACCTACATTCTTTCCGACATGCTTCACTTATAAGTATGTTACGTTCAGCTGTGTTCCACAAATAAAAGCTAATGGGGCATGCTGACCATCGGGTATTACGAAGGTATCTAGCTCAAACTACACAGGATATTGCTCAGGTACATAGGAAAAGAAGATCATGAGGGTGATTATCGGTTTGTGATTTCAACCGTCCAAGGCCCTACTGCATTAATAACTAATATTCTTACCCACTCTGGTATATCAATAGTGCCTTTGTAAGGTTCGGTTACGTTAACTATTAAATCCTGATTCATAAGATAAGACTCACCAAACTCACCGTGAGTCGTAATATAAAAATTTGTGCTTGCAGAGTTGCCTTCAAAAACTATCTGATACCTACCTTCCTCGATAAATAGAACATCATCATCATTTCCTTGGTATTTTCCTGGCACATCAAGAATTCTCTCTTCTGTAAAATCCCCCTGTAATGGATAAATTTCTATACTCCACTCTCCTCCTGCTTTAATGTCTAACGTCTTAGTATTATGTCCTGGAAAAAAGTCCAGCACTTTCACACCATCATATTCGTCAAAGCTTAAAGCTAAAAATAAACCATCATCATTCGTAACAGAAATAAACGAGTTTGGACTGGGAGTTCCCTTGATATGAATTAACGCCGGCCCATCCCACTTTTCAATACTCACAATACTATTTCCTGAACCTGTTTTTACTATGGACGGAGGGACAGATGTAGGTTCAATTGTTGATACTAAGGTTGCTTCTTGTTTAAATAAGGGTGTATTAGTCGATACAAGTAGATTGTCCTCAGATGTGGCAGTATTGATAAGTTGATTGTTACATTCATAATCCCATCCCGAACCAGAACCTTGGCCTATGGCAAGACAGCGTAAAGATGTTGACGCACAAGACATGTGATATCTAACGCCACCAATAGATTCAACAGGTTGTTCTTGGACGAGTGAATTGGGTGTATAGGAGGAAATATGATTCTCGACCCACAACTGAGCTTGTTCTGGATTGGAATTGTTATTTGGAATCCTCGCAATACTACCAAGGATGTTTGCTGAAATCTCATCAGAGGGTGTATCAGATAATTGTGTCACAGATGAAAGTATCAAATATATGTCATCTGGTTGATTCCCACCATATAGTTCAATCCTAATATCTGCATTTCCATCTATAGATTTTCCCTCACAGATGCTGGAATATCCAATAGCATCACCTACCATTGGATTACATGTGACACCCATATTGTTCAAATAGGTTTTTACTATACTATAAGTTATTCCAGGTATTGTTGGTGGAAAGCAGATTTTGCTCGTGTCAGATGGGGCAGATACAAGCTCTATTTGTGGTTGTAGATTTTTAAGTGGGGATACATTTTCTTTGATAGGTGTATTGTCCGATGATTTGCATAAGTTCAATTCTCCCAGTGAGGTTATCTTTTCTTCAGGAAACTTAACCTGCCAATTGTAATCAGCCCAACCAGTTTCACCTTTGAGGCTTGCATGCACAATAAATAATGATTCGCTCTGCTTTACCGCACTCCACTTCACTGTAGCATCAGAGATAACCAAATTGTTTTTATTAACATATACTATCGAATCATAAACCTCTTTACATGACATTCCCTTATTTGCAGGTGCTTTCCAATTTTGAATTAATTGTATAGCGTCAGTTTCGTTATTTGTAGAAGAAGTAGAAGTAGAAGACTTAGAACCCATAATTACAATAAGGAAACATATTCCACATAACACCGTAAGCAAAGCGCAGTCAATAATAGCAATATATCTAATCTTCCTATTAGTACGATTTTTTGATGTTTTTTTAACAGGAGATGATGCTAATTGCATATTCAAAGCTGGCTTCTCAAATTGGGCTGTAACCTTATGTTTAGCCTCATTAGAAATCGGTTCTTTTGTAAAAGATGGTTTTTTTACCACTTGATTAGGGAGTATTTCCTCTAAAGTCGGTTGAGGAGGTTGTTCGAGTTTAGAAAGCGCTTTGATAACAATCTGATTGTTGGGATTAATCGATAATGCCTTCTTTAGGTAATATATCTTCATACCAACATCATCAACGCAAGTTGTCAGCCATATCCAAGCTGTTTCATTCGATGGCTCATCTATGAGAAGTTCATTTAATAAACGTGAGCCTGTTGCTATAGCACCTAATTTTATTGCCACAATAGCTGAGTTTAATTTTTCTGCTGACATACTTCCACCTTCAAGATGCAAGTGGTTGCCTAATAAATTCCGACATTAGCTATTTCCCATCAAGAAAACCTATTCTCCATGCATTGAGGAAAAATTATCGAAATTTGATTTTAATCAATTTTATCTAAGAAGGGTACCCCACATTTTTTGCATTTATCTGCGTTTTTAGGAATTTCAGTATGGCAATTTGGACAAGTACGATAATTCGATTCTCTTGTGTTTGAGTCTGTTGACTTAGTAGGCGGTTAACTGATGATATTTTCTTTTATCCCAGAAGATGAAATAACCGTTTCGTCGCTTGGTTTAGGCCTTTTAAAATTAAATAAATATAATCCATAAATATATCTGAAAAATTTGTGGCAATAAAGAGTCCAGTACTAACCCTCTCCCATCCTTGATTACCTGCATGGTTCAACATTTCTGAGCTTTTCTCAATATTTTTTCCCCCCCACGTATATCCATTTATATGATACCAATAACCAACAGAATATTCCCACTTTTGCATATCTTCTTCCTCCTGATTATTATCCACTTAGTATATCAGGTTTATCATCCCACCAATTACTATTTTACCACCTTGTCTCCCGCAACCTGCCATCTTGGTGCATTCAGTTTTTCCATGACCCACACAGAGGCTGAATTACCTGCATGGAAGAATGCCACGATGCGGTGCACATTCAGCGCCTTGAAAGCCCAATCCATGGCTTGACGAGCAGCTTCTCCAGCATATACCTTACCCCATTCATCCGGATGGACCGCCTAACCGACTTCCCATTCACGGATCGCTTGCCATTGCTGCGATAATTTCAGGATATCCCTGACGGTTTCGTGGGGTGGAATGGTAATGGCAAATTTGAAGGTAGTGCATGGCACTTAATACTGGTTCTTGATAAATTCATCCAATGATCTGCGCGTCTCGGCTTCACTGGGCAGATTACGCTCATAGGGGTGCATCTTTGGTCGGCTACTCATATCACGCAACGCCTGATAATCTTCCTCACCAAATTCTTGCAATAAAAAGCGTGATGTGATCAGTTCCATATTTTCTGCACTTCCAGGATCAATATTTTATTTAATTCAAATGGACATTTCCGGTCCTTCCAAAGGTCGCCAATGATATTCAACATCCGGAGCTGACTCTGGTGGCGGACTGATCCCAAACTTTACTGCCACGAACCCATTTTGCTCATACAAAGCCCGGGCTGCAACATTCTCTTGATGGGTAAAACATTCCAGTCCCGCGGGTGAGAGTTGCTTGGCAAGCTTGATAAAATCCGTTCCCCAGCCTTTCCGCCATTCAAGTGGATCAACATAAAGCCGGTCAATAAATGATCGGTTGATCGCCATGTAGGCAACAATGCGCTCATCGTGTGTACCTACCCAGATGTCATTGTGGGGTTGGATGATATTCTCAAACACCCATGTGGCTGTCTCTATTGTAAAATCTTGCCAGATAGGCAGGTATGGATACGCTGCCAACCCTGACCGGTGCCACACCCCCACCACTTCTGCTTTTTCCGTTTCTAGGTACGGTCTGATGCGCCTGAAGGGATTATTTTCTTTTCCAGGCATAGGTCACTGGGAACCATCTCATATTAAAACTGGCTGCACAAGCCCAATCCTTCCGAATTCTGGATTGAATCCAGTATTACCAACTTGAAAATCATGAGGGAGCGGTAAAGAATTGCACCAAGCCTGAAATCAACATAAAAGCTCCAAACAAGATCGCCCCATATCCTAATATTATGAACCCGCTGCCTGATGCTGCTGAAGTGCTAGAAAAAGTGATTAGCAGCCCAGCCATCAGCCACATCGCCCCAGTCAGGATATTTTTCCTCGCCAAGGCCTTGGTCTTCTGCTGGATCACTCGGATACGCGTGTTCCCATCAATGTAACCTTCATTCCCATTTGTATCCCTGATCCTTACCCACCTCTTCCCATCCACTTCTTCCACCTTCAGGATATCAAACCTGGAATTTCGGTCAAGCTGCACCTTTACCATGGACTCCTTTGAAGGCTCGCTAAGCAGGTCTGCGTTTTTCTGCATCAGGGCTCCCTGCTTGATCATGTAGATGCGCGCATCCCCCGGGATGAAGGCTTGCTGCCCGGTTGATAGGGTGATTGGTACCCACACTTTGCCCCCTTTTCTGCGGGCTGGCCCAAACTCGATCTCACTCCCTTCCGGGAGAACCGCGATAGAAATCGCATTGGCATCCGCACTGCTGTAAACTTTGATTTGCCCATCCAGGGTCCTGGCTTTCATGTTTCTCATCTCCCTATATTTTAGGATTTCTAATCTTGATCAATTTCGGTATGGTTTCTATCGTTGTATCTGGCAGCCCCCCCACTGCACTCAATTTCAGAGCAGTCTGTGACTTGGAGTATTATACTCTCTCCGACTGCTGCCTGGCTGCGTCACTGTATCAGAAATATGGTCGGGGTAATTTACCCTACTCGAAATTCAGGTATTAAGGTCATGGATCTATCTCTCCCAGTACACTGATACTTCGGAGGTTAACCATCACTCCATCGGGTATATTATAGACTGCCAACCTCAATGTAATATTTGCTATCGATAATAATGAGAATGAAAATATTCCCGATGCAATAGCTTTTGTAAAGGATATAATCATTATCGACATAAATATGCTCTTTTCTACCCGACCGTCTATGGATTATTGAATGTTCCGTTTGAACCTTTCATGGATTGTTCACCTGATTGCGTAGATTGGTATACAATATAAGGAACGTTGTAGCAATATAATTCGTCTATATAGTTAAGCGGAGGTGAGATATGTGGCGATATATGATGCTCGGAATAATATTCATGCTTCTAGGTGCGTGTGCTTTAATCCCATCAGCATCTCAGGTTCCTAACACTGGGTTAACCGAAGTCCAAAGCACCGCAGTGCGTAATCAAGGCACTACCATACCAGAGGCAGCTGTTATCACATTCCAACGTAGTGGTGGGTTGGCTGGAAAAACAGTAGTATGGACCATCTATTCGGACGGGCGTGTTGAATCCGACCAGGGTACCATTCAAATGTCATCAGGTGATGTATCTAAACTGGTAGCAGGCCTCACCGCTCTGGGGATATTTGACCTAAAAGACTCCTATGGTGGATTAACCAACTGCAATGACTGTTTTACTTATACCCTCACCATCAATGCGGACGGTAAGACCAAAACCATCTCAACCACGGATGGAGCAACCGATACCCCAGCAGAGCTTGGACTGATCCTTAAATTAATCAACGACTTTATCAATAATACTGCTAACCCATAAGCATAAATAAAAGATGGGGAGAAAGCGACAGCCATTGCTTCTCCCCATCTGGGGATTATTTTCCAGTAAATAGATTACCGATGGATGGTCGCTTGACCCATCTTTTCAATGATCTGACTGTTACCATTTTCTTGCTGATACGTATTTATGCCCGTGCAAGTAGGTGACATGCATCGACGCAAGACGATGTTATCTACATAAGCTCCCTCCGGGTAATTAACTCCGTAATCGGAGGAGAAAACAATCGCCACCCAGACCTGAGGTTGCCCGCGCAGGTCTCCTAAAGTGTAAACGTTGGTCAAGTCGAGAATACGGTCAATCCAACCTGCTGAGTTACCAGATGTACAAGTACCATAGAAATATAACCCGTCAATTGATGCATAACGGCAAACCTTATCATAGCTCATTTCTGTGTCTGCCCATAGCTTAAAATCCAATTCTGCTGCGGTCGCATTCACAAGACTGAATGGTCCATAAACCATCCAGGAATCCGCGTTAACTGGGTAATTGCTGCCACAGCTAAGCCCGTTGCCATTCGCGCCGCCGCCGACCGCCCAGCCACTGTTAGTACCTGCATAAGGCATACAATTACGCGTTGCCCAAAAGTATTCTCCATTAGTAGACGGGGGGACATCATTATCATAGACATCCCAAGCTCCGGGAAAGTCCCCCTCAAAGGTAGTATTTACCACTATTTCCCAGCTCTGAGAGGGAGGCGTCGACGTACTGGTTGGCGTAGGCGTGGAATTTGCTCCCCCCCGTCTCACGATTGGCAGGTTTATACTTTTCATACCAGGCGGTGTTGTTGTTGCCGTTGGTGGAGTGCTGGAGCATGTATAGACACGAATATCATCAATGAACCATCCATAACCCCAACCTCCGGTATCCGTACCGATGCGGAACCGGAAGCGCACATTCTGCCCAACCAGGCTGCTTAAGTCGAGCCGCGAGGAGATATAACCACTGGTATACCCCACAAACCCCTGGCGTCCTTTCAATGGGTTATTAGCACTGCTATATATCGTGCCAGAATAGCCATTATTAGTGATTAGCGATCCGGCATCTGACCAGGTTACGCCTGAATTCGTCGAGTATTCGATCACACCCCCATCATAATTTGGCGCTTCAAAATCATAAGCGTGGCTAAAGTGTAAATAAGGAGTGCTCCCGCTTGTTATGGCGATATTTTTGGTTAAAGCGATATAGTAATCAGAAGAAACTTCATAATCATACCCCCAGAAGTTAAATTGTCCGCTGGTTGCATATGTCGCGTCAAAGCTGTATGTATGAGAATTCTGTGGATAAAACCACTGGTCACTCCCGCTGTACGCCGCATGCGCCCAGTTCCCGCTGGCGGGATTCTCCAGGTTGTCGAAGAAGAGATCAACAGGTCCTTGCCCACTTGGGCAAACAGGCGCTTCAGGCGCCTGGCATCCAGCAGGCTGCTGGCCCATCTCTACCGCATCGAGGGCATTCTTCACCTGCTGGCAGTCGGCAGTTGTTGTTACACCACTGCCGATCAGGTTGGTGCAGGTTTGCTGCAAGTTATCATTCAGGTCGGCATAATCGCCAGCTGAGGTCAGCATGTGGGTCTGGACTTCATAGAAGATCTTTGCCACCTCGGGCATACCCCCGGGCAGTGGAGTAATGGTTTTTCCATTAAAGACACCCCGAGCAACCATGAGATA
>Ga0315297_10001415_pt1 | contig 14823 bp, 16 predicted proteins | sample YL17G15_0_MG_FD_203628 | JGI IMG/M metagenome (GOLD analysis project Ga0315297, IMG submission 203628) | Sediment microbial communities from Yellowstone Lake, YNP, Wyoming, USA - YL17G15_0 | ecosystem: Environmental > Aquatic > Freshwater > Lake > Sediment | place: USA: Wyoming | collected... | reverse complement strand
CTCTTATCCATGGTTGATTTGAAAAAACCAAGAGAGTACATAGAGAAAAAAATCAGGCATATTCTTGAATCGCACAAAGCGTACAATAAGTTTCAGCAGATAATAAAGGCGCAGAAAGGCTCTCTCTTAAATATAGATGAAAAAATGAAACTTGCGAAATTCAAAGTCGATATAAAATCAAAACATAATGGCCATGTCAAATCAATAGATAGCAAGAAAATGGCTCATATTGCCAGAGTTCTTGGATGTCCTTCTGATGCCAGAGCAGGAATTTTCTTGCACAAGCATCTCCATGAAAAAGCAAACAAAGGAGAAAGGCTTTTCACAATATATGCGGAATCAAATGAAAAGATAGAATATGCAAAAAGAATAATAGAAACATTAAATCCAATCATAGTAAACAGGTAAAAAAGAAAAGATGCCGGGAAATTCAGGAAAAACTGATGGTATGGAAGCGATTAAACACCTTTGGAAAATATTGTTAATAGTTTTAATCTTATTTTCAATAGGAACTTTTGGATATATGGCATTTCAAGGCCTTTCGTTTCATGATGCTTTTATCAAGACAATCGAAACCCTAACTTTTGGGGCAGAACCAGAGCAAGGAGCCATAAGAATTTTCCAGATATTGCTGCTTCTTGTAGGAGTTTTCATAATATGGTGGTCTCTTTGGGGGATTTTTGATTTGGTCTTTAAAGGTGAATTAAGTACAACATTAAAAGAGATGAAATTCATTCAAATGCTCAGAAAAATGGAAAATCACTATATCATTTGCGGCGGCGGCCGCATAGGAGAGTATGTTGCTGATATGCTCCGCGACAACAAGATAAAGTATGTCATAATAGAAAGGCATGCTGAAGTTTTCGAAGAGCTGAAACACCGAGGTCATAACGTCTTTTTTGGTAATGCGACAGAAGAAGAAGTTTTGATACAAAATGGCATAAAGAAAGCCAAGGCAGTCATAGCAGTGTTGCCAGAGACAGAAAGAAATATATTGATAACATTGACAGCGCATGAGATAAGGCCTGACATGACAATATATGCCAGGGCTCACAAGCGCGAATTGGTTGATAGGTTGAAGCAAGCAGGCGCGACATATGTCATCCTGCCAGAGATAGCAGGCGCGGAAAAGATAGCAAAGCAGATACTTGGTTAAATAAAAATAACATATAGAAAAATGGCCGCTGAAATGAAATCAATATTAGATAATGTAATCGAGAAGATAAGTGTTCCCTTAGCTGAGAAGCTGTTGATGGACAGAGAGATTCTGTCATTCGAGAAAAATATCAGGCCGCAGCTTAAGAAACATCAAGCCAAGCTGTTCATAGGCGGTTCTCTTGCCAAGCAAACACTAATCAAGCGCGACCATGCCTATGACATCGACATCTTTGTTCTTTTTCCTTACAAATTAAAGGACAAGGCATTATCAGATATTTTAGAATCCTCGCTCAAAAAATCTAAAATTCATTTCATCAAACTCCACGGCTCTCGCGATTATTTCCAAGTCAGATTCAAAAATCTTGTTCTTGAACTGATTCCTATTCTTGAAATAAAAGCCGCAAGCCAGGCATTAAACATCACAGATATATCACCATTGCATGTTTCTTATATTCTCCAGAAAATAAAGAAGAACAAGAAAATAAATGATGAGATAAAACTGGCAAAGGCATTCTGCTATGCTGCTGATTGTTATGGTGCAGAGTCTTATATCCGCGGTTTTAGCGGATACAGCCTTGAAGTTCTTGTGTCTCATTACGGCTCATTCATTAACTTCATCAAACAAGCTGCTCGATGGAACACAAAAGACAAGATAATAATAGATCCAAAGAAATATTATAAGGATAAAAAGAAAATTCTGCAGGAGATTAACATATCAAAGCAAATTTCCCCATTAATCTTAATTGATCCTGTCCAAAAAGAAAGAAATGTTTCCGCGGCTTTAAGCCATGAAACATTGAACAAGTTTATTATCATATCAAAACAATTCCTCTCGCATCCAAGCGAAAAATTCTTCTTTAAAGAGCATATAGATATCAATAAGTTAAGAAATGAGGCAAAGAAGTCAAAATCAAACCTGATAATCATAAAAGTAAAAAGTTCCAAGGCAAAAATTGATGTTGCTGGCGCGAAGCTGAAGAAATTCTATGAATTTTTGGAATTTTTGATGAAAAAGAATGATTTCAAGATGCTCAAGGGAATTTTTGATTTAAATGAAAAGACTCTTGATGCGACATTTTATTTTATCTTGAAAGAGCCTGACAAGGAATACATAGTTCAGGGTCCTCCGCTTAGTGTTGACAAAAAATATCAGGATGCTTTCAAAAAGAAATGGCCCAAGGCTTTTGTCAAGAACAAGAGGCTTTTTGCCAAAGCAAAAAGAGACGTTGTTGATTTTAAGCATCTAATTGATTCTATTCAAAAGTCCCAGATAAAAGAGATGGGGATAAATAGCATCATTTATAAGTAGTAACAAATCAAAGGGTTTAAAAAGAGATGATTCTTATATTATTCTATGAAAAGATTCACTTTAGATTTAAGTAAAGCGGATGGTTATGCGGTTACTGAAGATGATGTAATTAGAAGTGTATTTATAAAAAATGGAGTTTTTAACAATAATTTCTTATTTTCTGTTGTTGATGGAAACTTAATTAATCGCCTTATAACTAAGGGCACATATAGGGTAGGAAATAAAATATATGCATTTAAAAAAGATGGATTAGTAATTCACAACAAAGCTGGTGATTTTGATTTAGATGATGCCATGAGACAATATGAGAATCCAGCAATTGCAATATATAAGGCATCACATTTTATATCAACAGATATACCTTTTGAATATCAATTCAAAGATTCTTCAAACAAACCAAAAGCATTAGAAGCTATAGTTAATATTACTTGGTAACTCTAAATATCATTTTAGCAAATTCTTTTTTAAGTATTAATATAAGAACCTGTGCAGTTCTTCTAAATGTTTTATATGCTCTTCCCTAGTTTTTCTAAATTTTCCCTTGTTGTTGGAAAATTTCTCTGCATCTTTTATTAACTCGAGGCTTTTTTCGCCGCTTATTACATGAGGCAGTATGACATAATCCGCGCCGACCTCATAAAGCCTTAATGCATCATGTATTTTCTCTGCAGTAACCAAGACGAAAATATCAGGATTCAACAGTTTCAGCTTCTTGATTAATAATGAATTGCCATGCAAATCAGGAATTGTTGATATTGCAACATTAACATGTTTCAATTGAAGGGCTTCTATAACATCTGCGCTTCCTGTATCGCCATATATGCATGCTATGTTCTGTTTTGTCAGTGCGCGGATTATTTCTGGATTATAATCAACAACAAGGATATTTTCTTTCATCTTGCTTAATGTCTTTAAGAAGATAGAACCCATTCTATGGCAGCCAAAAAGGATAATTGTCTTTTTCGCGTCTGTTTTATGTCCTATAATTTCTCTGTGCACAGGCATATTATCTATAACGCTGAAAAATTTAGCTGACTTGCTATGGATAAAAGAGCTCGATTTTATCAGATAAGGTGTTATGGCCATTGTGATTATTGCGACGAGAACTATAATATTGAAAGTTGTCTGCGACAATATTCCAAGCAAAAGTCCCTGAAGAGCCAATATCAACGAGAATTCAGAGACCTGGCCAAGGCTTATTCCAGCCAAAATGCTTGTCTTTGTCTTGTAGCCTAACATTCTGACTATGAACGCTGTTATGAAAGGTTTTGCAATAATAACCAATGCCAAGAATATTATGAAAATCAAGACTTCTTTATTTATATTGAAAGAGGTAAGCCATGTTCCTAAAGAGACAAAGAATATTATGACAAAAAAGTCCCTAAGCGGTTTTATCTTGCTTTCTATCTCAACTTTATAAGGCAAGTTGGCAAGGGCAACACCGGCAATAAAAGCACCTATTACAATCGACAAGTTCAGGAAATAAGCCAATGCTGCAAACAAGAAAACAAAAGCAATGGAAACAAGGAACAATAATTCTGTCGAGCTTGAGGCAAATTTGAAAATCCCATTTAAAATTGTCTTGTTCAAAAACCACGCAATCAATACTATCAATACAAGCTTTACGAGCGCGATAATCATGAAAGTCCCTGTATATTGAGAAGCAGGTGATGACAATATTGCAAGGGCAACTATTGCAACCAAGTCTTGCAAGACAAGGATGCTTATTGCTATTCTTGCATGCAATGTATTTAACTCGCGCTTGTCAGCCAAAAGCTTTACGACAATGATAGTTGAGCTGAATGATAAAATCAGGGCGAGATATAAAGATTCAAGCCTTGCAAATCCAAAGCCCATTGAAATAAAGAATGTTGCAAATCCTATAATAATAATCTGAAATAATCCTGCAATAAAAGCATAGCTTGTTTCTTTCAGCTTCTGCGAGCTGATTTCCAAGCCAGCCACAAATAACAAGAAAGCTATTCCTATTTCAGCCAATGCTGATATCAAGGAACTATTCTTTACTAATCCAAGGACAAGAGGTCCTATAACAAGCCCAGCCAGAATATAGGCTGGAATTAATTCCTGCTTCAACAGTTTTAAAACTAGGGCAAAAATAGCAGCAACAATGATTATGGTCGCAAGGCTTATCAGAACAGTCTGATTTCCTGAAGTTATGGTTGAAACAGAATGCTGGAATGATGAGATGCTTGTATTTAGAAAAGATATCGCACTTCCAGTAATAACTTTAAAATCCACCATCTTTTTCTGTAAATCTCAGGAGAAGATTATATAAAAAGATTTCCCTGTCGAGCATGATGAGCGAAAGGCTTAAAATAATCGGATTCTTGAAATAATTATCATTAAGTCATATAAAGATTGTCAGCAGAAATGAATCAACGCTGCTGTCAATAATATTAATAACATATTGACAAAAGAGGAAAGATGGACAAGAAAGCTGCTTCAAAAAGATATGATGGACTAGACCATATTTCTAAAGAATTTAAAGAACAGCTGGAAAAGGAAAAGCCAGAACACCAAGCTCTTGAAAAATTATTCAATGAACTTTATATCTACGCTACTCGAGATCATTTGACAGGTGTCTTGAACAGAAGGATTCTTGACGAGCTCCTGGGAAAAGAGATGGAGCGCGCCATCAGGCACAAGTTGCCTTTATCTGTAATTATTCTTGATATAGATGAATTCAAACATTATAATGACACTTACGGACATTTCCAGGGCGATTTAGCCTTGAAAACAGTTACAGATGTTATCCAGAAAGCAACGAGACACGAAGATTTTGTGGCGCGTTATGGAGGCGAGGAATTTATCATTGTGCTTCCTGACACAAATCTTGAACGAGCAAAGGAAATAGCAGAAAGAATGAGAAAAAAGATAGCAGAGACGAAAATCCGCGCAACAAAGAAGAATCTTTTGCCGAATTTTGAAAAGATAACAGTCAGCATGGGAATAGCTTTGCTTGGAAAAAAAGGGATGGAAAACATGCTTCATCGTGCTGATGAGGCATTATACATGGCAAAGCGCGAAGGCAGAAATAAAGTTGTTGTTTCTAAAGAATAGTTTTTCTATAAGAAATAAAAAATAAAACCTCTATCTCATCATAGTAAAGTTTATAAATAAAGCACAATAGGTTGTAATCATAACTAAAAGAGGCACAACATATTGTGTCAAGAGGTTTCAAATGGAATGTCCGTATTGTTCAAATAATACAAAAGTTCTAGATAAAAGAGAGAGTGGTGATGGCACAACTCGAAGAAGGCGCGAGTGTTTGGGCAAAAAATGTCAGAAAAGGTTTACGACTTATGAGCGCATAGAGACAAATATCCGCGTAATAAAAAAAGACAACAGAAGAGAGTCATATTCGCATGACAAGCTTTTAATGGGGATCATGAAAGCGTGCGAAAAAAGGCCTGTAAGCCAGGATGCGATGGAAAAAGCAGTAGCAGACATAGAATTAAAATTAAGAGCTTACGGCTCTGAAATTCACACAAAAATTATAGGCGAGCTTGTTATGAACAAGCTGAAGAAGCTCGATAAGGTTGCCTATGTCAGATTTGCTTCTGTGTACCGCGACTTCCAGGACTTAGGAGATTTCAAGAAAACAATAAGGGAATTAGACTAAGCATTTGTATTTGGTTAAAAAAATATCAACCAAATATACATAAGTGAGAACAACAAAGAATAAAAACAAAAAACGCGCAAAAAGAGAACACGAAAATGTTGGTTAAGATAACAAAAAGAGATGGAAAGGTTGTGGATTTTAATTCAGAAAAAATTAGAATTGCTGCTGAAAAAGCTCTTTTAGCTGATGGATTATTACCGCAAGATGCATATAGCGCTTCTACAAGAATATGTGATAGAGTTGCTGCAAGATTAGAAATGATGTTTAGTAGAGTTTCCCATCCGACTGTTGAACAAACTCAAGATCTCGTTGAAGATACAATGATGGAATTAGGACATCATTCTGCTGCAAAAAGATTTATTATTTACAGACAAAAGCACAAAGAAGCTAGGGCATTGGATGACACAAGCCGGTTGGTACTTGATTTTACTAGAAGATTGCTAGGAGGTTATATTGACGGTGGTGATTGGAGGGGCAAAGAAAACGCAAATTCGGGACAAATAACATTTCAAGGGGCAAATGCAAGACTTGCAGGAGATTTATGGAATAGTTTCGCGCTTAATGAAATGTATAGTAGAGAGAATCCAGAAATTGCAGAGGGTCATAAAACTGGACAATTCCATATTCATGATCTAGATCTTCCAGTAATTCCTTATTGTTGCGGGCATTCTCTTGAACAACTTTTAAGAAGGGGTTTTGGAGAGGTAAAAGAAAGAGTTCAAAGCTCTCCACCTAAACATCTAAGGTCTGCAGTAAGCCAGATGGTTAATTATATAGGAACCATGCAGGGGGAATTTGCAGGAGCGCAGGCTTTTTCTTCTGTTGATACTTTGCTGGCTCCATTTATCCGAGTTGATAAGTTATCTGACGCAGAAGTAAAGCAATCAATGCAGGAATTAATCTATGGTTTAAATGTTCCTTCAAGATGGGGTTGGCAGGCTCCTTTCTCAAATCTTACATTCGATTTGACTGTTCCAAAAGATTTAGCAAAGAAGAGAGCTATTGTCGGAGGAAAAGAAACAGATTTCACATATGAAGAACTTCAAAAAGAGATGAATAAGCTAAATAGAGCTTATCTTGAAGTAAAAATGAAGGGAGATAAATCAGGAAGAATATTTACATTTCCTATTGATACTTATAATCTAACAGATGATTTTGAATGGGATGGAGAAATTCAAGAACTTCTTTTTGAAGTTACAGGAAAATACGGGATTCCATATTTCCAGAATTATATTGGTTCTGGACTTGACCCGGGAGCAGTAAGGGCGATGTGCTGCCGATTAAACCTAGATCAAAGGGAATTAATGAGGCGGCCGGGGAATATTTGGGGACCTGGTGATTCAACTGGAAGCATAGGTGTAGTTACAATTAACATGAATCGGGCAGGTTATGAATCTAGATCAGAAGAAGAATTTTTTGATATTTTAGGGCACAGAATGGATTTAGCAAGCCAATCATTGGAAGTAAAAAGAAAAACAATAGAAAAATTACTTGAGCAGAAACCGGAATCATTTATTCCATTCACACAATCTTATCTTGGGCATTTCAATAACCATTTTTCTACAATAGGATTAATAGGAATGCATGAAGGATTAATTAATTTTCTTGGAAAAGGCATTGAAACAGAGGAAGGAAAGAAGTTTGCTGTAAAGGTCCTGGAATTCATGAGGGGTAAAATGCAGACATATCAGGAAAAAACAGGACACCTTTATAATTTAGAAGCAACTCCAGGAGAAGGAGCTTGTTATAGACTCGCCAAGCTTGATAGAGAAATTTATCCTAAAATTTATACTTCAGGTAATGGTGCGCCTTATTTAACGAATTCCACACAATTACCTGTTGATTTGGATATAGACTTATTTTCCGCGTTAAAACACCAGGAAGAACTACAGACATTATATACAGGCGGCACGATTTTTCATACATTCTTAGGAGAGAGAATATCTGGAGAGAGCGCTAAGAATCTTGTCAGAAGAATAGCAGAAGGTACAAAGCTATCTTATTTCAGTTTAACTCCAGTCTTTAGTGTTTGTGAGGATCACGGATACCTTTCTGGAAAAACTGATGAATGTCCTACTTGCAAAAAACCAACAGAAGTTTATGATAGGGTAGTCGGTTATATAAGACCTGTAAATTCATTCAATCCTGGAAAAAAAGAAGAATTTAAGATGAGAAGGAGATTCAGCGCATAAAAATGTATTCTATTTATACTCTACCAACATGTGAAGAGTGTCATAAAGCAATTGAACTTATGAAACAAAGAGGAATTCCATTTGAACAAATAAACGCAGGCTCTTCAGAAGGGATTAAAAAATTCAGAGAGTTTTATACAAATCATAGAGAACAAATAAAGAGAGATGATAGTGGTACAACGGTTCTCCCAGTTATAGCATATCAAAACGGAGATTTAAGTATACATCAAGGAATAGAAGGCTTGGAAAATTTTCTTGAACTAAATAAAAAGTAAAATTTTATAATCTTGTTAAAATGCAAATAAGAACTTTTTTAAAAGAATCTTTTATCGATTATCCTAATAAGATTTCTTCTGTAGTTTTTGTCCCAGGCTGCAATTATAAATGCCCTGCATGTCATGTCAAGCATCTTTTGGAAAAAGGAGAAAACATAGATGAAAGAGAATTATTTAACTACTTAAATTCCAGAAAAGGCTGGATTGAAGGAATAGTAATCTCTGGCGGCGAGCCAACATCGCAATTCGGCCTTGTAGATTTTACAAAAAAGTGCAAAGATCTTGGTTTATTTGTAAAACTGGATACAAACGGAACAGGATGGGCAACTCTTGGAGAATTATTGAAAGAAAAGACAGTGGATTATGTTGCAATGGATATTAAAGGGCCCCCGAACCTATACAGAAAAATTGTTGGGAAAGACATTGATTTGAGAGATGATGTTGAAAAAGGCATAATGACTGTCCAGAATTTTCCTGACTATGAATTCAGGACAACAGTTGTTCCTATAATAGAAGATGATAGCGCAATAAGATGGATAACAGCAGATGAAATGAAAAAAATGGCAGAATGGATAAAAGGATTTACATGGAGAAAAGAGCCAAGATATTATCTTCAACATTTTGTCCCGAGAAAAGGCGAGCTTTTAGACAGCAGATTAGAGGATTTTCCACAGACTCCTGAAGAATTAATGCAGGAATCTCTTAAGGCAGTAAAAGAAATTCTGCCGAACTGCCGAATTAGATAAAATAAAGTATATTTTTCCTTTACATAATTATTATAAATAAAACCAGTCTGAAAACAAGATGCCAACTATAGAAATAAAAATCAAAAGATTGCATCCAGATACTATAGTTCCTATCTATGCTAAACCAGGAGATTCTGGCATGGATTTGTGCTCTTATGTAGATCATGATTTAGGTCCAGGCGAGAGAAAACTTTTCCCTACTGGATTAAAGGTAGAAATCCCTAAAGGATATGAAATGCAGATAAGACCACGTTCAGGCAATGCACTAAAACATGGTATAACTGTGTTAAACACTCCAGGAACAGTTGATTCAGGTTATAGGGGGGAAGTTGGGGTGATTCTATATAATTCTTCAAAAGAAAAGTTCAGAATAAATAAGGGGGATAAAATTGCGCAAGGTGTAATAGCAGAAGTTTTAGAAGCCAAAATTCAAATAGCAGATGAACTATCAGATACTGTTAGGGGCGCGGGTGGTTTTGGCAGCACAGGAAATTAAGAAAAAGTTTATCTCATTTCTACCCAACAATTATAATCATTTTCTAACCTCATTGTTCATGACAATAAATAAGAAACCCATGACTCTTGAAAGAGCCATTCAAGAAAGAGCCAAGGCAGAAAAAATTGTAGATAAGGCAAAGGCCATAATCTTGAGTCAGGCAAAAATATATTCTGTTATGGTCTTGAACATGTTTCAAGACGAACATTTCAGCCCACTTGAATTGACTAAGTTAATAACAACAAAATGTGGCTTCCAGTTCAAAGAAGAGGATATTCGTTCAGCAACAGAAGACCTGCATTATCATGGTAAAATAACCCGCGAACCTGGTTTTGAAAATAGATATAAGATTCTTGGCAGTTATTAAAAAAAGAAGTGCAAAAAGCTCACTGAGGCTCGCTTTTTGATAATTGTTAATGTAGAAATAATATCAGCGCCTGACGAAAGCGCTGTCAATAGATTATAAGATAATGAATTAATGAAAGTTTAGTCACAGATAACATCAGCTGTGGCTAGACAATAAAAAAAATAAAGAAAAAGTAAAAAAATTAAACAATCAAAGCAAGCCTTCTAAATCACTAAGTTCAGAGTCGTCCAAATCGTCTATGTTCATGCTGTCTATATCATTGCCCAAGTCATCTAAACCGCCGAGCTCTGAATCTAGATTCTTCGCGCTTGCTTCTGTACCTTGCTGTTGACATCCCGCGCCAATAATAAACAACAAAACAGCCAAAAGCGTTATAATTAAGCCAATGGCCAGTATTTTTTGTTCCATCTTCTAATTATTGCTCTGGCTCTTCTGCTATCTCTTCAGGTGCTTTCTTGCAGTCTTTCAATTCGCTAATAATGTCCTTCAAGACAACATGAGCTTCTTTCAAGTTAAGCTGGGCTTCTTTATATTTTGCCTGAGCCTCTCGCAAGAGTTCTTTGTTTGTCTCATTGTTCTTTATAGATTCCTTGAACTGCTGCCATAAGTCTTTTGCCTCGTCATAAGCTTCTCGAGCTTCTGTTACATTTCCACTGAACTGTTCAATCAATCTCGGAAGTTCAGTGCTATTGCATTCGCTTGTATTCAGGTTGTTCAGTCTTGTTTCAAGATGTTCGGCTCTTTCTATTATCAAACCCACTCTTCTTGCATGTACAAGATCCTTAGCAAACTCAAACTTGACTTTTGTCTCTATTATCAGATGCTTCATTTCCTTGGCAAGCTCTTTCAATTCAGTTGCATTGGCATCTTCAACCTCAGCACAGATATCATTCAATTCAGCTTCATTATCTTTAAGCTCGTTTCTTAGGATATCTTTCTCATCTTCTGTCAATTTTTCAGCATTGTCTATTCTTTCATTAAGCTTTGCGATAACATCCTCGCTTCTATCACAGATTTTTTCCATCACTCCGCGAACAGTTTCCTTGACATTTTCTCTTATATCTTGACAATTCGTTGAATTGTCATCAGCACAGTTCTGGAATTTTTCCTTAAGCTGTGTTCTGTAGTTTTCTTCATTCAAGAATCTTTCACGAAGATTTTCTCTTATTTGTTTAAAGTCTGCAAACTTGCCATCACCATTATTGTTGCTGCCATTCTCGTTTTCCTCTGCATAAACTACTGTCAGAGGCAATAGCATCATTATAGTAATCACTAAGAACACTAAAATTATATTTTTCATTTTAACCTCCTTTCAATTGTTTTATTTTCTTTAGTTCTCATTTTGAGCATTATAATAATTATACATATACTTTATTTACTGGTCTTGGTTTTTGGGCTTGTGTTGGTTTTGCTAATGGACCAAGGCACGATATTCCATATATTGTTTTGTCTACCAGCAATCTTAATTCTTCTGGCAAACCAATTGAACTTAGGCTTATCTGGGCTAATTCCCTTTCTAGTTCAGAGCCACCTATGCCCTGCTTTTGGAAAAAATGGTTAAGCGTTGTTACTATTTTATCATATAATCCGTTGCATTCGACCTTTATTCGTTCTGAATCTATACTATTTATCTTAAAATATTTCAAGGTTCCTGCATTAGGTACACATGGCGACTCAGCAGCCGTGGTACTTAGGATTTCTTTTTCTTGCCTGGAATCTTGGGGTTTAGGCACATTTGGATCAAGATCTAAATCACCAAGGTAACTTACTATCCATGATGGTCTTGTGCTTTGTTCTGTCATTTTTTGTTTCTTATTGATTTTATGTAATGAAAAAGCTGGACACGAACTGGCCTGACTGTCCAGCTTTTATTACAGTTAAATATGGGAAAATTTAATTTATAAGCATACTTTCTAAAGCTTCGAGAAAAACGCTTTATTAAGCTTTATATCGGTCGATTCCAATAAAGTATTTAAAGCATCGCAGTTTCTGAGATTTTGCTAAGGGTATATAGAGAAAATAAGATGAAACTGAAATCATTAATAATAATCATACTGATTTTTTCAGTCATGATTATAATAAGCGATGTTCAAGCCGCGACTCTTCATGGAAAAATCTATGGTCCTGACTTGTTGCTTGTCAAAAACGCAGTGGTTGAAATTAACTCTGTGCCAAAACAGAACATGGTTTCTTCTGATGGAATTTATTCTTTTGTCTTGCCTCAAGGCAGTTATGTAATTGAAGCTTTTTATACAAACCAAGGTGTATTACTTTATGATTCTGAGAATATTTCAGTGCCAAACGAGGGAGATTTTAATCTAGACTTAATATTATTTGAGACAACAGACATTGAAGACATAGATTTTGACGAGTCTGAGATTAAAATGATAGAAGAGTTGTTGAAAGAAAAGTCAAAAATAAATTATTGGATGATGGCAGGAATCACTCTTGCAATTGTTATAATTATAGCTGTTTCTTATTTCATTTACAAATCAAGAAAAAAGAAAAAGCCAACAAAAAGAGCAAGAAGAAAGTTCAGGGCAAGAGAAATCAAAACAGAAGAAAAACCCATAGGGGATGAAGTGATGTCAAAGACACTCGCTATTTTAAAGCGCGAGAAAAGAGTTGTGCAAAAAGACATAAGAAAAGAATTAGGGGTGAGTGAGGCTAAAGTCTCGCTTGTTATTGCAGAGCTAGAAGCTCAGGGCAAGGTTCAGAAGATAAAGCGAGGCCGCGGCAACATAATAATATATAAAGACTGAATGCAAGAAAATAGCATTTAAGAAAAATGACCAATAAAGTTAATATTTATTATCACAAGGATGTTGATGGTTTGACTTCTGCTGCTCTAACATCTAGACTTTTAGAGTTTTGGGGTTATGAGCCTGTAATAAAAACTGCAATTGATTATCCTCTTGCAAGAAAATGGCGTTCTGGAGAAATGAAACCAGTAGAGCCATTTGTGGTTGTTGATTGGCCTTTCTATAATCCAGAAAGTCTATTGCATGCAGATCATCATAAAACAAAAGAGCCTATAATCAAATCGGAAAAAACAAAATATCTATGTATAAATCTAGATGCAAAATCATGCGCTTCTATAATCCTGGATAAATTAAAAGAATCTGAAAGTCTAAATGGCTGCGAACTTGGCAGATTAGAGGAAATGGTTAGATGGTGTAATATCATAGACAGCGCTTCTTACAAAGACGCAGGCGTAGAAAGTGTAGAAGATGTTTTAGAGCCTAAAAGACATTCTAACGAGCCCGCTCTTATAGTTGGCAAGGCTTTGGAAGCAACAAGAGTAGGAAATTATAACTGGCTTTGGAATCATTTTGCAAGAAGCCTAGCAAAAAATTCCTCTTATGAGCATCTTTCAAAAAATATTATTATAAATCATCTTTATCGTAAGGCAATTAACCAGCAAACAGAAGCAATTAAAGAACTTGGGAAAGATGGAAACCCCAAAAAAAAATATGATATTTTACATAAAATATTAACTTACTCAATTGATGATGATAAATGGAGCCGTTATGGTTTTGTAAGAATTTGTCCTCCAGCAGTCTGGGCTGTTGGCATAAGAAAAACTAATTCAGGCGCAGTTTTGGTGATGACTAAAAATCCGTGGAAAGAGAATCATAAATGTATCAATGCAGGCGAATTTCTTGAAAAATATCCGAATGGTGGCGGCAGGGATTTCGGTGGCTCTGCTTTTTTCCAGAAATTGACAGATGCAGAAGAGGCTCAAGAAGATATAGTGAAGAGAATAAAAGAGGCCAATAAAAAATAATAAAATAGAATGGGCCCAACCGGGTTCGAACCGGTGATCTTCTCGACGTGAACGAGACGTCTTACCACTGGACTATGGGCCCGTGAAGTGGCTAAGGTTTATTGATTTAAAATATTTACTCAACCCTGCTTCCGAGCTCTGCTGACTTTTCAGGAGCTATCAAAACGACTTTGCTTTTATCGCCGTTCACAGCTGCCAATATCATGCCTTCACTCTTAATGCCTCGAAGCTCTTTTGGCTCGAGGTTTGTGAAAACAATGCATTGCTTTCCTTTAAGCTCGCTTTCCTTGTAATACTGCTTTATTCCTGCAACCAGGGTTCTTTTTTCCTTTCCTAAATCAATTTCCAAAAGAATAAGCTTCTCTGCATTCGGATGCGGCTTCACACTGATAATCTTGCCAACTCTCAAGTCAATCTTGCCCCAATCATTGTATGAAACGAAATTCTCCATGTTTCCTTGTTTTACCTCCCTTGCTTTTTCTTGTTTCTTTTCATTCATTTTTCCGACTTCTTTAATATCAACTTTCTTGAACAAAATATCTGCCTTCTTTATCTTATTAACAGCCAAGGGTTTTTGTACATCTTTAATGTCCTTAATCTCAAACTTTAATATCTTGGCAATTTTCTCGCTTGTTTCAGGAACAAAAGGCCACAATAATATCGCGATTGCCTTAATGCTATCACAAAGCTCATAAATTTTTTTCTTGTCATGACTTTTCCACAACTCATTTTTCTGAACATAGAGATTGCAATCATCAATGAAATCAAAAATCAATATTAATGCCTTATCGAATTCATACTCTTCACATTTTTTTTCAATCTCTTTCAGCTTTAACTTTTTCAATAGTTT
>Ga0315297_10001414_pt1 | contig 14825 bp, 22 predicted proteins | sample YL17G15_0_MG_FD_203628 | JGI IMG/M metagenome (GOLD analysis project Ga0315297, IMG submission 203628) | Sediment microbial communities from Yellowstone Lake, YNP, Wyoming, USA - YL17G15_0 | ecosystem: Environmental > Aquatic > Freshwater > Lake > Sediment | place: USA: Wyoming | collected... | reverse complement strand
GAGAGGTGAAGAAATATAAAATCGTATCAATGATGGCAACCACGGACGAAATAGTTGACCCAAGCAAGCCGGTTAGTTATCCGGAAGTTGAAATCCCGGATAATGCCATCGGTATATCATTATTTGAGAATCCAGTGAAAATAATGCCCAAGATAGCAAAACCAACTGGGCAACCGTCTATAGCGTTAATGTGCAAGATTGTGTATCTTGTGCCAGTGGAGGGATAAATGACAAAGTCAGAAAGAGCATTCCTATTTATGGTATTACCTGCGGCTACAGGGTTAGCCCTTGGTTTGTCTATCGGTAATACAATAGCAACGAGCACTCAGGGGCGATGTAACTGTACAATCGATTACAATGGTCAGCCAACATCGATTGAAGACACTATTGACCATTTACAAGAAGGGCTAAGTGCTGACCAGGCTGATGAAGTTCAAACAATGATAAATAACTCTATTGGAAAGTAGGTAACATGTCGAACATTAAAGGACGCGGGGGCCGGTCAATCATCGACCAAGTATATCATTCATTGCGAGTAGCTAACACAGAACTACCTATTGATGCAGTCGAGGCATTAGGCCGTATAGCTCATCATCTATTATCAAAGGACGGCGATTACCCAGCACTACTTGATTTCCTATCATACTACGGCACAAAATATTTATCGGCGGATATATTATCAGCGGTAGCCTGCAGCCGTATACAGTTTGAGCGTGTAGTCGAACTTGGCTGTGGTAGTGGGTGGACTTCTAACGTTATATCAACCAGGTATGGCGTTCCAAGACTGAAAACAGACAACAGGCAATGGTCTAAAGACATTGTTGTCATAGACCTTGAAAACGTTAATGGGATAACACACTTCAAGGAGATGCTAGTACCTAATGACTTAATTGTTCTTTCCGATGTTATTCACTGTCTAAACCTTCCAACACGGAGTAAATTGTTATATGAACTCATAGACTACGATGTATTAGTGCTCGAGTATTTGCCAGAACGTACAACATACACCAAGTCATATAGTAAACAGATTAGGTCTAAAGGTTGTGTGCCCGTCAATCGTAGAGACATGATGCAACTTGGGGAAGGTCGTGAGATATTTAACCGCCAGTGCGTCTCACATGAGTTGTATATTTATAGAAAAAGGATAGGGTAATGGTACTTGTCACATCTATTAACGAGGCTAAGGCTGCATTTGATGGAATATGCTAAGTGACGGAGGCGGCAAAGTGACGGATAATGCTGTTAAGAGACAAATAATCACTATGGCTAAACAAAAGAGGTAATAGAGAATTATTGAGGAAGGAGAAAAAAATGGAGAAGATAAAGATAAATCTAGGGGCTACGTGGGACGTTGAACAGCTAATAAAAATCAATGAACTCAACGCATTGCACGAGAACGCAGTAGTAACTGAGGTGTATGGATCGATTGGCAGCTATCCCACCGCCCGTTCATTCGACCGCCTTCCGGCCTGGGACAACAAACGGTTTGGGGCGTATATGGAGACCGCACTCCGGTTAGGCATATCAGTAAAATGGACCATGAATCAGTCATGCCTCGGCAATCTCGAGTCACTTGACGAAATCATGTACAAGACGATTGTTGACCATATGGTTGCATACGGCCAACACAAATACATCGTGGCTGTACCTCTTATGCTCCAGATTATCAAAGAAAACGATGCAGATGCGGAAATCGAAGTCAGTACAATCTCACGAGTTACCACTCTATGCGAGCTCGAGTCGTGGCTGTTGTATGGCGCAAATGCTATCTGCTGGGATGTAATGGAGAACCGCAATATCCCGTTGCTTAAGCAAGCCGCAAAGTTATGCCACACGTATGGCGCGACATTAGAAGTCATCGCTAACGAATTCTGCCTGTATGGCTGTATCCACCGCAACACGTGTTATAATCTGTCGTCGCACAATTCCGGGCGGAAACGCTTTGGGGGCTACCCGTTCTCTGATTGTATTTCAGACCGTGTTGCCGACCCTGTCGAATGGGTTAAAGCTCGATTTATACTACCGTCTTGGACACGGCAATATATGGACTTCGGCGTCGACAAATTCAAGATAACAGGTAGAACACATCCTACTCAAGATGTCCTACGTGTATTAAGCTATTACATGGACGAGAAAGACCCAGAAGATTTATTGAGCTTATGGCATCACATCGAAAAGCTGGTTGACGGCACAGAACAACACCCAGTTATCTACACTGAAGTCTTAAAACGCGAAAGCATGCTCGACCATTTTATCCAAAAGGGTTCTGCATGTCGTAGTATGCCATGCAAAAATGGAAACGGCTGCACATACTGCCAATCATTGTATGAGCTAGCCGAAGGAGAATAACAAAGGAGGGACTAACAATGACAAGCGAAGACATTACCCAAAAAGGAAAACCCAAGACACGACATATGAAGCGTGATGAACTTCATGATTTTCTATGCCACCCGAACCCCGAAACTGACCGTCCATCAATCGATGACTGGGCCTTGGCAATGTGTGCTGAGGCAGCAAAGAGGTCGACATGTCTGCGCAGAAAAGCTGGCGCAGTAGCGTTAGACGACCATAACAGATTGGTGTCTGTTGGCTACAACGGTGTCCCGACCGGTATACCGCATTGTACACCCAACCATAAGTGTCCCGGCGCGGACGACCGGCCCGGTGATACATCGAACTGTTTGGCGATACATGCAGAAATGAATTGCATCATGCATGCCAAGGATTCATACCGCATATGGAAGATGTACGTGTCAGCCACGCCGTGCCTTAAGTGTGGACTGGTTATGGCCAATCTACCTAATCTGGTAGAAGTTATCTGTTCGGAGCGGTACGCAGATGAGCGTGGCATGCAGGTACTGAATGCAGCCGGCATTAGCGTCAAGGTCGTACATGACGGCATAAAGGAGACAGCATGACAAAGAAGTTGGTACTAGAAGTGTTGACCACGAAATGGTGTAAGCTGCTCAGAGTCAGAGGGCAGACTGGTAGAGGTGAAGACTTTGCACCACAGGGGAAGTTCATATTTAATGACTTCAGACTGGTTAGTGAGCTGCATCCTTCTTCTGAAAAAGACACTCTATATGTATGGGGCAGTAGGCCAATCACAGATAACAAAGTGGTCGTTGTACTTTCTGAGGACTGGCTTGAGCGTGCGAGGGCCGCAGTCCGTGCGTATAACCTGTTCTATATGGACGCACCAGGCATTAAAATGCATGATGACATAGAAATCATTACATAAGGAGGCACTCATGGCGCGTATATCGCAGCATACTGCCCGCAAGGAGTACACCTGCTCGAAGTGCCATTTGCCGATTAGGCGTGGTGAGCGTTATACCCAATGCATGGAATACATGCATAATCCTGAGCGGCGTCATACTGCCTGCGGGTTCAAACCATCAGAAACTGTATCGTCAGAACATCTTCAAAATCTGTATGCGGCTCAAGAGGATATTACAGCAGCTATCTTAACTCGCGACCCCGAGCAGATAGTGGAAGCTGTTGGTTCGGCAGCCGCCACTGCAGAAGACGAATCGCAATCGTATCAAGAGGCCGCTGATAACAAAGAGGAGTATTTCCCAGGCTCGGCTGACGAGATTCAGGAGAAGATTGATGCCTGTGATGATTGGGCCGGCGAATTGGATTCTTGTCTAGAAGAGCTCAATGCCTGCAATGACGAATATGATGAGGTGCCTGGTCCGTGGGATACAGAACCTGAAGATACACCAACACATCGTTCGTTAGACGAAATAATCGACGAAATGTGTGGGAAAGCAGAAGACGTCAGTAGCAGCCTCGAGATATAGGGGGCCAACATGGGTGCGGAAGACAGCATAGAAGACAACAAAGCTCCATGCGAAGGGTGTCCAGTGGCAGACAAGTGCGAAGCTACTTGCAGAGCAGGAAGTAAGACATGCAAAGAACTAATAAAGGCATATAAGGGGGTACAATAATTGGTATTATAGCACTACGGAAACATGTAGACGTGGTACTCCACCGAGTGGAGGAGCTTGAAAAACTAAGACTGGTGGAAATTAGCTGCCCGGTATGTAACCACCGGACCATTGCTTGCCGTCAGCAGCTTTGGCCAATAGGTAAAGGTGGCATCTATTGTTACGGTTGCGGCAAGACGTTCGACCAAATGAGCACGACCACACTTGTCGCACAACGTTGATAACTACTTTTTTGGGTTTATCATTGTACAAATACGTCTTTGTGACTGAGGCTTATTTACAAACTTACAAATATATGTTATAATATACTCGCAAGTCTTAAAAAGGTGGTTAGCGTGGCTGAACAAGAAGTTGTAGGGAAAGAACGGGTACAGGTCTTTATAAGTACTGAAGTCGAAAACGCACGAAAGCGTTACGCCGAGGAAGTCCTTGGACCGAGGGTTACTGCGAAGTCTAGTATGTACCAACAAGCCATGGTAGAGTTTCTAAAGCTTCGTGGTTATTGGCCTAACAACACAACGCAGAATTCTGTGTAGGGAGCAGTTAGTGCCTAACTGGGATGAATTCAAAAAGAACGCAGAGAAAGGACTCAGAGAGTACCCCCGTGAGAAGCATACCCATATCGGCAAGAATAATCGTCTCGGTGAAATCCTGCAATTTATGGAAGCGAGCAATGGTTGGACAACGATAAAGATGCTGGCCGAACATTTCGGCTGGACTGACCAAGAGGCGGCACGTAAGATGAGTTATTACGCTAAGAATGATTATGTAAAGGTGTCCGACCATATTAAAACCAGTGGCAGACCACTAAGCATCTATACAATAGCTGATAAGGGCTCACAGGTGCTTGGTAACTATATCGGTAGAACCGGAGGCTAAAACGGATAAAAAGTCTTATATCGCAATACGTGTTTCTGGTCGTACGTCATTGATGGTTACGGTCATGCCACAAAGTTGCATACCGCAGCATGCGTTCCTGAATATAGGTCAATGATTAACATGATTAAATGTGACTTAAAAAGTATTACTGCGTTTATTAAATACTATCTAGTAAATACTTTTTTAGAGGTGTATACACGACATATGTGTTGTACGATTAGCAGTTTTCCTTATATATACTATATGTACTGCGTTTCTTTCCAAAAAGCGCGCTACCAAAATGCGATATAGATATATCAGCGTTAATATCAGTTAAAAGTAACACATGCAGTAGTAAGTAAATGACAAATGTGAGGAGCAAATATGGACGTCAAAAAAGCATTCAGTGGAGTAAGAAGAGACGGCAAGAGCCATAAATCTGCAGTCAAAGGCGGCATTGAGGTAACAAAGACAGGCTGGACCACAGCTCCTGAATACGACGGCATTATTACATTAGAGTATCTATTAGGTCTACCCCCCTTTACGGAGTCCCGTGACGAGGGGGGTAATTCAGTGCAGTTCAGCACTCGCCTGCCGGAATATTTGGCGCGTGTAATAACGTCGCTGCGCGAAAACAAAGCCACCCCTTATAAGGTCAACTCGGACGTAATTCGTGACGCCATATATCAAGGATTACATAATTTGACGTGTAGGTATGGTGGCCTTAATGCCTTACTAATCGAGACCAAATTGGCCCAGGCAACCGATGTAGCAGGTGAGTCACGTAGGCTACAAATGAAGTTCAATGTGTTTGTCGATGAACTAACTTTTCTGGTTGAGCATGACGATGCACAACGCGCGAAGGAAATCTTCGTCGATTATGTGAAACAGATACCTAATGAAGAACGCACCTGGACAAAGCACAAGATGATTTCATTGATATTAGGTAATCACACGACCAAGACGATGTTGGTGACATGCGACGACAAGATAAAGAAAATCGTTAATATATCCTAGCTGCTGAAAGGAATTGTGCATGATACAACCTAGCGCATTAGGGCTGCCGCCGAAATTCACTACATGGCGCAGTGAGCAATATAAGGCATTTTTAGCAGGTCAGGCCTGTGATAAGTATGCGTTTTTGATAGATGCCCCCACTGGTATCGGCAAGAGCCTTGTCGGCGCGGCATTTCAGGCCGTGAGCAAAACAACCCATGTGTATCTGGTCAATACAAAACAATTGCAAGACCAGATATTGCACGATTTCCCGTACGCGAAGACATTAAAGGGCAGATCGAATTATGTCTGCAAAAAATTCCCCCACAATTTCCCTGAAATATCTGCCAACGAATGTATGTCATCAGAAAAGTTCCCCTGTGAGTATCAAGGTAGCTGTCCGTACATGGTAGCGAAGTTCGCTGCTCTCAATGCACCGTTAGCTGTTCTTAATTATTCTTATTTCCTCCATGAGACAAATTATGCGCAGGGAAAGCCTGGTTATACATTTTCTAACTTAGGGCCTGTTATCTGCGATGAATGCGATGCGATGGAAGGGGAACTTATGGGGTTTATATCACTGACAATCAACAAGAGACAGCTAGATGCAATGAACATTGAGCCCCCCAAGCACAAGACCAAGTTCGAGGCATGGCAAGAATGGGCCGTGCCAGCCAATACACAAGTGTCGCAGATTGTAGAAAAACTCGGGCAAGAAACCAGTAGTCAGAACGCGTGGGGCACATTCGATTTCAGAGCTATGAAGAAGCTCAAACAGTACGAGAGATTACTGTCTAAGCTTGAATTCTTCCAACGGGAAGTCAATAACACATGGGTGTGGTATCCCAGCGATGAACAATGGGAGTTCAAGCCAGTTTGGGTATCAAAATATGCGTTGGGCATTATCTGGAAGCACATACCGAAAATGTATGGTATGAGCGCCACGATACTTGACCCCAAGCAGTTAGACAGAAACATCGGGTTGACAAACGGCTTCGACAGGCAATATGATTATTTGGCGATGACAAGTCCGTTCCTGAAAGAAAACCGCCCAGTTTATTATCAGCCAGTTGCTGCGCTGTCACACAAGAATCTGCAAGAGAATTTACCGAAGCTGTGTGTCGCTATCGACAAGATATTAGACAACCATAAAGATGATAAGGTATTGATTCATACCGTTAGTTATGTCATCGCGAAGTTTCTGTTTGATAACTCTACCCATAAAAAGAGAATATTGGTGCATAACACGTTTAATAGGACAGACGTTCTCAATACTTTTAAAGCGAGCAAATATCCACTGGTGCTAGTTTCACCATCAATGCAACGCGGGGTTGATTTGCCACAGGATGAGTGTAGAGCAGTAGTTGTGGCGAAACTACCGTATCCGAACTTAGGCGACCCACAAATCAGAAAACGTTTGTACGGGTCAACTGATGGCAAATCCTGGTACGCACATAAGACGGTGAGTTCTATTATACAGATGGCGGGTAGGGGCGTTAGAAGTATTGATGATTATGCATCGACGTATATTCTTGATGAGAATTTTAATCGGTTGTATTCTGATAACCCCCGTTTATTTCCGGATTGGTTTAAGCAGGCTATAGTGAGGTAATGACATGAGATGTCCATATTGTGGTTCGTTTTCGGTAAGAGGTAGCGCGACTACGTCATTTCCTGTGTATGGGCTTCCAGCACCCGCCTATATGTGCAGGAACTGCCTTTGTTGTTGGCATGAATGTGGAGAAAACGAGTTCGCTACAGGACAAGACGCTCTCAAGTTATATGGATATACAGAGGGAGGTGTAATTATTGGAAGGTAATTATTAGCTCGGTTGACCCGTATATTCGGGTATAAAAGTCTGGCGAGTGTAGCAACAAAATATAACCAAAGGAGGAAATTCAATGCCAGAAGAATTGGGACCGTGGGATACTACTAGAGGCATGGTTGATGACATCGACGCGTTTATACAGAATGCTCGATTTGGCATCAATGAACAATATGCCCAAAAAATCCAAGAGGCCGTAGAGGACGGTGTCAGTCCTGACCAGCTTTGCTTCTTGGGTGACCTCGTAAACGCGGAAGGCGAGTTACTGTCTTCTCTGGTATACTCGCTTGGCAAGGACTGGAGAACAGAAGACAACGGCGCGACAATCGTGCACGACACACGCAAGAACGTCGTTACCAGCTCCCGGTATGGTGTATTTGTTGACACCGTCTGCAAGCAGTTGTTAGTCGATATGGCCCAATATGGATCGAATGCACTCTCAGCTGCTTCATGGGAAGGCTTAGGCTTCCATTGGAAGACGCTCAAGATGAAGACATTAAGAGGTGCTGAAAAGGACGTCTTAATGCCCAACACCTTTCTCGGTAAGCTGGCAGGTGCTGCTCCCGCTGTGGCCGCGCCAGCCGTTGCTGCCGCCGTTAAGGCCACACCTAAAGTAGCTGCCCCTGTTGTAAGGGGTGCGGTGAAGGCCGGAGCCAAGAAAGAACTTGCCATCGATGCAGCTCTCGAGCAGAAACTGGCCGTCATGGTTAAGAACATGGATATGCCTACCTTTCAAGGTGCTGCTCTTAACATGAAGGACGTCACAAGCAACCAAGCGTTGTTAGTCAGCGTTCTGAATGAATCCGCTGATGGCTATTACAACAGTCATAAGGCGTAGGGGAACTACGACCACTTGATAATAGCGCGCTAATAAGTTGGGTGGCCGTAGATTGATGTATGTGATATGCGTGGTCTGCGGCCACCCTACGCTTGACGGGGAGCAATAAATGGCTAAGGTTACAACCAAGATACAATGTAGGACGTGTGAATTTAGGATACAACCTAACTTCATAACAGTTGATGGAACTGTAAAGCCTACTTGGTACTGTGTTCACTTTAAGTTTGCACCGCAGCCTCATACAGAAGTGTGTGTGCGATATAGGAAGAAGCGAGCTAAGGGAAGGAAATAAATATGAACTTACATCATATCAGCCACTCCCAAATCGAAAAATACCTTATGTGTCCTTATCAATATTCGCTCAAGTATCTTGAGGGGAAGTTTGAATGGCCGTCAAGCAATCTGATTCAGGGCTCTGCGTATCATTCAGCGCTTGAGCATAACTTCACCGCCAAGCTTGGCACAGAGAGGGACTTACCATTGGATGTCATTCTTGATGTATATTCAGATAAGTTAGATGAAGGTATATTTAGGGCTCAAGCACTATTCAAAACATGGAACCCAGAACCGCACCTTAAAGACCAAGGTATCGGTTTAGTCAAAGCCTACATGACGACAATTTCCCCTGGAGTTATCCCGATAGAAGTTGAAAAGTGGATTGAGGTACCTATTGGTGATATTTTAATTCAGTGCAGAATTGACCTAATTGACGAGAACTTTATCGTCATTGACCATAAGACAGCAGCACAAGTATATGACCAAGAGAAAGCAGACAGCTTGTTGCAGTTCTCCGCGGAAGCCTTTGTATTAAGGGCGCCGATAGACTGTGAAGTTCATGTTGCCCTTAAATATAAGAACCCAAGGATTGATATTATCAAGACGTCAAGGACTGTAGAAGATATATTGTGGTGGCGTAAACTGGCTGGTCATGTCATTAGAGGTATTCAGAATGACGTGTTTCCAATGAATCCTTACGGATGGTGGTGTGACTCAAAGTATTGTGGCTTCTATGAAGATTGTAAGAAAGGTACAACGGCATATAGATAGGAGGGTATATATGGAAATAAAAATAGGACAGGTCACGTTTACAGCTTCAGTCAGTAAATATAATCCGGCTGGTAGTGACTGTGACATAGTTATTGATGTTAATGGTTCACGTGTTACAGTAGGTGCTTTAGAACTTATTGCAGCTGTGAAGACATTAAACGATACATGTTATAGATAGGGGATATATGGCTTTTACAAATGAGGTTATAGGTTGGGATATTTGTCCGTATTGTGGCGAAACATATAAAGTATATGCTGTTTATATATCACAAAGGAGGACACACTGCGAACACATCGAAAACGGCATACGTGTGTGGCATAGTCTAATATTTATTAGAAAGGAGACATAATAATATGGTTCCGTTGGAGAGGTTGATAGCAATGGGGGTTACCGGCACTGGCAAAACCATGCAGTGGTTGGATATGGCTAGAACATTAAACGTCAAAGGAGGACCAAAGTTCTACTGTATCGATACAGACAATGCCGTCAATTATATGATAGCCACTTCATATCCCGACCTTGACATTAAGAGCGGCGGTAACGTAGAGGTGTTTAGGGTAGCCGACTGGGAAGATTATCATGGCCACGCGAAGAGCGACACCCACCCCGATGGTGCCCAGGAAAAAATCCTCAAGAAGATAAAGCCCAACGACTGGATAATCATCGATATGGCTGATACCCCGTGGGAGACTGTACAGCGATTCTACACATCCGAAATATTCGGCAAACCAAAGGGTGCGTACCTGCTCCAAGTTCGCAGGATGGTTCAGAACAAGCTGGAGTCCGGCGACAAGAAGGCTTTTCTGTCGGAAGAGGGATTTAAGGGTTGGGAAGACTGGTCGGTTATCAACGCTATGTATGCTGACTTCATGATACCAATTATTAATAATCCATGCGCACACTTATATCTAGCAACCAAAGTACAAGCACTGAGCCCAAAAGAAGACCCAACTGTTAAAGTGTTATATGGAGACTTTAGTATCAGAGCGTCCGGGCAGAAGAACTTAGGCCACGCTGTGCATACTATTCTGCTGTACTCTATTGACATCAGTACAAAAGGAAAACCTGTCTGGAAAGTGACTACTGTAAAGGATAGAGCCAATCGCGAGTACTTCACCAAAACTGAGTTTATCAGCTTTTATTGGCAATACCTCGTGGCCAAGGCGGGATGGGCATCACAATGGAAGCGCTAGTATCACCCACCGATAGAGACATTTCAGTATAGAGAGTAGGCAGTTAATTAAATGATAGAAGACAGAATGGTGACGTTTACCCCAGCTGAAGCAGAGGAGGTTTTCAGCGGTCTAATGCTTGGGGATGGTGGTCTACAACTAACTGGTTGTTATGCACAATTTACTATAGCTTTATCTGGGTTAAGCACGCTCAACTACCTACGTAACATCAAAAGTGTATTCCTTGCTATGGGTATAGAATGTTATAAAGACCACCTAAGGGTTTATTTAAGGATGAATAGTAGTGGTAATATGTACTATTATTGCTTGTTGAAGACTGGAACTTCACCACTACTGCTTGCTAAGCGCCTTATGTGGTACCCTAACGGTAAAAAAGAGGTATTAGTTAATATAAAGCTCCCACCACGAACTCTAGCCCACTGGTTCTCAGGTGATGGAAACTCATGTTATAGTAAGAGTTACCCTACTGTATATACAAGCTTTGCAACCTGTGGATTTAGCGAGGTCGGCGTGTTAACACTTGAGAATAAGCTACATGCACTCAGTTTACACACTTACAGACATTTAGATCATAGGGTAGTTAGAGGTAGTGGTATAAGTATTAATATATCACAAGATAGTGTTGATAATTTTATGCATACAATAGAACCATATATGTTAGAGCCATATCTTTACAAGATAAAGTATAGAGGAGGTCAGCTTTGAGGATACCGATTTCTCCCACAGAGAGAGAGCTAGCAAAGTGTTTAGGTGAAGAGGGTATAGTATCTTCTGTACCTGAGGAGTTTGGGGCAGACGCACTTGTTGTTTCAGCACAAGGCATCTTAGGTATACAAAGAAAGGAACTACCACATGATTTTCTTATTTCAGTGCAAGATGGTAGACTTGGGAAAGAAACAACTCTGCTTCGTGAGAAGTGTGACTTCGCTATCGTAGTTGGTGAGGGTCATTTTAGATATTATCCTGATGGGTCTGTGGCTACTAAAGCTCCACGCGAAGTACACAATAAGGTCTATAGGCGATTTACAAGGGGCTCAATACAAAAGATAATTATGGAAATATGTATGGTTAAAGGTTGTATGTACTTAGAAACTGATGACATTTTAGACACAGTACGTCTCATTCGGACTACATTCGAGTTTATGAATAGCACAATACATGTCGGGCTAAGCCGTATGCCGAAGACGAAAGGTGCGTGGGGTACACCAACGATACCCGAGCTTCAAATGGGCATCCTACAGGCATTCCCGGGTATCGGGCCAGGTCTAGCACAAGCAATATATAATCATTTTGGTAGAACCCCATTAATGTGGACTTGCACAGTCGACGAATTGAATAATGTACCGAAGATTGGAGCTAATAGAGCATGGAAGTTGTATCAGTGCCTGCCACCCATTGGCATAAATCTGTAACAGGAGAACCAAATGCGCCAAACGAATTGGGTAAGTATGGTGTCGTTGCATTTGATACTGAAACTACTGGAACATGTGTCCAGACTGATAAGCTTCTTGGTCTATCTATGTCTGATAGTAATACTTCCAGTTATTATTTTACGCCTGATAGCCCAAGCTTGCCAAGAGAAATTCTGCTGGATGAGAAAATCCCAAAAATAGCCCACAATTCGGGATTTGACAGAAGTATTATGAAGCGGCACGGCATCGAAATCAACAACTTCTATGACACTATGATTGCCGCACATTTGTGTGGTGAGATGGGATTAGGTCTAAAGCGATTGACCTATAATAAGACATTACATCACATCAAGTCATTTGAAGACCTCGGCAAGAAGAGTATGTCAGAGCTGGCCCCTGAAGAAGTCGCCGACTATTCTATGCCACATGCATTAGCTACCTGGGCATTATGGAACGGGTATTGGTCAAAGCTATCTAATGGACAGGACTATATATGGAATGGTTATGGTAAGGAACTGGTTAACAATGGGTCGTGGGGCATATTCAGGGACGTCGAAATGCCACTAGTACCAATATTATCTGATATAGAGTTAACAGGTACTTTGATTGACGTTGAATCATTGAAAGCGATGGGCGAAGAGTTCAAACGCAATATAAACCTTCTCGAAACTGCGATGAACTTTCACGCAGGTGTAAATGATATAAACTGGAACTCTAATGACCAGGTTGCAGACCTGTTATTCAATAAGTTGGGGCTAAAAGGCGGCCCAAAGACCAAATCCGGCAAGAGATACACTGTCGGGGAAGAATATGTTAAGAAGTTAAGAGAACAGCATCCTGTTATTCCACTATTATTAGAGTATAGACACTATCAAAAATTAATATCAACATATGTTGAAGGTATATTAGAAAGGCTAATCGATGGAAGAATCTACACAGAATTTAACCAGTGTGGGACACGTACGGGTCGACTGTCCTCAACCAATCCAAATTTACAAAGTATTCCCGCGCGGCGTCCAGAAGGCAAACGTATACGCGCTGTCTTTATTGCTGACCCAGGTCATATTATAGTATCAGTTGACTATTCTCAAATTGAATTACGCCTCATTGCCCATTTCTCAAAAGACCCCGCGTTAATGGCTGCATACCTTAATAATCTCGACGTCCACCTACAAACCGCAATGGAAATATTTGGTGACCCTGCTATGAGGTTCTATGGCAAGACAATCAACTTTTCAGTGGTGTATGGTGGCGGTGCACGACAACTAGCCGAACAGGCTGGCGTAAAGGTGCACGTGGCACGAAGGTGGTTGGATAAGTATTGGGCAATGCACAAAGGGCTCGCAGAGTGGGAAGAGCATACCAAGTATTTCTGCGCTAGTGAGCAAGCCGCATGGACAATAATGGGTCGTAGGCGGAATCTTCCTGATTTCCAAGAACCCGAGAAGTATCAGCATGCTGGGCGTGAAGCAATCAGTACAATAGTCCAAGGGTCTGCTGCTGAAGTCTGTAAGATTGGTATGAAGAAACTCTATGACCAGATAAAGAACAGTGATGTTAAGACGCTATTGCAGGTACACGATGAGGTGGTATTATCAGTACCTAAGAACATGTTGGATGACGTAATATACACTGCGCTGCATACAATGCCTGTCAGGAAGAACTCTGATGACTTACCACTTAACAAAATGTTGTCACTTGATTTACCTGTCGACATTAAGGTTGGCCTAAACTGGCGTGATACAGTAGAGATTGATAAAACGAGGTATTCATGATTAATGACCCATTCAGTTTCGACCCATTCAATGACAATATGTTTGACAGGGTTGGGAAGCAAATGTTTAATCGATTTGGCTTCAATCAAACTGAACTGCTTGACATCTATATGGAATGCATGCAGAAGATTATGAAAACTGAGATTGATAGACTTAATGATGAAATAGATAAGATGATGAAGTCAACATATAACCCATTTAGTGTGCTAGGTGTAAAACAAAATTTGACGGAAAATGATTTGAAGAACGCGTATAGGAATAAAGCAAGAGAACATCATCCAGATAAAGGGGGTAAAGAGGAAGATTTTAAGAAGATTCAGGTCGCATATGAAGTGATAAAGAAAATGAAAGGATGGAAATAGCATGAGTTACAATATCAGCTTTAATCTGGACGACATAGCGATGAATCTGTATATGTCAGAGGTATTCATAGGTGCAATAGATTTTTATGAAAAGAAGACCCTTGCGGACTGCCCATGTAGGACAAAGCCTGCGCAGGCAGCTGCGTGGAATGATGGTTGGGAATTGGCTCGACAAGGGAAAATTATAGTAAAGGAAGTGTTATGATGTCAGGCTTAACAAAGATAGGCTGCTCTAGGTGCGGAGTCGAATTTATAATCACTACAGATTTCGCGCACAAGAAGGCAGAGAAGGGCAATTATATATATTGCCCTAATGGCCACCCCGGCAAGCCGCAACTTTTGGCTACAGTCATGAAGGTCACTGTGAAGAAAATCGTAGCCAAAAAGACAGCAACTAAGAAGTCGCCGGCTAAGAAGTCATCAAGGAGCAGGAAATGAAGGATGAAGATTACATTCACTTGAAATGCATCCTCGATTTCGAAAACACAATGGATAAGGCTCGTTACCCAGTTGGTTGGGAATGGTCTGATGTTAGCCTCCATCCTAGTATCATTATGCGGTTGA
>Ga0315297_10001412_pt1 | contig 14836 bp, 14 predicted proteins | sample YL17G15_0_MG_FD_203628 | JGI IMG/M metagenome (GOLD analysis project Ga0315297, IMG submission 203628) | Sediment microbial communities from Yellowstone Lake, YNP, Wyoming, USA - YL17G15_0 | ecosystem: Environmental > Aquatic > Freshwater > Lake > Sediment | place: USA: Wyoming | collected... | reverse complement strand
GGCGCTCGGTGTCGCGGGCGATGTGCACGACATCGCGCTGGAAATTGCACCAATTCTCCGCGGTGCGCTCGGCCTGGCCTGGAATGAACGATGGTCAGGTCAGAGCGAAACCAGCACGACTCCGCTATCGGTCAGTTCCTGGTAGATGCGATCGAGCTGCGCGCGGCTCTCCGCGCGGATCGTGTAGGTCAGTGCCAGGAATCGTCCCTTGCGGCTCGGGCGCTCAGTGATGCTTGCGGCTGCGAGCGGGCCTGCATGACGCTCGACAATCGCGAGTGTCAGCGAGCGGAATGACTCCGAGTCGCGGCCCATCACCTTGATCGGGAATTCGCAAGGGAACTGGAACAGTTCGTCCGCGTCCGTCATGTGGGCAGTTCGGTCGAGAACTCGGTCTTCGTCGCGAGAAAGCCGGCGTACAAGCGCCGGAACAGCGGTCCGGGACTACCGCCGCCAACGGTCACGCCATCGAGTGTCGTGACCGCCCGGATGCCGCCGCCCGCGGAGGCGATGATGAGTTCCTCCGCGCCGCGCAATTCGGCTTCCGACACGGGCCGGCGCTCCGAGTCGATGCCCTCGCGGGCCGCAAGATCGAACAGCACGCCGCGCGTCGTACCGGGCAGGATCGCGTGGGTCTGCGGCGGCGTCAGCAGCCGGCCCGAGCGCACGACATGCACGCTGCTGGTGCTGCCCTCGGTGAGCCAGCCATCGCGCAGCAGGATCGCCTCGGAAGTTTCCGCGTCGGCCGCCTGCCAGCGCAACAGCACATTGGCGAGCAGCGACGTCGCCTTGATGTCGCAACGCGCCCAGCGCGAATCGGCGGCGGTCATCGCCGTGGCGCCATGCTCGATGAGGCTTGGTGGTATCGCAGGCAGCGGCGAGACGAATGCGAGCACGGTCGGCCGCGCGCCAGGCCGTGGCACGTGATTGCGCTCCGGCTCAACACCACGTGTCACCTGCAAATACAAGAGCAGGTCGCCGCCGCCATTGCCGTGCACCAGCGCGCCGAGCGCGGCGAGCCATCCGGCGCGATCCATGACCGGCGGCATGCGGATTTCGTCCAGGCTGCGATTCAGCCGTTCGAGATGCGCGTCCAGGCGATAGGCACGACCATCGTAGACCGGCAGTACTTCGTACACCGCGTCGCCGAACAGGAATCCACGGTCGAGCGGCGAGATTCGCGCCTCGGCGAGCGGCAGCAGGCGGCCGTCGAGCCAGATGAGTGGCAGCGGCATGGTCAGTTGAACCAGGAAACGATCGTATCCCAGAGCCGGCGGAAGAAGCCGCCCAGCGGCACGTCGGCGACCGGATGCAATGCCGCTTCGCCGACCGGCTTGCCGTCGAGCATGGCGCGCACAACCCCCACGCGATCCGTGGCCAAAAGCGGTGCGAACACCTTTGGCGCAAGTTCCAGCTTCAGCTCGATTCGCTCACCCAGGCCGCGCGGCAGAGTAACAAACAGATCCTCGGCGACGCCGACCGCGGCGCGCCCGCCACTGGCCTTGTAGACACGCAGACTGGCCATCTCCTGGCCTGCAGCCTGCAGCTTGCGGGTCTCGAAGAAACTGAATCCGTAATTCAGGAGCGCGAGGCTCGCGTCCTCGCGCGCCTTCATGCTCTCGGTACCCACGACCACCGCGACGAGGCGCATGCCCTCACGCTTGGCCGACGAAATTAGGCAGTAGCCCGCGGTCTCGGTCATGCCGGTCTTGACGCCGTCGACACTGGGATCGCGTCCCAGCAGGCCATTGCGGTTTGCCTGCGTGATGCCATTCCAGGTGAACTCCCGTTGCGAGTACCAGCGGTAATAGTCCGGAAACTCGCGGATCACGGCGCTTGCGAGCTTCGCCATGTCCGTGACAGTGACGTGGTGATTTGCGCCCGGCAGCCCGGTCGCGTTTTCGAAGTGCGATCCCGTCATGCCGAGCCGCTCCGCGTACTGGTTCATCAGCAATGCAAAGGTCTGCTCGGTACCGGCGACGGCCTCGGCGAGGGCGATGCTCGCATCATTGCCGCTCTGAACGATCATGCCCTGCAACAGCACTTCGACCGGCACCTTGGTGCCGAGATCGAGGAATGTGCGAGACCCTTCCGCGCGCCAAGCGTGTTCGCTGATCGGCACCAGCGTGTCGAGCTTCAGCTTGCCACTGTGCAGGGCCTGAAACACGGCATAGGCCGTCATCAGCTTGGTCAGGCTGGCTGGCTCCACCGACTGATCCGCACCATGCCCGGTGATGATCTGGCCGCTCGCCTGGTCCATCAGTACCCAGGCTTTTGCCGCAATTGCGGGAGGGGGCGGAACCGGGGGCGCGTCAGCGCGGGCAAGGGTGGGCAGCAGCATCAGCAAGGCGGCGAAGGGAAATTTCAAGATCGACCTCGATTCAGGATCAACAAGTGCCGCGGGGCGCTGCGGCGGGCCGCCAATTCTAGCGATGGCGGGCTCCCGCGTCAGTTCAATCGAGCGCGAGGCGCGCGGAATCGACACCTGCCTGCCGAAGCCGCTCGATCAATGCATCGAACTCTGCAACGCCCGCCGCAGGTCCCACGCGCACGCGATAGAGCCGCTGGCCATCGACGCGGGTCTCGCTGATCGCCACCTCGCCGACCTGGGCGTCGCGCAGCCGCTCGACCAGGCGCCGCGCATTCCCTTCATCGGCGAAAGCACCAGCCTGTGCGAAGAATCGTGGCGCCGTGGACGGGGGAGCGGGCAGCGCGGCCTGTACTGCCGGGTTTCCGCCGGCGAGGCTTCGCACCTCGACCATCGCCGTGCCTGCCCGGATCATGTCGAGCTGCTCGGCCGCCGCGTGCGACAGGTCGATGATCCGGTTGCTGCTGAATGGCCCACGGTCATTCAGCCGCACGACGACGCTCTTGCCATTCTGCAGATTGGTCACCCGCACCCAGGTGGGTAATGGCAGTGTCGGGTGCGCGCCGGTCATCGTGTTCATGTCGTAGGTTTCACCGGTGGCGGTGCGGCCACCATGAAATGTCGGTCCGTACCAGGACGCCACACCGCGCTCGACGTAACCCGTGGCGCTCGCGAGTACGACATAGCGCTTTCCGGCCACTTCGTAAAACGGTGGATTGCCGAGCCGCGCACGGGGTTCCTCGCGCACTGCGCTTTGGCCACTGGTATCAGGCGCGGGCCCCGGAGGTTCCGGACGCTGCGGCTCCTGCGCGCAGGCGGCCGCGAGCAGGGCGAGTGCCGACCATGCCAGCCGATGCTTCATGATGCCGGGGGCAGCAGCGCCTCGATGCGGCTGCCGAGGTCGTGCACGGCGAGCGCATACATCACGCTACGGTTGTAGCGCGTAATGACGCCGCAATTATGGAAACCGGCGCGTAACTCCGGGCCCTGGTCGCCGGCAACGCTGATGAAGAATGCCGGCGCCTTGCCGTCGAGGCTGGTCTCGAAGCTGAGCCCCCGGTCACGCAAGGACTTGACCGTTGTGTCGGGCGCAAGATCGCCTGCGACGAGGCTGTCCGCGCGCGGAAACCACAGGCTGGCCGGTGCCGCCACCGGTTCGCCGGCGCGCCAGCCGTGCTTCGCCAGGTAGTTCGCGACGCTCGCGATGACATCGTCCCAGCTGCCCCAGAGATCGCGGCGCGAATCACCGTCGCCGTCGACGGCAAAGGCGCGATAGCTGCGCGGCATGAATTGCGGCGCACCCATCGCACCCGCATACGAGCCGAGGGCAGTACCCACATCAACATGGTCCTCGCGCGCCAGCAGCAGGAACTGCTCGAATTCATCGCGGAAATACTTGCCGCGCGGCGGGTAGTCGAATGCGAGTGTCGCGAGCGCATCGACAACCCGGAATTTTCCGGTGATTCTTCCGAAAAATGTCTCGACACCCAGGATCCCGACGATCACATGCTGCGCGACACCGGTACTCCGCTCAACTTCGGCGAGCCGCGCGCGATGCGCGGCCCAGAACTCGACGCCGGCGGCGATGCGCTCCTCGGTCAGGAAGTGGTCTCGGTACGCGTGCCAGGCCATGACCTGTTCGGCAGGCCGGCTCATGAGCTCGATGATCTTCGGCTGACTCTCGGCCCCGCTGATGACAGCTGCCAGCCAGGCTTCGTCGAAGCCGTGCTTGCGAAGCATTTCCTGCATGAACTGCCGAACATCCTCGCGATTGCCGTCGAGCGCCGCGGCCAATGGGGTGGCAGCGAACAGCGCAAGCGCGCAGGTCAGCGAGGCCAGCATCCTTGTCGCCGTGTTCATGAACCCAGGAGTTTGCGGCTGGAATACAGCGACATCAGCATACCGAAGCCTGCCATCAGCGTCACGAGCGATGTACCGCCGTAACTGACGAGCGGCAGCGGCACGCCGACCACGGGCAGGAGCCCGGTCACCATGCCGGCATTGACGAACACATAGACGAAGAAGGTCAGTGCGATGCTGCCGGAAAGCAGGCGCGTGAATGCGTCACGGCACTGCGTGGACATGTACATGCCGCGGCCGACGATGAACATGTAGCCGGCCAGCAGCGCAATCAATCCAAGCAGACCGAGCTCCTCGCCGATCACCGCGAATATGAAATCTGTCGAGCGCTCCGGCAGGAATTCAAGCTGCGCCTGGCTGCCATTGGTCCAGCCCTTGCCGAACACGCCGCCCGAGCCGATCGCGATCTGGGACTGGATGATGTGATAACCCGCGCCCAGTGCGTCGCTCTGCGGGTCGAGCAGGGTCAGGATGCGCTGGCGCTGGTAGTCGTGCAGCATGCTCCAGACCAGCGGCACGGCCGCGCCCGCGATCACGACGCCACCCAGCATGTAGGTCCAGGGCAGGCCGCCCAGCACGACCACGAGCAAACCCGCCGCTGCGACCAGCAGCGCCGTACCGAGATCGGGCTCCTCGGCGATCAGCAACACCGGGACCAGGATCATCGCGAGTACTGCAACTACATTCCACAGTGACGGCGGCAATGGCCGCTGGTGCAGGTACCACGCACACATCATCGGCACGGCGAGCTTCATGATCTCGGACGGCTGGAAGCGGATGATCCCGATATCCAGCCACCGCTGTGCGCCCTTGCCGACGTCACCGGCGACGGCGACCAGCAGCAGCAGCACCAATCCCAGCACATATGCAATTGGCGATGCCATCCGGATGAAATGATCGGGAACCTGCGCGATCGCAATCATGACCGCGAAGCCGATGCCGAAGCGGGCGACCTGGCTGAACCACAGGGCAGTGTTGTCCCCGGCCGCGCTGTAGAGCACGAACAGGCCGAAAATTCCGACCACCGCGAGACCGGACAGCAGCATGCCGTCCAGGTGCAGCGCCCGCATCAGGCGGGCGGTTGCAGTCACCGTGCGCCGGGTCCGCGATGCCGAGAATTCTTCGTACATCAGCCTGTACCACGCGCCAGGTAGGCGTCGAAAATCGAACGCGCAATCGGTGCCGCTGCTGAACTGCCATGTCCGCCATTCTCGACCAGCACCGCGATGACCAGTTTCGGCGCGTCGGCCGGCGCAAAGGCGACGAATAGCGCGTGATCGCGCAGCCGCTCGGCGACCTGACTCGCATCGTATTTCTCAGTCTGGCCGATCGAGTAGACCTGCGCGGTTCCGGTCTTGCCGGCAATCGAGTAGGCAGCGCCACGCGACGCGCGCACCGCCGTGCCGCGCGCACCGCTGGTCACGGCGACCATCGCATCGACGATGACTTCCCAGTTCGCCTGGTCCTTGAGCACGATTGCGGGCAGTGGCCACGGTGCGCGCTCATCGACGGCCCCGGTGACCGGGTCCACGAACGCGCGCACCAGGCGTGGGCGAAAGTGCTTGCCGCGCGTGGCGAGTACCGCGGTCGCGGTGGCCAGCTGCAGCGGCGTTGCGGCCCAGTAGCCCTGGCCGATGCCGAGGATGACGGTCTCGCCGGGAAACCAGACCTGTTGTGAGTGCCCGCTGAATGCCGTCTTCTTCCATTGCGGCGACGGCATGATGCCGCCGCGTTCGCCGCCGATGTCGATGCCGGTCGGTGCACCGAATCCGATCCTGGTCATGATGTCGTGGATGCGATCGATGCCCAGCGTGTTCGCGAGGCGATAGAAATAGACGTCGCAGGATTCCATGATCGCATCATGCATGTCGACCGTGCCATGGCCTTCGTGCTTCCAGTCGCGGTATTTGTGACGCGAACCCGGCAGATAATATTGCCCGGCGCAATAGATGGAGTCCTGCGGCCGGATGACCTCGTACTCGAGACCGGCAAGCGCCATGATCGGCTTGATCGTCGATCCGGGCGGATAGGTGCCGCGCAGCACGCGGTTGAATAGCGGCTGGTCCGGATCTTCCGTCAGTGCCAGGTAATCCCGGCGCGAGATGCCGCGCGCGAAGCCATTCGGATCGAAGCTGGGCAGGCTTGCGAGTACCAGCACGTCGCCATTCGACGGGTCGATCGCGACCACCGCACCACGGTGGCCGGCCATCGCTTCCTCGGCCACCCGCTGCAGATCAATATCGAGCGTCAGTCTCAGGTCGCGACCCGCCTGCGGCTGCCGGCTGCGCAACTGGTCGGCCTTGCCTTCCGCCAATTCGACGCTGCGGCCCGCGGCATTGACAAGCACCTCGCGGTAGCCGCTGCTGCCCAGAAGATCGTCCTCGTAGGCGCGCTCGATGCCGGTCTTGCCGACGACACCGGTGCCGAAGTAACGCTCCTTGTCGAGTCGCGTCACATCGTCCTCGCTGATCGTGCCGACATAGCCGAGCGCATGCGCGCCGATCGCACCGAATGGGTAATGACGCGCCATGCGCGTCTCGAGAGTCACACCAGGCAGTTCGTGCCGGTGCACGGCAAAGCGTGCGACCAGCTCATCGTCGAGTTGCAGCCGGATCGGCACCGCCTCGAATGAGCGTCGCGAAAGCACGAGCTGGCGCACGCGCTCGAGGTCGTCGACTTCGATCAGGCCGAAGCGCTCGAGCTCTGCCAGCGTGGTGTCGAGGTCTCCAGCCTGCTCGCGCACCAGTTCGAGCTGGTAGGCCGGCGTGTTCTCGGCGATCACGCGGCCCGCCCGGTCGTAGATAATGCCCCGATTGGGCGGCAGCGGCTCGATACGCGCGCGATTGCCCTGCGACAATTCCGCGTAATGATCGTGACGCAGCACCTGCAGCCAGAAAGCGCGGCCGGCCAGCAGCAGCATCACTCCCAGTACGATGAACGCGGCGACGGCCGAACGCTGCAGAAAGATGCGCTGCTCGAGATACTCGTCCTTGATGCGGACCCGGCGCATTGGGGAACCTCTGGTCTACTGCCGCATGAGGCGCGTTACGCGCGCGCCACGGTGCGACAAGGCGCGAGCCGAAGCCCCATAGCAGGGACTATGGGCGATGCGAGCAACGCAGTCGCACCGTGGCGCGCGCGTAACCCTTCGGGACCGGGCGATTTTCGTCGCTGGCGGCGTCGCTCGTCGCTCATGTATCACGATACACTTCGCTCCTCGCTTCTTGCCCGGGACGAGAATCGCACACGGTCGCGCCCATGCGACAGTAGACCAGAGGTTCCCACTAACGGCGCGCGGCGACGCGCGCGTAGAGACCGGAGATCAGCGGCCAGCAGGCCGCGCCGGCAGGTACCGCCAGCCAGCGGCGCCAGTCAGTGATCGGGTGACCGGAGACGCCGTCGATCCAGAACAGCAGGAACTCATTGAGCCACAGCAGCGCCAGTATCACGGCCGTCTGTTGCAATGGCGGGAAGGCGCGGATCTGCAGACGCAGCTTCGTTGCGACATAGGTAATGACGATCAGCGCCAGCGCATGCTGGCCAAGCAGCACGCCGCGGAATGCGTCGAGGGCGAGACCCGCGCCCCAGGCATGGAAAAGTCCCGTCATGCGCGGCGAGAGCAGGCAGAACCACAGCACGGTCAGCGCGACGAAGTCAGGGCGCAGTATTTCCAGCCAGTCCGGGAGCGGCAGGACCGTCGCGACCAGTGCCGCGAGCGTCAGCGCGATGATGCGTGGCCAGCCGAGGCTGCTCCTGCGGGCCATACTTAGTTGCCACCGGCCGCATCGCCGGGCGTCGATGCCGGTTTCGCGGCAGGCGTTGGTTCGGGTTCGACGACCGTGCTGTCAAACCAGACCAGCAGGATTTCGGGGTCACGGTCGAGGGCCGCCTGCGGCTCCACCGTGACTGACAGCAGCGGTTGGCTCGGATCGCGCGCTACGGCCGTGATCCGGCCGACCGGGTAGCCGGGCGGATAGACGCCCCCGAGCCCGGAACTGACCAGCAGGTCGCCGGCAGCCACATCGGAATTCTGCGGCAGGTAGGGCAGGGACAACTGTCCCGAACGGCCGGTGCCGAGCGCAATGGTGCGCGCTCCCGTCCGGTTCACCTGCACGGGGATCGCATGCTCGGGATCCGAGATCAGGATGACTTCGGCCGAAAGCGGCCCGACACGCGTGACCTGGCCGAAGATGCCATTGGCATCGAGCGCTGCCTGGCCGCGGAAGACGCCATTCAGGCTGCCCTTGTTGACCAGCACGCGTTGCCGGAAGGGGTCGAGGTCAACGCGCATGATTTCGGCAACCAGCGTGCGCTGTACGACCCGGGACGAGCTCTCGCGCGCGGCGCGCAGCCGCTGGTTTTCCTGCTCCAGCGCGTCGTAGCGCATCTGCCTGAGACGCAGCACGAGATTGTCGGCGGCGAGGCGGACGTTGTCGGATTCGATCCTCGCGCGGCTCGCGAGCGACTCACGGGCCGAGTTCCACACCGCGAACGGTGCCTGCACGGCCCACTGCACCGGATAGACGGCCGCCGAGAGCCAGTCGCGGATCACGGCCAGATGGTTCTGGCGGTGGTCTGCGACCATCAAACCGAGCGAGAGGATCGCAAGCACGATCAGCCGCAACCCCAGGGCGGGTCCGCCCAGCAGCAATGGCCGCGCATCCGGCTCGTGTAGGGTCAACAGGCGCTCCGCGGGCGCTGCCCGCCCTCAAGGAACCTCTGATTCACTCCGGCATGAGGCGCGTAACCCTCCGGGACCGGGCGATTTTCGTCCCGGGCTTCGTCGCTCGTCGCTCATGTATCGACTGATACACATCGCTCCTCGCTTCTTGCCTGGGACGAAAATCGCACACGGGCGCGCCCATGCCGGAGTAAATCAGAGGTTCCTTACCCCAGGCCGAACAGTCCCGGGTGTTCGTCGGACAGTTCCAGAATCCGCCCGCCGCCGCGCGCGACGCAGGTCATCGGATCCTCGGCAATGATGACCGGCAGCCCGGTTTCTTCCATCAGGAGCTTGTCGACGTCCTTGAGGAGCGCGCCGCCGCCCGTCAGGACGATGCCGCTGTCGGCGACGTCCGCACCCAGCTCCGGCGGCGTCTGTTCCAGTGCCTTCTTGACGGCCTGGACGATGCCTTGCAGCGGTTCCTGCATTGCTTCCAGGATTTCGTTTGAATTCAGCGTGAAGCTGCGCGGTACGCCTTCGGAGAGATTGCGGCCCTTGACCGACATTTCGCGGACCTGCTGGCCCGGATAAGCGGAGCCGATCTCGATCTTGATGCGCTCGGCAGTCGCTTCGCCGATCAGGATGCCGTAGTTGCGCCGCACGTAGTTCGTGATTGCTTCATCGAAGCGGTCGCCACCGATGCGTACTGATTCGGCGTAGACGATGCCATTCAGCGAAATGACCGCGACTTCGGAGGTGCCGCCGCCGATGTCGAGCACCATCGAGCCACGCGCCTCATTGACCGGGAGTCCCGCGCCGACCGCTGCGGCCATCGGCTCCGGGATCACGTCAACGCGGCGCGCGCCCGCGCCTTCCGCAGATTCCTGGATGGCGCGGCGTTCGACCTGGGTCGATCCGAATGGCACGCAGATCAGCACGCGTGGCGACGGGCGCAGCCAGCGGTTGCCGTGCACCTTGCTGATGAAGTACTGCAGCATCTTCTCGGTATAGGTGAAGTCGGCGATGACGCCGTCCTTCATCGGGCGCACGGCCGTGATGTGTCCCGGCGTGCGGCCGATCATGCCCTTGGCTTCGGCGCCGACCGCGACGATGGTCTTGCCGCCCCGTCCCGGCTCGTCCTGGACTGCGACCACCGAGGGTTCATTCAGGACAATGCCCCGGCCGCGCACATAGATCAGCGTATTGGCGGTTCCGAGGTCGATCGAAACGTCGCTTGAGAAGTAACCCCGGAGGCTCTTGAACATGGTGCTCGGATGCGGGAAAGGCTTTAAAACGAGGGCCGGGAGTGTAGCCGTGGGCGCGACTTTCCACAAGCGGACATGTATGATTTCCGTCAGGTTTTTGGCATTTTCCCCAGCTCTGGAGCATCCGTGACACTGACCCGCCGCGACGTGGAAGGCATTGCGCTCCTGGCGCGCCTCGAGATCAGCGAGCAGGAGTTGCCGGTCTATGTCGGCAGCCTGTCGCGGATCGTCGGATTCATCGACCAGTTGTCGGCCGCGGCCACCGAGGGCGTTGAGCCAATGGCGCACCCGCTCGAGAACCAGGTGCAGCCACTCCGGGACGACCAGGTCACCGAGGTTGACCATCGCGACCGCTACCAGGGCAACGCCCCGCTAGTTGCGGCCGGCCTGTATCTGGTGCCGAAAGTGATCGAATGAGCCCGCATCTCATGACCGCGGCCGAGATTGGCCGGGGCCTGCGCGCCGGAAGCTTCACGAGCGTCGAGGTCACGAAGCACTTTCTCGAGCGGATCAACCACGCCGGTAAGCAGCTGAACGCCTTCATCACGGTCACGCCGGAGCGCGCGATCGCGGATGCTGGGCGCGCGGATGCCAGGATCGCGCGCGGCGAGGGCGGGCCGCTGACCGGCGTGCCGCTCGCACACAAGGACATCTTCTGCACGGCAGGGGTCCTGACTTCTTGTGGCTCGCGGATGCTCTCCAACTTCGTCGCGCCCTATGACGCCACGGTCGTCGAGCGCCTCGCGGCCGCCGGCATGGTGATGCTCGGCAAAACCAACATGGACGAATTCGCGATGGGTTCGTCCAATGAGACGAGCTGGTACGGACCCGTGCGCAATCCCTGGGATGGAACCAAAGTGCCCGGCGGCTCTTCGGGCGGCTCGGCCGCGGCAGTTGCCGCGCGGCTTGTTCCGGTTGCGACTGGCACCGATACCGGCGGCTCGATACGCCAGCCTGGGGCGCTCACCGGACTGACGGGATTCAAGCCGACCTATGGCCGGGTGTCGCGTTACGGGATGGTCGCCTTTGCCTCGAGCCTGGATCAGGCCGGCGTGCTCGCCCAGTCGGCCGAGGATGCCGCACTCGTGCTCGGCGCGATGGCGGGCCACGATGCGCGCGACTCGACCAGCGTCGTTGTGCCGGTCCCGGATTACGCGGCCGGTCTCGGCCGTTCGATGAAGGGCCTGCGCATCGGCGTCATCCGTGAGTTCTTCGGCGAGGGCCTCGAGGAGGGCACCGGCAGGGCCGTGCGGGCCGCGCTCGAAGGCTTCAGCGCGATGGGCGCGACAATTGTCGAGCTCAGCCTGCCGAATCTCCCGCTATCGGTGCCGACTTATTACGTCGTCGCGCCGGCGGAATGCTCGTCGAATCTCTCGCGCTTCGACGGCGTGCGTTTCGGCCACCGCTGCAAGGAACCACGCGACCTGCTGGACATGTACAAGCGTTCGCGTGGCGAAGGCTTCGGGGCGGAGGTCAAGCGCCGGATCATGACCGGCACCTATGTGCTGTCGGCGGGCTACTACGATGCCTATTACCTGAAGGCCCAGAAGGTGCGCAGCCTGATCAATGCGGACTTCAAGCGCGCGTTCAGCGAAGTCGACGTGTTGATGGGGCCGACGACGCCGACGCCGGCATTTGCGATCGGCGCCAAGGTCGACGACCCGATCACGATGTATCTCAACGACATCTACACGATCGGCGCCAACCTGGCGGGACTGCCGGCGGTCTCGGTCCCCTGCGGCCTGGTGGAAGGCCTGCCGGTCGGCCTGCAGATTATTGGCCCGCACTTCGCGGAAGCACGCCTGCTTGCAGCAGCCCATTCCTGGCAGCTCGTGACGGACTGGCACCGCCGGCTTCCGCCGCTGTTTGCCTGAGGCATGGCCATGAGCATTGAATGGGAAACCGTCATCGGCCTCGAGATCCACGCACAGCTTGCGACCCGCTCGAAGATCTTCTCGGGCTCCTCGACGGCTTACGGCGCAACACCCAATGTCCAGGCGAATCTGGTCGATCTGGGTTATCCCGGCGTCCTGCCGGTGCTGAATCGCGAAGCCGTGAGGATGGCGGTGCGCTTCGGGCTGGCGATCGGCGCCACGATCGCGCGCCGCTCGATCTTTGCGCGCAAGAATTATTTTTATCCCGACCTGCCGAAGGGCTACCAGATCAGCCAGTACGAGCAACCGATCGTCGAAGTTGGCTCGGTCGAGATCGTGCTCGATGACGGCGCGCGCCGCATCGGTATCACGCGCGCGCACCTCGAGGAGGATGCCGGCAAGTCGCTGCACGAGGGTCTTGGCAAGCAGAGCGGCATCGATCTCAACCGGGCAGGCACGCCGCTGCTGGAGATCGTGTCGGAGCCCGACCTGCGCTCGGCGCGCGAGGCGATCGCGTACATGAAGAAGATCCACACGCTGGTCCGCTATCTCGAGATCTGCGACGGCAACATGCAGGAAGGTTCGTTCCGCTGCGATGCCAATGTCTCGGTGCGCCACAAGGGCCGGCGCGAGTACGGCACGCGCTGCGAGGTCAAGAACCTGAACTCCTTCCGCTTTGTCGAGCGCGCGATCAATTACGAGGTTGCCCGGCAGATCGAGCTCATCGAGGGTGGCGGCAGCGTCGTGCAGGAAACACGATTGTTCGATTCGGATCGCAACGAAACGCGGCCGATGCGCTCGAAAGAGGAGGCCAACGACTACCGTTATTTCCCGGATCCCGATCTGTTGCCATTGGCGCTCGATGAAGCATTTATCGAAGAGATCCGCGGCGCACTGCCCGAATTGCCGGACCAGAAAGCGGAGCGATTCTCGCGCGAGCACGGTCTTTCGCGTTATGACGCGGGTGTGCTGACCGCGAGTCGTGAATTCGCGGATTTCTACGAATCGGTCGTCGGCATGCTGGGCGGCGAGGCGAAGCTTGCCGCGAACTGGGTCATGGGCGACCTGTCGGGATTCCTGAATCGCGACAATCTCGAGATCGGCCAGTCGCCGGTCGGCGCGAAGCAACTTGCGGGACTGCTTGTGCGAATCGTCGATAACACGATTTCGGGAAAGATCGCCAAGGAAGTATTCGAGGCGATGTGGGCCAGCCAGTCGGATGCCGACAGGATCATCGAATCGAAGGGCCTGCGACAGATCACGGACACCTCCGCGATCGAGAAAGTGATTGCCGAAGTCATGGCCTCAAATACCGCACGGCTCGCCGATTACCGCTCGGGCAAGGACAAGCTGTTCGGATTCTTCGTCGGCCAGGTCATGAAGGCGACCGGCGGAAAGGCCAACCCGGCGCAGGTCAATGAACTGCTGCGAAAGATGCTGGCTGGTTAGGCGGCGCCGATGCCCGACGGCGACCTGCTGCATCGCTTCCTGTTCGAAAGCCTCCCGATCCGCGGCCACCTCGTGCGTCTCGACGCGAGTTGGCGCGCGGCGATCGAGCATCAGGACTATCCGCGCGCAATCAGCGGAATGCTCGGCCAGGCGATGGCGGCGAGCGTGTTGATGGCGGGCTCGCTCAAATTCGAGGGCCGGCTGTCGCTGCAGGTCGAGGGTGCCGGACCGCTACGCCTGCTACTGGCCCAATGCACCCATCGCCACTCGATTCGCGGCGTCGCCCGTCACAATGACCTGCCGCTCGAGGGCCAGGGCGCCGACGAGTTGTTCGGACGAGGCCAGCTTGCGGTGACGATTGAGCAGGAAGGGCGCGCGGACAGCTATCAGGGCGTCGTGCCGCTGGACAAGCCGGAATTATCCGCGTGTCTAGAGCAGTACTTCGAGCGTTCCGAGCAGCTGCCTTCCCGGCTGATGCTGGTGTCGACACCGCTGCGTTCCGCAGGTCTCCTGCTTCAGCGTGTTGCAACGGGTAGTTCAGGGACAGAGACAATGCAGCATGCGGATGCCGACGATGCCTGGCGTCGAATCGGCTTGCTCGCGGCGACCCTGTCCGCGCCTGAATTAATGGAGCTGCCCTGCGGCCAGCTGCTGCGGCGAATCTTTCCGGAGGACGACATCCGGCTCTTCACGGGCACGCCGGTCTTTTTCCAGTGCAGTTGCTCGCGCGAGCGCGTCGCCGGCATCCTTCAGTCACTTGGTGAGGATGAGCTGCAGGCGCTGTTGCGCGAGCGCGAGGATGTCGAGGTGCGTTGCGAGTTCTGCAATCGCGCCTGGCGCTTCGATGCCGTGGATGTCACCAGCCTCTTCTCCACGGGCCGCCACCAAGCTGCGCCGCCCGGGCTGCATTGACGGGCGGCCTCGCGTAATATTCGGGCCTGAATCGCGTCCAGGACTTTCAGGAGGCAGGCGATGGCGAACAAATGGCTGATCAAGGGTCCCGAGATCGTCACCTGCAACTGTGATTTCGGTTGTCCCTGCCAGTTCAACAGCCTGCCCACGCGAGGTGATTGTCGTGCGGCGGCGGCAATCCGGATTGACGAGGGACACTTCGACGGGGTCGATCTGAGCGGTCTCAAGTGCGCCTTCGTGCTGGCGTGGCCGCAGGCAATCCACCTCGGGCATGGGCAGGCCCTGCCAATCGTCGACGAGCGCGCCGACGACAAGCAGCGAAACGCCCTGCTGATGATCCTGTCGGGCCAGGCCTCGACCCCCGGCGCGACATTCTTCGACGTTTTTGCGTCGACCTATGAAAAGGTCCATGACCCCCTGTTCAAGCCGATCCATTTCGAGGTCGACA
>Ga0315297_10001410_pt1 | contig 14851 bp, 17 predicted proteins | sample YL17G15_0_MG_FD_203628 | JGI IMG/M metagenome (GOLD analysis project Ga0315297, IMG submission 203628) | Sediment microbial communities from Yellowstone Lake, YNP, Wyoming, USA - YL17G15_0 | ecosystem: Environmental > Aquatic > Freshwater > Lake > Sediment | place: USA: Wyoming | collected... | reverse complement strand
CACATTCTATGCCGATTCAAGAGGCGACGCGACCGATTATAAAAAAATGATAGGCAAGCAACCGTACCAGGCCTGCATGGATGTTTACGGCTACAAGGGCTTCGTATCGGCCAATTACCAGATAAGAATAGAATATTCGGATACTTGCAGCGGTGCGCTCTCCGATGAGCAAACAATATTTTCTTCGGCAAGGTTCGCGTACAAGGACCACACCAGGGGTTATTCGGCGGGCTGCAAAAAAGGAGCCGATGTGATATCCCTTGATAACTCCGGGGTCAAGACCCTGACAACCCCGCACAGGATATACTCCACCATCATAGTTACCTGCTGGCGCTAGGAATTTTTCCTTTTTCGGCCTTTAGAGAACCAGCGTGAGCTACATCACTTCGCGGCGCTGACTATCTCAATCACGTCGCGGTGCTTCAACGGATGCTCCTTGCCCAAACGCATTTTTGTGCGGATATCAATCGCAAAGAGGAAGTTCTTGGCAAAGTCCTGGTGGATCTTCGCGGCGAAGTCCAAGGCGGTCGAGCCCGGCGGGAGCAGGAAACAGTCAGGCATTATCCTGCCTTCGCGGTCTGTCATTTTGCCGGTTCCGCCCGGGAAAATGGCCATGTATTTCAAGAACTGAAATACCGCGACGTCCAGCGTTTCCTGCACGCCTGTTGAGCCGGCCTTCTTCAATACGTTTTTCTTGATGTACTCGAGAGCAGCCGTCTGCTTTTCGTTGAGCGATTCGGGCTTCAGTATCTTGAAATCGTTGTTGCCGGGCGTGTAATCAATCAGGCCTTTCTTGGTGGCTTCCTTCAGGGCTATCTCGGAGTCGCCGGAGCACGGGACCATGACGTAGTGCGGGAACTCCTTCTTCAGGCGCTCGTAATTCTCGTACGCGCCGGGCAAATCTATCTTGTTGCAAGCTATCAGTATCGGCTTTGTGGCGCGGCGCAAATCAACGGCAAGCTTTTTCAACTGCTCCTCTGTCCAAAGGTGCGGCTTGCTCCTGTCAAGGCCGTGCTTTGAAATTGAGGCTGCAACAAGCGGTTCAGTTACGCGGAAGGCCGACAACTGCTTTGCCAGCGCGTCCTCAATCTTTGTCCGCGTGGCCTCTATCTGCCTCGCAAATTTCTCCCAGCCCTTCTTGAGTATGCCGAGGTACCACATGTCCAGCTCCTCTTCCAAAAAGCGGACGTCGTTCGCGGGGTCGTAACCGACCGTGGCTTCGCCCTTCTCGTTTATTGTTCCTGACGCATCTACGACGTGGATGAGCACGTCAGCGCGGTTGAGGTCGTTCAGGAACTGGTTGCCCAGCCCTTTTCCCTCGTGCGCGCCGGGAACAAGGCCCGCGACGTCCATGAGCTCGACCGGCACGAAGCGCGTGCCGTTCTTGCAGTAGCCCAGGCGGGGATTGCACTGAAGATTGAATTCCCTGTCAACGCACTGCACGCGGACAAAACCGACGCCGTGGTTAGGCTTTATGGTGGTGAACGGATAGGCGGCTATCGGAACATCAATGGAGGTCGCCGCCTTGAAGAACGTGCTCTTGCCGCAGGAAGGCTTGCCGACAATTCCTACCAACATATCATTTCCCTTTCTTCGCAACCAACAAAGTGTATGCGATTTCAAAAATCACGATTGAAAGTATCCCTACGTTTATGAAAAAGAAGACCATATCGCCGATCAGCCAGGCATACGCCATCAGGCAAACGTTACCGAGCGCATAGACCACGGCAAACCGCAGGTCAACCAACGCCCTGTGCTTCTTCACCGATTCAAACGTCTCGAAAAGCCACGCGCCCAGTATGAACAGCGCGCCCAATACGCCGAATTCCAACGCCATGTTACCACCAAATAATTATATCTTTATATTGATTTTCTACCATGTATAAATATGCAAGCTCCCCTGTGCGAAGTCTGCCTCAAGTCCGATATCCTGTGCGGCGGCTGCGCGGCAAAACTTGACAGCGGAGAACTGAACCAGACGGAAATAGAAGTGTCGCGCTTCATACACAGGCTGAGCGACAAGATAAAGAGCCTGCAGGAAGCCAAACTGCTCAAGGTCATCGATTCGGACGTCCTTCTTCTCGTTGCCGGCAAGGGCGATGCGGCAAAGCTGGTCGGCAAGGGCGGATCCATCGTAAAGGCCCTGGCCAAGAAATACGGGAAATCCATCCGCGTCCTTGAGGAAAAGGAGTTCAAGCCGTTCATGGCCGAACTGATGCAGCCGCTGGCCGTCTCGGGCTTCAACACCGTCTATACTCCGGAGGGCGAGATGTACAGGATACGTGTGCCGTCCAGCCAGAAGCAGAAGCAGCACGTATCGGACCTGGCGTTGGCCAACATCTCGCAGCAGCTGTTCGGCAAGAAAGTGGAAGTCGTTTTCGAAGACTGATATGCCGTTGAGCGGTCGGTGACGGACTCGCTGCTTGTTCGGCGTTTTCCAACCACTTATTAAACTTTTAAACTCTTCCCGCAAATTTCCAGCATGAGAGTGGCGGTAATCGACATAGACCTGTGCAGGCCCGAGAAATGCACGCTCGAGTGCGTGGACGTCTGCCCCATCAACAGGGCGGACAAGAAGTGCGTCTTTTTATCCGAACGGCTCCCGAACGTGCAGAAGTCAACCATAGACGAATCGCTCTGCATCGATTGCGGGCTCTGCATCAAGGCGTGCCCGTTCAAGGCCATCTCAGTTGTTAATACTCCGGAACAGCTCAAAGAAGCGCCCATATACCGCTTCGGGCCCAACCAGTTCACGCTGTTCCGACTGCCGTTCCCCATAAAAGGCGAAGTGGTGGGCCTGCTCGGGCCGAACGGGGTCGGCAAGACCACGGCGCTCAAAATCCTCGGCGGCGACATAAAGCCGAACCTGGGCGGCGAGAAAACGGCCAGCGTGCGGGAAATGATAAGCATCTTCCGCGGGACGGAACTGCAATCCTATCTTGAACTCCTCGAGAAGGGCAACATAAAGACCGTCGTGAAGCCGCAGCACGTCGATATCCTTGCGGAAGTGAAGGGGACGGTGCGGCAAATACTCGAAAAGCACGACGAGCGGGGAAAGCTGGACGAAATAGTGGGCAAGCTGCAGCTGGGAAAAGTTATGGACAGGCAAATGAACCAGCTCTCGGGCGGGGAAATGCAGCGCGTGGCGATAGCGATAGCCGCGAACAGAAAAGCGGACTTTTACTTTATCGATGAGCCGTCCTCCTATCTTGACGTTTTCCAGCGGCTGAAGGCGGCGAAACTGATAAGGGAGCTGGCAAAAACATCCGCTGTCATCGTTGTTGAGCACGACCTCGCAACACTGGACTTCTTGGCGGACCGCGTACACGTGCTCTACGGCGTGCCGGGCGTGTTCGGCGTGGTGTCAAAGCCGTACAGCACACGGACGGGCATCAATGCGTTCCTGGACGGCTACCTCAAGGAGGACAACATGAGGATACGCAAGGAAAAGATAGACTTCTCGGCAAGCCGCCTGGCAACGTCAGCGAAGGAAGAAGTCTATCTGGAGTGGGGCGAGGTATCAAAGAAGCTGGGCAACTTCTCGCTGCTGGTCTTTCCGGGCTATGTGAACAAAGGTGAGATACTGGGCATGTTCGGAAGCAACGCGCTGGGCAAGACCACATTCGCGAAAATACTGGCAGGGGAGCTCAAGCCGGACAGCGGCAAGCTCACCGAAACCGCAAGAATAGCGTACAAGCCGCAATACATAGCGTCCAACTTCGGCGGGACGGTCTTTGAGCTTCTCTCAACAGTGGCGAAGAACGTCTATGCGGAAGACTACAAGGCGGAAATACTCAGGCCGCTCGAAGTGGAGCGGCTGCTGGAACGTTCGGTAAACAAGCTTTCAGGGGGCGAGCTCCAGCGGGTCGCGATAGCGATGTGCCTCAGCAAAGAAGCTGATCTTTACCTGCTTGACGAACCGAGCGCCTATCTGGACTCCGAGCAGCGCCTCGAAGCCGCACGGATGATACGGAAGTTCTGCGAGCTGCGCGGCTGCTCCGCGATGGTGATAGACCACGACCTGCTGTTCCTCAGCTATCTCGCCGACCGTGCGATGGTGTTCTCGGGCGAGCCGTCAATGGCCGGCAACGCCACAATGATGAGCCTTCAGGACGGGTTCAACTCGTTCCTCAAGGAAGTGGACGTCACGTTCCGCAAGGACCCGCAGACCGGTCGGCCGCGGGCAAATTCGCCGGGCTCGCAGAAGGAAATGGAGCAGAAGGCGGCGGGCAAATATTTCTACGCGGAGTAAATCACTCCGGCAGCGCGAACCTTATACCTTTCGACAACAGTTTTTCGATTATCGGGACGAACATGCTCGTGGTAAGGGCGTGGTCGTGCACCATGATTATGTCGTTCGAACCAGCGAAGTTGATGCCGCGGCAGCCTTCGGGCATGTCCTCGTCCATCCTCTCCAATACCTTTTCCAGGCTGTCTATCCCCCACAAAGGTTTCTTCTGGAACGTGGACCACTCCATCACGTCATACGTCCAATACGTATCGACGTCCTTGTCCAGGCCCGCCTTCAGGTACCAGCCGTACGTCAGCCGCTTGAACTTCGGCTGGCGATAGCCCAGCTTCTTCAAGAAGTCCTGGATGGCCTGAATATGTTCGCGTTTTTCCGGCGGCCAGCCCTTGTCGGTCTCCTCTTCGCCGCCGCCCTTGTCGCCGTACGGGAAGCGGAGGAACTTTGCCGGCCGCTCAACGCCGGCCTTTTCGTACAGAGCGTCGATAATTTCATCCGTTTTCCTGAGCTGCTCGAAGCACTCCTTGAGCGGCAACTGCGAAAACTTCGGGTGGTCGTAGGCGTGGCTGCCGATGACAAAGCCGTGCTTGATCAAATAGACGACGGCCTCGGGCCGCTTTTCCATCTTCTTTCCGGTGCAGAACCAGACGGCGGGGATCTTCTTGGAAAGCAGGAAGTCCGCCTTCACTTTCCAGTCGGCGGACGGCCCGTCGTCGATTGTGAGATAACCGGTCTTCATATCAGCTCCCCGTGCTCGAATAGTTCTTCAGGCCGTAGCTCCAAAACTTGTATGCCAGCCCGAACATTAGCAGGCCGAGCGGCAGCGTCGCATAGGCGTACAGCATCCACTGCATGTTGCCGAAGAAATACTGCGCGGGGTAGAAGCTGACAAAGCCCAGCGGAATGACGAAGGTGAGGACATACACGATGACCCTGTTGTAGATGTCCAGCGGGTACTCGATGAATCGCGAAACGCTCCACAGCATGTCCCCCAGTGCGCGCACAGAGACCAGCCAGAAGCCCAGCGTCGAGGCAATCACGTTCAACGAGAACCAGACAAGGATGGAGCCCAGCGAGAGGGCGACAAGCGCCAGCACGTTCTGCGCGGTCCAGACCAGGCCGAGCGCGTTGGAGGAATAGGCGAGAAGCGCCGCCCCCATCAATATGTCGCCGAAGGCGTCGTCATCGAAGCGCCTTATCGTGATGAACACAAGCGTGTTGCCCGGCCGCAAAAGCCAGCGGTCGAGCTCGCCGTTGCGTATGAAGCGCTCTATGTTGTGCGGGTTCGCCTCCGCAAGGAAGGCGTGCCAGATGCCGCCGCTGAACGCCCAGAAGCCGAACATGAAGAGCAGCTGGCCGAAGCTCCAGCCGTTGAGGTCGGGTATGTGGCGGAACACGGCCCAGAAGAAAACCACGGTTATCAGGTTGGACAGCGCCATGGCGACTATGCCTATCACGAAATTCACGCGGTATTCGAACCAGGTCTGGACGTTGAGCTTGATGAACTGCAGCCAGTTGTCGAGGTAATAGTTTATCCTCATGAAAAACACCCTCTGCACTTTGGACAGTTTTTCAAGCAAAGGAAACGTTTTACGTTTCCTATGCGCGTGAACCTTCGGTTCACGCAGCTGTTCAACTTTCCCTTTGACACAAAGTTGAACAGCATTCAACCACCCTGCACCACGACGCGCCTCATGGTGAAGTGCCAGGCAGCGTACGTTATCACAAACAGTACTCCTATCCAGGCGAGCTGGACGGCCATGGCGGCGAGCGCGGCGTAGCCCGTCACCGTGCCGATGTAGATGGAAAGCGGCGCGTAGAACACCGCCTGGAACGGCAGCAGGTTGAAGACGTTCTGCAATGCCACGGGGAAGAAGGTGAGCGGCACCAAAGCACCGGACACGACATTGGAGATCATCTGGCGGGCGAACCTTATCCCCCAGACGTCCCCGACGGTCCAGAAACACCACAATGCGGTAAGGAACACCATCAGATAATTGACAAGGAAGCCGAGGAATGCGCTGAGGAAAAAGAGCGGCGAGGCGGGCCCGCTTATTCCCAGGACCGCGAAGGCGAAAGCGATTATCGGGAGCTTGGTAAGGAGCAGCCAGGTGGTGGTCCCGCCCGTGTCGACCGCAAAGCGGTAAATCGGATAGCTGATGGGCTTGATGAGGATGGCGACGATTGAGCCGCTCTTCACCTCGTTCTGGACATCAAACTCCGTGTTCATCCAGGTGTAGCTGTTTATGATGGAGGAAATGGCGGCGTAGGTTATCATCGCGGGAAAGGCGTAGCCGTTTATCACCGGCGTCGGCGAGGACGCATAAATGGCCTTCCAGACGAACCACATTATCGCAAGGCCCACGAAAGGGTTGACCGTTTCGACAAGGAGGTTGAGCCTGTACGTTAGCTGGGTCTTGAAGCAGTTCTCTATCAGGCCCAGGTATGCGCCCAGCCTCATCGGACACCCTCCCGGTAGATCTTTCTCACAGTATCCTCGATGGACGGCTCTTCCGTGGCGATGTCGTCGACCTTGTAGTGCTTCAGGATGTGGCTGATGACTGTCGCGACGTCCGTCTTACGGATGTTTATGTTCACGACCGCGTGGTCGCCCTCGCGGCTCACGACCTTGGCGCCCTTGGGCAGCGATATCTTCCCCGGGCTCGGCTCCTTGAAGTCGATGACCAACGCGCGCTCGTTCGATATCTTATGGGTTATGGCGGCGGTGAGGCCGTCATAGACTATGCCCCCTTTGTCGATGATTATCATGCGCGGGCAGAGCTCCTCTATGTCGCCCATGTCGTGCGTGGTGAGGATGACGGTCGTTCCGGCCTTGTTGCGTTCCTTGAGGAACTCCCGTATCCTGAACTTCGCCTCGACGTCCAAACCGATCGTGGGCTCGTCAAGGAAAACGATCTTCGGGTCGTGGAGGAGCGAAGCCGCCAGGTCGCAGCGCATGCGCTCGCCAAGCGACAATTTCCTGACGGGCTGGTGCATGTACTTATCGAGGCCCAATACATCCACGAAACGCCGCATGTTCTCGCGATAAACCTTATCGGGTATCTGGTAGATGTGCTTGAGCAGGTCGAACGTGTCCTTGACGGGCAGGTCCCACCAGAGCTGCGTCCGCTGGCCGAACACCGCGCCCATGTTCTGCGCGTATTCCTGCCGCTGCTCGTACGGGACATAACCGAGAACGGTCGCCTTCCCGGCGGACGGCGTCAGTATGCCGGTCAGTACTTTGATGAGCGTCGACTTTCCCGCGCCGTTGGGCCCTATCATGCCGACGAACTCGCCCTCCTTGACCTCGAAGGAAACGCCTTTCAGGGCGCGCTTCACGATATACTCGCGGCTGAACAAACCTTTCAGGCTGCCTTTCAGGCCCGCCTTCTTCTTCAGAGTTTTGAACTCCTTTTTCACGTTCTTTACTTCAATGATGTTTTGCATTTACTCGCCCCATTTAGTGTATTTTTCGTGCAGTCCGTTTATAAGGTTGCCGACCCAAATTTTATTGTGAGCCTGGTCTGCAAATACTGCGGAGGCAGCAACATGCAATTCCTAAGGCCTGTTTCGGATTTCAAGAGCGCACAGGTCTCGGTAGTGTGCATGGACTGCGGAGCAGAATTCTAGAACAGCGTGAATTATTTAGTGATTCAACGCTTGGAATTCACGCGTGCTCAAGGACAAACCGTTGTCCTTGACACAAACTTAGGTCTGGCAATCTCTCTGCTCAAGCATTACTCATTATCATACCAGACACCTGACGATAATGCGCGCCCGACCCTATTTATTGCTTTCGCTTCTCCTTTTTTTCGCGCACCAGCCGCCTGACTACCGTCCAGCCCACGGCAAGGCCCAGTACTGCGCCCGCCAGGACGTCGAGCGGGTAGTGCGCGCCGAGATAGACGCGCGAGAAGGCCACGACCAGCGCAAGCGCGTAAAACAGCGAGGAGCGTTCCGGATAAGAGGCGGACAGGATGTAGGCGGCCATGAAGGCGTTGGCGGCGTGGCCGGACGGGAAGGACGAGAACGGGTCGGTGTCCAACACGCGTATGTTCTGGAGCACGTCGTAGGGCCGCGCCCGGGCAAAAACGTCCTTGAGGAAAAACGCGAGCGCGTTCGCCGCAACCAGGCCCGCGACCAGGCGCCTGCCCAGCAACCTCCTGTACGACAGAATGATCACCGAGAGCGGTATCCACACCCAGACCGAGCCCAGATGCGTTGCCCAGGAAAAGAACCCGTCCAGCAGCGGGAGGGAAAGCGAGCTGTTCAGCCAGACCAGCAGGGCGGCATCATAGGCAAGTACGTAGGCAAGCAACTGCGCCAGCATAACGTTTTTAGGGAAGCCCGTTATTTATACATACTGCATGAATGCCAGCAGCATTCATGCGTGATCATGAACGAACAAATATATGTGCGATACAAATTATAGGTGGTTCTTGATATGTTCGAATACCGCGGATTCAAGGTGATAATACCGGCGGGCGTGTATGAGCCGCGCGAGGACACCGACATGCTGGCAGACGCCGCAGAGAAAATCAAGGGCAAGGACGTCCTGGAGATGGGCTGCGGGTGCGGGATGATATCGCTCATCCTGGCGCGCAACGGGAACACCGTCACTTCGGCCGACATAGACCAAGCGGCAGTGGACGCGACAATAGAGAACGCGATGAACAACCGGCTGAAACTCAATGTCGTCAAGTCGGACCTGTTCGAGAACGTGCGCGGCCAGTTCGACTACATACTTTTCAACTTCCCGTACCTGCCCGAGGCCATAACGGACGAGAACAGGCCGTGGGCGGCGGGCGAGGACCTGGACCTCATAAGGCGGTTCGCGGCCGCCGCAAAGAACCACCTAAGGCCGGGCGGACGGCTAATCTTTGTGATAAGTTCGCTCACCAACCTCGAAAAAGTACTAAAGGTCTTCACGTGGCACGGGCACAAAACGCAAATCCTCGAAGAGAAGAAGATACCCTGGGAGACGCTGTACCTCATTGAGGCAATTATATAAACAGGCTTCTGAAAATACTCCCTATGAAGAGGCTGCTGGTAATACTTCTGGCCGTCCTGATAGCCGTCCCCGCGCTGGCCGCGGCAAAGACGGCGGTCTACGTGACCAAGCAGAACTGCGCGGGGCTGGGCTGCGACTGCCTGCCGGCCGAGGACAAGCTTTTCTGCAACAGGCTGATATCGCTCGGCTACAACGTGACCATAGACACGGAGGGCGACGTCAAGGACAACAGCGTGCTCTGGAAGGCGGACTATGCCAAAGCGGACCTCATCTTTTTGGGCAACGTGAGCGACACGGTGACGGACAAGACCAAGAACCAGTCGGCGTTCTGCACCAACGTCAAGAACAGCAACAAGAAGGTGTTCGCGACGTTCGAGAACGCGTACAAGAACAGGAGCATCGAGGGCTGCGCGTTCTTCCTGGCGCTGGCAAGCTACCCCGACGACGACAACATCTGCAACACGAACAACATCAGGATAACCGAGACGGGCTACATAACCAAGGGGCTCGACCTCAACAGCGTAAAGGAGATTTACACGGCCGCGCAGGACGTCAAGATAAACTACGGGACGAGCGCGGCCAGTGCGCACTGCGACCCCTCGGCCGATTCGGTGCTGACCGGGCTGTACTCCGTGGTCAAGACCTCCGCACGCGGGACGTTCTGGGGGCTGGACAAGCCGTCGAAGTTCACGGACACGGGCTGGACGCTTTTCGAGCGGGCCGTTCTTCTAACGACGGGCGACAACGTGTGGAACGTGACGTACTTCACGATACCCGAGAGAATCTCGGCAGGCAAGACCTTCATGCTTTTCGCGACGGTCAGGAGCCTGGCACGGCCCATAACGGCGGGCAACGTGACGGCCAGCCTTGACGGCTCTGCGCTGGGCACGCTCACTTACGTAAACGCGACGGGCCGCTGGGAGAACAGGGCGCTCACCATACGGACGGACGGGATGCTGACCGTTTCGGCCGAGGACGGCTCGGCGGAGGGCCAGGTGACGGCGGGCGACCTGGACGTGCGGATACTTTCGGGCGCGTACATGCCGGGCAAGCCTTACAGCGCCAAGGCGAACGTGCTCCTCCAGAACAACCCGGTCTCGGGCGACGTGAAATACAGGCTGTGGAGCAAAAATCTCACGGTGATATCGGAGGGCCCCATGAAGGAGGTGGCCAACACCTACTATGCCGACCTGACGCCGGGCGACCAGGGGGAGCTGATACTGGAAATGACGGCCGACGTGCTCCCCTATTCGGGCGGCGCGTTCAAGGTGATAAGGCCGCAGAACGCGACCGCGCTCAGCTACTCGATAACGCCCGCCGAGTGGGTGGTCACGGCCACCAAGGCGGGCTCGGAAACCATGACGTTCACGATAGCGACGGGCAGCGAAACGACCGGCCTCAGGGTGGACAAGAGCGGGGGGCTGGCCAACTACGTCACGCTCAACACGAGCGGCATGGCGCAGAACCTGGCGGCGGGCCAATCGACAAACTTTTCGGCCAAGCTCAACTGGGCGGGGCTCAGCGAGGGGGAACGGGACGGCGAGCTGTTCATCGACAGCGACCAGTTCTCGGCCAGCATTCCGATAAGGTTCGCGTACTTCAAGCTCACGGGCGACTGGCTCGAAGCCGAACCCAAAGTCGTTAAGGCGGCCGCGCCCAAGGGGAAGACATCAACGTACGTGATAAAGCTGGTGAACACGGCCAACCTGCCCACGACCGGGCTGAAGGTCACGGCGAGCGGGGACCTGGCGGGGGCGGTCTCCTTCGCAAAGCTGCCGTACTACATAAACGCGAGCAGCAGCAAGGACGCGGAACTCCTTTTTGACACGAAGGGCAAGGCCGAAGGGACGTACACCGGGCTGATAACGATAACGGGCGCGCTGGGCAAGGCGGAAATAGACGCGAGCCTCGAGGTCACGCCGGACATAGCCGAGCTGGTGGGCGAGCTGGAGACGGACTGGAACGGCGAGCTGGGCAGGCTCACGGAAGGCGGGGCGCAGCTCAGCCCGACGGCCTCGCAATTGTCGCAGAACATAAACAGCACGGTATCGGACGCCAAGGCCGCGCTGGCCAAGGGCGACTACACGACGGCCAACCGACTTTACAAATCGGCGGCGGCCAGCCTTGAGGACCTGAAGAAGGAGAAGAAGCAGGAAGGGCTGGGCTGGCTGTTCATACTGATATTCCTTGTCATTCTGGGGGCGGGCGGTTACTTCGGCTGGAACTACTGGAAGAAAAGGAAGGAGAAGGAAGGGAAAAAGAAGCCCGAGTTGCCCAAGGCCGAGGAGCAGTACCGCACAGAGTATTATTAATAAGGAATTTTGACGAACTGGATACGAACTCGCTTCTTTTTGGCGCTAAAATGCAGCGAGTCTGTCTATCCAAGTTCACAACCGGATATTTACCGTTTGCAGCCTTCCAGGTACTTCGTCGGGTCCAGAAGATTTGCGGGCTTCGGCCTGCTGCGCGGCCACCAGTCAATTGTTTTGCGCGTTCCTTTTTTGTAGAGCTCGAAGTGCAGCATGTTGCGCCACTTCCTTTGGGTACGGTTCCTGCTGTAAATCACCTGCGCGATGTATCCTATAATCCGTTCCGCCATAATTTTCTGCCCAATGCGCAATTTCGGTTTCCTGACCTCGCCGTAAACGGCAATCCGCCCGTCGCCGTTCCTGACGTTCACGGCCCACGTTTTCCTGTATTCGGGCGTGTCGGGCGGGTCCGTGAACTTCCAGATCTTTACGACAGTGCAGTCTTCGGCGGCCAAAACGCGGCTGCCGACCGGGCAGCAAAGGTCAATGCCGCTGTGCCAGATGAGGACTTTTCTGTGTTTTTCGTCTATGTAATAGTCCCTTTCCTTGAACCTGCAGATGTTTTTGCAGCTCTTCTGCAAGGTCTTCGAATAGCTCTGCGGCACGGGCCAGAAGCGCATGAAACAAATTCGGAGCGCTGGTTTTTATAATGTAGGGCTTTCTCTTTTCGAAAAAGAGAAAGACCCTTGGAAAGAGAAAACCTTACCGAGACTCATTTTTAAAACGCAGTAACGTTATCTTTCTCTATGCCGATAAACGCAACTCCCGAGTATGCGGTTGCCCATAGAAAATACCTCGAAGCGAAAACCCGTGAAGAAAAGATAGCCACGCTCGAGGAGATGATAAAGCAGGCGCCAAAGCATAAAGGGGCCGCTAATCTTCTCCTGCAGCTCAAACAGCGGCTGGCCAAGTTCAAGAGCCAGAAGGAGACCAAGGCGGGGCGGGGCTCCTTCTCGATGCCCAAGGAAGGGGACGCGCAGGTCGCATTGGTCGGGTTTACCCAATCAGGAAAAAGCACGCTCCTTTCAAAGCTCACCAACGCAAAGCCCGAGATAGCAGAACGCCAGTTCACGACGACCGTTCCGCAGGTCGGAGTGGCCGAATGGAAAGGCGTCAAGATGCAGCTGGTCGAGCTCCCTTCTACTTTTCTTCCCGTCTACATGAACGTGGCGCAGAACGCGGACGCGATAATCTATGTTTATGACAGCACTCAAAATATCAAAATGCAGTCTGAAAAGTTCAAAGAACTGAAGGAAAGGTTTCACTTGATGGATATGCCATCAATCAACACATTAGGCAAGAAGGAGCCTGATATTGACAATCTTTTCCAGAAGATATGGGAAAAACTGGGCCTCGTGCGCATCTACACGAAGGAGCCCGGCAAGGAAGCCGAGAAGCGGGCATTAGTTCTTGAAGTGGGCGCCACGGTGGAGGAGGCGGCGGGCGACGTGCACAAGGAGTTTGTCAAATTTTTCAAGTACGCGCGCGTGTGGGGAAAGTCAATCAAGCACGGCGGCGAAAGAGTGGGACTCAACCACATCCTTGAGGACGGGGACGTCCTTGAGATACACGCTTAAATCCCTTTTTTTCCTAATCAGATGATGCCGAACAAGTACGAAGCGTTCAGCGACCTGTTCCGCCTGGGCATGTGCGAGGCCAAGGCGCTGCTTTTCCTCAGATACGACATGGACCCTGAAAAAATGGACTACAAGGCGATGGGGGACAAGCCGCCCGCGCATGACATGTCCAACTCAGCCCGGCCGGAAGACATCGCAAAAAGGACGGGCTGCAGCAAGCACGGCGTGTACATGGCGCTCAAGGAATGCCATTTCCACGGTCTGGTAAGCAAGCGCAGGGGCAGACCCACCAAGTTCGGCGCGGGCAATACGGCCATGGCCTATTTCCTGGACGAGGGACAGAACGGGCTGATAAGGCGGATGGAAAAATTGGCCGTAAAGTACTACGACATCAGGACGCGCTGAGCTCACGGCGCGTCGGGCTCGCGCAGCTCTATGTCGAGGCCGGTGGTCCTGCACTTGTACTTCTTCCCTTTCGGCGGCCCCTGGAGCTTCCCGTCGCAGGCCTTCCCGTATTGCACGCCGCACGTGCAACCGCCGTCTTTCTTGACAGCGAGGCTACAATCGATCGATACGGTTTCCTTAAGCACGTAAGTCGTTTTTCCAGATTCTCCCATGCGCGAAAGGAGGGGAACAAAGGATAAAAAACCCTCACGAAGGCATAAACCTATATATCCTTTCCATGCCCCATAATAGCGGGGTTTGCATGGCAGTATATGAAAGGACAAGGGACGACATGCCCAACAATTGGTTCAAGAACGTGGAGATAGCCAAGGAAAGGGCGTACGGGATGCTGCGCAAGGTCGCGGCAATCCACCAGACCAGTTCCGTCATTGTGGGGAAGGTCACAGGGGCCGAAATCGACAAGCTCTGGAAGGCGAACTTCCCGTACTGCAAGATTTCGATGGAAAAGGCGTTCAGGTTCTCGGTGAGCGGCGCGCTGGAAGCCACGCTCGGCAACGACGGCGTGTTCTGGGTCAACACGCCCGAGCACATCCTTACGATGGACGAGCTTTCGCGCAAGTTCCCGAAGGTCTATTCCGAGGTCCTTCCGAAGATAAAGACCAACGTGTGGTAAAAATGGCTACATTGAACGCAAGGTTCGAGAAGGAGGACAGCCCGAAGATATGCCCGCGCTGCAAGGGCGAGCTCCTAACCATCGATGGAAATCTCGTGAAGTGGCTGACGTGCACGAACTGCAAGTGGAAAAAACTGGCAGGCAAGGAAGAGAAGGTCATCAAGATAACGTCCATGCGCGACGTCGCGCAGGCGGCAAGGCCCGCAGGGCCGCAGAAGCTCCGCGTTTCTTTTGACCGCGACTAGGCGGATTTTAAATACGTTCTAAGCGAATTATCAGCATGACCGCGTACAAAAAACTAAGGTTTGTTCTAAACCCGGAGAAGGTCCTTGAGAGTGCCGAGGAAGACGCAACGAAAAGGATAGTCAAGAAACATCCCTATACAAAATTCCTGTCAGGTGAAATAACGTACCTGAAAGAGGCCGAAAAGGCGGGGAAGGCCGACGATTACCAAAAAAGGAAGCTGAAGAACCTTCAGGACCTTAACCAGCTCTACAGCCATCTGAACGGGCCCCTTAAAATGCTAAGAGGCGACGTGCACACAGCCCAAACACACTTCCTTTCCAAGGGAAAGCCCATCCCCGAGTACAATCTGCAAGAAATGAAGAAGCAATCCCTCCTGATCGCGAA
>Ga0315297_10001409_pt1 | contig 14875 bp, 16 predicted proteins | sample YL17G15_0_MG_FD_203628 | JGI IMG/M metagenome (GOLD analysis project Ga0315297, IMG submission 203628) | Sediment microbial communities from Yellowstone Lake, YNP, Wyoming, USA - YL17G15_0 | ecosystem: Environmental > Aquatic > Freshwater > Lake > Sediment | place: USA: Wyoming | collected... | reverse complement strand
ACGATCCTGGACGTGGCAAAAATGGCTATCGAAAAAAAAGAAATCTCAACAGTGTTCTTGAAGCAGGCCGCATAGATTTTCAAAGAGCTAAAGTGTTACCCATATTTAATTTTTTGAAGGTTTCATTAAACATCTGGGGAGAAAACGTAAACTTTAACGGATACCCCAATAAACCGATCAATTTTGTATCTACCGTAACCATTTGATTATCACCCCTTATTAAGTTTTTTACTCAACTTTCGCAGGAGCGAAAAATGCAGGGAATCAGCATCACAGGCGTGCTTCCCGGAAGAATTTTTCCGCCATGGCCAACCCGAGCCCTTTGCCGGACCCGGTAACGATGCAGACCAGATCTTTCAATCCCATGTCATACCTCTTTTAACGAAAGCCGAAGAGACTCGGAATAAAAAGCGTAAAGAACGGAACGTAGGTCACGATAAACAGGGCCACGATCTCGATCGCCAGGAAGGGGAACGAGGCCCGGATCAGCTTTGTAAAATCGACCCTGGCCACCGAGCAGCAGACAAAAAGGCAGAGGCCCAAAGGGGGCGTGATCAGACCGATCATCAGGTTCATGATCACGACCATGCCGAAATGGATCTGGCTGATGCCGAGGGCTTGGGCGACGGGAATGAGGATGGGAGTGATCAGGACGATCGCGGCGATCCCCTCCAGGAAACACCCCACCACGAGAAGAAAGAGATTGATCAGCAGCAGAAATACGTAAGGGTTCTTGGTGAAGGCGGTCAGGCCCGCCCCCACCGCCTGGGGTATCTGCTGCGTCCCCAGAATCCAGGAGAAGATATTGGCGCAGGCCATCACCATCAGGATCGTGGCGGTGATGAGCATGGATCGGTAGATGAGGGGCGGGAGATCCCGGAATTTGATGGTTCTGAGGACGAACATCCCGATGAGGATGGCGTACGCCACTGCCACGCAGGAGGCCTCCGTCGGGGTGAAAACCCCGCCGAGGATCCCACCCAGGATGATCACCGGCATGAGCAGGGGGATTACCGCACCCTTCAGGCTCACCCAGAATTCCTTGAAATGGGCCCTGGGACGTTTGTGGCCGATATTGTGCCTCCTGGCGATCACGTAGGCGACCAGCATCAATCCCAGACCGATCAAAACCCCCGGCAGCACCCCCGCCAGAAACAGTCCTCCGATGGAGAGCGAACCCGACAGGGCGTAGATGACGACCGGAATGCTGGGGGGAATGATCGGTCCGATGACCGCGGCGGAGGCGGTGACCGCGGCGGCGAACGTCTTGTCGTAGCCGTCCTCTTCCATGGCCGGGATAAGAATGGACCCCAGGGCGGCGGCATCGGCGACGGCGGATCCGGAGACGCCGGCAAAAAACATGCTGGCTACGATGTTCACATGGGCGAGTCCTCCCCGGATATGCCCCACCAGAACCGACGCGAAACGGACGATCTTCTCCGTAATCCCGGCGGCGTTCATCAGGTCCCCGGCGAGGATGAAAAAGGGAACGGCCATCACCGGGAAGGAATCCATGCCGGTGAACATCCGCTGGGGAATCAGATGGAGAGGCACGCTGCCCATGAGCAGCAAAAAGACCAGGCTGGTGAGGGCCAGGCAGAAGGCCACGGGAACGCCGGAAACCAGGGTCACCCCGAAGGTTACCGCCAAAGCAATGTTCAAGGAGATCATGATGAACACCTTTCTGTAATGACTTGTGGACCTTTGTTTTTTTCTTTTCCTGCAAAGCCTTTGATCAGAAGCGCCGCCGCCTGGATCAAGATCAGGAAGGCGCCCACCGGCACGGCGAGATAAGGCCAGGTCATCTTGATTTCCATGGCCGGTGAAATCTGATTCGCCAGAAGACAGCTCAACCGGCCGCCCTCAAAGATGATCACCCCCATCAATCCGCCTACCGCCAGGTGGACCATCCGCGCCACCCATTTTTGTCCCACGGCGGGGAGCAAACCGGTGAAGAGGTTGACCCCGATGTGCATGCTCTGTCCATAGGCGCCCGCCGCACCGATACAGACAATCCAGACCATCAGGTAGCGGGCCAGCTCTTCCGAGAAGCTGAACGGCACATCGATCGTGTAGCGGAAAATGACCTGGAGGAAGACCATAAGGAACATCAAAGTCGTCAAGGCAAAGATTACCCACAGCATGATCCTGTCGAGGTATCGGAGACCCTCGTCGAGGTATCGCAGCGCATTGGATTGCGTTTGCATAAATCCTCTCCGGAAAGGTCCCGGGGGGCTTCATGGGCCGCCCCCCGGGCGTTTTGCACCGTATCGCCGACTACTTATTCAGAGCCGCTTCTTCCTTGGCCACGGCGTCCTGCACCTTCTTGATCCAGGTCTGATCCACCTGGGTCTTCATCCAGTCGATGACCGGCCCTTGGGCGGCCTGCGCGAAGGCTTTACGTTCGGCGGCCGTCGGCGCGTAGATCTCCATCCCCAGCTTTTTCAGTTCGGAAATCCCCACCGCGGAGTTGAGCTGCTGGATCCCCCTGCCGCAGGTTCCGGCCACAATGGCTGCCCGTTTCAGAAGATTCTGGTGCTCTTTGGAGAGCCCCTGGTAGAACTTCTCGTTGATGATGATGAAGTCGGACCCGTAGGTATGGCCGTCCAGGGTCAGGTATTTCTGAACTTCATAAAGCTTGAAGGAGAGGATCACCGAGACAGGGTTTTCATGGCCATCCACAACCTTTTGCTGCAGGGCTGAGTAGGTCTCGGGCCAGGCGATCGGGGTCGGATTGGCGCCCAGGGATCTAATCAGGGTCATGTAGAGAGGGGTTTCCATGACCCGGAGCTTCATGCCCTTCATGTCCGCCGGACTCTTGATCACATGCTTGGAATTGGTGAAGTTTCTGAAGCCGGTTTCCCCATAGGCCAGGACCCGCGTCCCGACCGTTTTGAGGATTTCACTCGCCAGTTCCTGGCCGAATTCTCCGTCCAGGACATTCCAGGCGACCGCCGCCGAGGGGAACAGATAAGGGATATCCAGGACCATGGCGGGCTTGTAATATCCGGCCATGGCGCCGGAAACCATGCTCATCTGGATCGTTCCCAGCTTGGTGGACTCGATCAGCTCGCGTTCGCCGCCGAGCTGTCCCGCCGGGAAAAGGTCCACCTGGATGGCGCCGAGGCTTTCCGCTTCCACGATCTCCTTGAAGGCCCGACTCGCCGCACCCTTCTTCGATGTGTAGATATCGACGGGGTCGACGTGGCCCAGTTTGATTACAACCTTCTCCGCCGCCGGGGCGGGCGCCGGGACAAAACACACAGTGAGGGCGAACAAAATTGCCAGAAATACCATCCGCTTTTTCATAATAACCTCCTCCTTTTTGTTGGTTTTACTTCCGGCAACCATACCCGGTTACCGGACCATCCGGTTACTCGTACAACCCCTTACCTCCGCTTATGGCGGGAAGGCGACGGTGTAGAGATGCTTGCCGCCCTTCCGCGGACCGTCCAGGAGCGCCTTGATCTCCCCCGGATCGCGCTGGCTCAGGTACTTGCTCTCCGGCAGCACCCCGGGCGGGAATTTCGCCAGGATGTCGTCGTGGAGCTTCTTGACGTAATCCATGTACACCTCGACGCTTTTGTAGGCCTTCTTCGGATCGGCGAGCGATGGCTTTCCAATCACTCCTTCCGGATAGATCACGCACTCGATCCCGCCGCAGCCGATGTGGCAGTGGCCCGGGATCGGGAAGTTGTAGATATCGCCGCCCTTGTCGATATGCCCCTCCGGCAGGAACCCCCATGGCTTGTTGTCCTCGGCATCCTCGATGTGGCACATCTCCGGAAACAGGGCCATCGAAATCGAGGTCTCCGCCTCATCCGCATGACGGAAAGGTGTGTCGTACGGACCGCCGTGCACCTTGTCCATCAGGGTCTCCCCCATGACCCGCGGCACATCCACGAAGATGATCATCGCCGGGACCTGGTAGCGCTTCCCGAACTCGTTGATCGCCGAGGGGACGATGTACTCCTGGCCGTGGATGCTCATCAGGATCTGCTTGCGGAAGCCCGTGTTCCAGAGCCCCGCCATGATCGCCCGCAGATAGTCCGAAAACACGTCGTCGGGAATGATGACGGTCCCGGGCTGTCCCAGATGATGATACGGATGGGAACCGTAGGTGACCGGATGGGCCACCGTACAGCCCGTCGCCTTGGCGATCTCCTCCGCCATCCGTGTCACGATGAAGGTGTCCTCGCCGTAGGGACCGGCATTCCCGTGATTTTCAGTCGAGCCGATCGGGATGATGATCGTATCGTCCTTCTTCAGCCGTTCTTCCACCTCCTTCTTCCCCATGGTCTGGAAGTAGATCTTGCTCGGTTTGTCAAAATGTCCGCCCTCCGGTGGCAGGTTCCAATTTCCCATGTTCGAACTCCTTTCCGTAATCACGGTCACGCCTTCCGGTGACCCGCCAGTTGCGGGGAATAAATCCAGACGAACCGCAGGACCTCATCTCCGTTGTTGATGATCTTGTGGGGCTTCCCGGGTGGATTGTAGATGCAAACCCCCGGCTCCAGGGGAATCTCCCGACCCTCGGTGACGAAGATCCCCCGCCCGGTCATGAAAAACATCACCTCCTCTTCCTGGTCATGCTTGTGCTCCGGCACCATGCCGCCCGGATAGGTTTCGTTCACGCCCATGGCCAAGTTCTGAGACCCCACGGTCTTCTCGGAAACCAGGATCCATGACGTCCGGGGAGGATCGCGATGCTCTCCCTTCACATCCTTGATGTGGACCACCTTCAACTCCGACATGTTCTTCTCCTTTATCGATCACTATTTCCGGTGATTCGCCAGTTGCGGGGCGAATATCCGGACGAACCGCACAACCTCATCCCCGGTGTTAATGAACCTATGTCAGAAACTCTCCCTTCTTGATGATTTAGAATATATTGTCCGGGATCTTGACCTCCCAGATCCGCTGCATCTCCTCCATCGACACGTCGTAGATGGAATTCATCGGCGGCAGCGGCTCCTCCCGCATGAACTCCGGCATGTCGTTGAACTCCTCCCCGGCCCCGGAGCGCCGGTTGAATTCCCGCTCCGTCTCCAGGACATCCAGCCCCATCTTTTGCACATCCGCATACGCGAGGTCCCACCCGTATCTGCCCTTCAGCAGCGGCAGGAAAAGATCGGGATTCTTGATGAAAGGCGGCCTGGTGAAGAGACACAGGCCCATCGTATCGAGAATGGCGGCACGGATCTGGAGCCGCTTGGAGGTCTCCACCTGGTTTTCGATCCCGAGCGGGTTTACCGTCTTTGCCGTCTCCAGCGCGTTGCCCGCTGTGTGATCCGCCCCCATCGGGGAAGTCACGTAGGTTACGCCGTTTCCCTTCAATGCGCGGGGATCGTAGCCGGCGATCGCCTGCCCCTTGATCGCCGGGACACGCCGGACGCCCAGGACCTTCCCTGTCACGACCACGCCGTTTCCGAGGATACGGCCGAGCCAAGTTCCCCGGCCGATCTGCCGGACAAGATCTTTGGCGCCTTCCGCATCCCCGAAGGCGATCACGCCCGCTTCCATTGCGACGCCGATCGCCGCACCGATTTCGATCGCATCCACGCCGACCTGATTGCAGAGATTGTCTAATTCAGCGATGTCATCGAGGTTGCCGATCCCGCAGTTCGACCCCAGCAGGGCGATGTTCTCGTACTGGATCGAGGCGACGACTTTCTTGCCCGCGGCGTCGGGGAAGACATTCGAGCAGGAGATCACACAGCCGCGGACGCAAGGCGTCCCCGAACGCCCTTTGCCGCCCCTCTCCGCGATCATCTCCGCCACCTTGTCCCCACAGATCTCTCCCGCCTTTTCGAACCGGCCGGCGCTGAAGTTCCGCGTCGGTAAAATGCCGATCTCATTGCACAGCGTAAGCACCGCCGGGGTTCCGTATTTGTGCCGGTTCTCCGTCTTGGGGTCCGCCATGATCCCCTGCACGAGGGCCTTTCCCGCCTCGCGGAGCAGAGCCTCGTCAAAGACGGAAACGGGCAGTGCGCCGGTATCGTCCACGATGATCGCCTTGACTCCCTTCGAACCCATGACCGCCCCGAGACCACCCCGTCCGGCGTACCGGACCTGAACATCCTGCAGACCCGACACGGCCACCCCCGAACCGCCCATCTTCATCTCGCCCGCGGGGCCGATGCAGATGATCCCGGCCTGCCTGCCGAACCGTTCCCGGAGGAGCTGAATCGTCTCGGAGACCCACTTCCCCTTTAACTCCGCCATGTCGATCAATTCGATGCGGTCGTTCGAAACCATCAGCACCTTGGTGACGGGCTGATCGGGCAACTCCTCCAGGACCACAGCCTTGATCCCGAGAGCGGCGATCTTGGCTCCCGCCTCCCCCCCGACGTCGCTTTCCTTGACACCGCGGGTCAGCGGGCTTTTCCCGCCGATGGAGAACTTGCCCGTCGTAGTGACCGAACTACCTCCCAGAAGGCCCGGAGCGACGATCAGTTTGTTGTAGCGGCCGAGCGGATCGCAGGTCGGGGGAACTTCTCGGAGGAGAAATTTTGAGATCAGAAGCCGGCCGCCCCAGCGCATCTCCTCCGGCGAGGCCTTCTCTTTCGAAATTTTCCCGGTTTTCGTATTTACCCGGACAATCCATTCCATATCATTACCTCCCTATCCCAGACGAAGGGGACTCTGGAACTTCTCCAGAAGGGCGTTCAGTTTCCCGGCCGTCGCGGGATTGATCTCAATCCCCTCCCCGAAATTCTTCAGTTCTTTTTCGTATTCAATTTCACCCGGCAGATAGATCCGGGGAACGCCTTTTGCCTTCCGGGACGCCCGGATCGACACCAGATAGTCCCGGAAGAGCGCCGTGAACCGCTCCAGGGGCATGAACCGCTCGATGTCAACGGCCAGCGTGAAGACGCCGACGCCTGTCGGCCCCTCGAGCTGGTGGAATGTCCGGATCTCGGGCCCGTACTTGGAACCGGACATAAGACCGGCCAGCACATCAATCATCAGGGCCAGACCGTATCCCTTGGGTCCCCCGATCGGTACCAGCGTCCCCTTGAGCGCCTCCGCCGGATCCGTGGTCGGCGTTCCCGTCTCATCGAAAGCCCACCCCGCAGGGATGCTTTCTTTCAGACGATCCGCGCGCCGGATCTTGCCCCGGGCCACCACGGTGGACGACATGTCCAGAACAACGGGAGGGGCGCCCGCTTCCCCGGGAACGGAGATGGAGAGCGGATTGGTGCCGAAAAAGGCTTCCGCGCCCCCCCAGGGGGACATGGCCGCGGCGGCATTGGCCATGACGATCCCGACCATCTTCTCCTTAGCCGCCAGGAGGGTGTAAAAGGAGAGGATGCCGATGTTGTTCGTGTTCCGCACCAGACAGCAGCCGATCCCGAATTCCCTCGCCTTCCCGACGCTCATCCCCATCGCCCGGTGGACGGCCGCCGGACCCAGGCCGTTTCCGCCGTCGAGAAGAGCTGTTGCGCCACTGTCCTGCAGAACGGTCAGCTTCGTTGGAATTTCAAGCATACCAGCATCCACGCGCTCCGGCAGGAGCGTCAGAAGATGGACGCCGTGGGTATCGATCCCCCTCAGCTCCGCCTTGATGAGGGCCTCGGCCACAACGGCGGCCTCCTCCTTGGCGGCGTGCAGTCCCTTCAGGATATGGACTACGATCTCCTTCAGTCGGTCCGCCTGCACCTTCATCGCGCTATTCCTCTTTCAGTCCCAGGAATTCAAAGACCTTGCCCAGCTTGTTGAACTCCACACTGGACACCCCCGCCCTTAGATGAACCGCCTTCTTCTCTTCCGCTTCCCTCCGCTCGAGTGATTTTGCAAGGACTTCTTCGCATTCCGTGCGCTCCACGATGACCATGCCGTCGTCATCGCCGAGAATGAGGTCGCCGGGATTCACCATGATTCCGCCGAAGAGTGTCGGGTGGTTGATCAGCCCCAGCGTCGATTTCTCCGTACCTCGGATGCAGAAGCCCCTGCAGAAGACCGGGAATCCCATGCGGATCATCTCCTCAGAGTCGCGTACGGTGCCATCAATGGCCAGCCCGCCGAGCTTTCTTCCCATGGCGGATGTCGCCATCAGGCTTCCCCAGTAACCCGCTTCGTAATATCCCCCCACCGTCACAACCAGGATGTCCCCCGGCTGCGCCCGTTCCAGAGCCTTGTGGAGCATCAAATTGTCTTTGGGGTGGCATTGGACGGTGAAGGCGGGGCCGCAGATGCGGACGCCTTTTACAATCGGTTTGATGGCGCAGTCGACGTATCCCTTTCTGCCGGCGGCTTCATGGACGGTCGCCGTCCCGATACCCCGGAACCGGTCGATGACCTCCTTTGTCGGTCTCTCGATTCTGTTGATTACGTGAACTATGATCTTCTCCTTTTAAATCAATTAAATAACGCTTTTCAGGTATTTCAGCGAATTCTGGAGGTGGTTTCTGATCGCCTTCTCCGCCCGCACGGGATCGCGGGCGATCAGTGCATCGATGATTTCCAGGTGTTCCTTGAAGGATTCTGCGGCCCGCTCCTGACGGTTCTGGCCGAAAAAATGGAGGGTGATTCGGACGATCTGCTCCTGCAGGCCTTGATATTCTCTTATCAGTTTCAGGTTGCCGAAGGCCTCAAAGATAAAGCTGTGGATCTGATCGCCCGCGTTGAAATAACTCTTGCCGGTTCTCCCGCCGTTCGCGCCGGAGGCGGCAAATTTATCCCGAATGGCCTGGGCCTCCGCAAGGTTCAGATCCCCTCTCGAAGCAACGCGCCTAATCACCTCACATTCCAGGATGTCCCTTATCTCACAGAGTTCCCGGATGTCCTGGAAGGAGAATCTCGAAACGAAGGCCCCTTTCCCGGGGATGTTCTCCACCAGCCCTTTTTTTTCGAGCTGCTGCAGGGCCTCGCGAACGGGGGTCTTGCTGATCTTGAATTCATTAGAGAGAATTCCTTCATTCAGAGGATCGCCTGGTTTGAGGGCGTTGGTGATAATCCTACGTTTCAGGTTATCGTAAACGATCATCTTTTTGCTCTTCGTACTGTTGGGCATCTTGTCTTTCCCCCACCTTTCGGATCGCTCAAAAGATATTTGAAATATATTCTAAAGATATTCTTGAGATAAAAGTGGCATACAAATATAATCATGTCAAGAAAAAAATACGGAGCGACAGCCAGCAGACGATTGACAAAAAAGGATTTCTGAGTCATATTGTCCCGCCGCGATCGGCTTGCCTTAAAAAAAAGAGGTGGCCCCGTGTCGCGGTAATAAGGCGGCGCGTCATTCACTGGAAAGAACGAGGATTCGATGAGACTCTCCTGGGACGATTACTTTCTGAAGATGGCCGAAACGGCATGCCTCCGCTCTACCTGCCTGCGGGCCCAGTTCGGGGCCGTGCTCGTAAAGAACCACACGCTCATCAGCACCGGCTACAACGGCGCCGCCTCTGGCGTCCGGAGCTGCCTTGAGAGAGGAGAGTGCGTCCGCGAGCGGCTCAATATCCCGAGCGGCGAGAACTACGAGATCTGCCATTCGGTCCACGCCGAGACCAATGCGATCATCCGAGCCAGCTTCGATCTCATGGACGACGCTACGCTCTACATCTTCGGCATCAGTCAGGGAAAACCGCGCAACGGGATGCCCTGCTTCATGTGCTGGCGGATGATCTTCAATGCCGGCATAGGCAAGGTGATCTTCCGGGATGAGGAAGGAGAGAAGAAGACCGTCAACGTCAAGGTCGTCGATCGTGGCCGGATCCTCTCTTACGCCGCACCTGAGGTCTGATTTATGAACGTGCAAACCGTGATGGGGGAGAAGACGAGCCGGGAATTCAGCTTTTTATCGAACGGCGGCTGTAAATTTCGGTATGTGTCGTGGCACTCCCAGCGGCACGCCGCGGGGATGATGATTACCCACTATTTGCCGAAAGTCGCCGCCGGCTGATCGACCAGGGGGCGAATTTTTTCGCTTCGGCCTTTTGCCTGGCGGGATGAGCCTTCTCCAGCGCCAGGGCCGCCGCGTTCTTCTCGCATAAGGAGCGGGGTTCGTATGTCCAGCCGGCGGCAAGCCGCGCTTCTTCCCGTTTCAGGGTGAAATGGGCGAAGCGGCCGAAAAGCGGGGCAGTCAGGCGCGATTTCCACCCAAATGCCAGATAGATATCCTTCAACAATCCATCCGCCTTTTCTTTCATTCGTTCGTCGCTGCTGTACCACTTTCGCATCGCCCAGACGGCGCCGGCATAAGTCGAGCGCAAAGGGAAGACCTCCCACGCGATACGCTTCCGAACGCGCGGACGGGGATCGTCTCTGTACCTCTGCCAGCCGTTCAAAAGCACCCTGATCATCCGCAGCAAGCTCGGTCCGTTGACCTTGAAATCACGCCGGAAGGCGTTCAGAAGATACTCTTCTTCCCTTCCCTCCCGGATATGCGGATGGAGGTAGTTGAAGCGGTACTGCCCGTGGGCGTCCGCATAGGACAATTCCGCTTCAGGCAGGAGCGTATCGTCCTGTCGGTGCTTTTCATACAGGGGCGTGCCCGGAATGGGCGTATAGAGCATGAACTGGTGGAAGACCGCATCGTGGCTGACGGCATAATCGATGACGGCCTCCATGTTTTCCGGTCGGTGGTTCTCAAGCCCGATGATCGAGGAACCAAGAACGCGTATGCCGTTAGCCTGCAGAAGGTTCACGAGGGCGCGCGAATCCACCCCCTGAAGCTTATCGTAGGCGCTCCCCTCCCCTTCCAGCCCCATCCAGACCCAGCCGATGCCCAGCCGCACCAGCTGATCGATGGTATAGGACTGCAGTGCGCGGGCGGAGCTGAAGACGTAGATGGCCCAGCTTTTATTGTTCGCCTCTATCAGTTCGAGGAGCCGGAGCGCCCTCTTCTTGTGGAGCAGAAAATTTTCGTCCAGGGTGAAGAATGATTTGACCTTGAGCTTATTTTCCATTTCGCACATGACTGCAAAGAGGTCGTCGCCCGTTTCAAAGAAATTGACGAACTTTCCCTTGCCGCCGAACAGGGCGGACGTCGAGCAGAAGTTGCATCCCATCGGACAACCGACGGACGGGATCAGGATCGCCGCGGTTCCGCCCAGCCAGTTGCCGAGGGGTATGCCCATTATTCTCCCGTCAAATCCCGAAATGGCCAGAGGGTGCCTGATGGGCGCCTGATCATCCTGCCTCAGATACCGCTGAAACCACCGGACGCCCTCGCCGCGGACGATATGGTCCGCATCGATTATCTTCTCGAGACTATCCAGGTTTGTAATGTGCCCACCGATAACGATCATGGCTGCAGGCTGATGCTGCCGGATCAACTCGCACATCTTTTTGACCTTGCCGATATTCGGGAGAATGCCGCTGATGCCGATAACGTCGTAGACCCGGTTGCGGATTTCTTCCGTGAAGCCTTCAAGCAGGGGGAAATCCAGGACTGTGCAGGGGGCTTCGATGTTGTCCTGAATCATCATCAGTCCGAAGGAGCGGTGAAACATCCGCAGGGAGAATCCTCCCTGGACACGGGTGACCTGATTCTGGTAGAGTTCCATCGGGTTGATCCTGCGGCTCCCGTACTCGTCATCCCTGGCGTAAGGTCCGAAGACGCTCGTCAGCAGGACGCGGGCGCGTGTTCCGAGGGGATGGACCGGTTGATTTTGATCGGGCATGATCATCTCCTTTCACTGCGGACATTGTTGGCTGCTTGGGGGCAGGATAAATGAGATCCTGGAAGATGAAAAGGTATAAGTTGCCTTTTTACAATACTTTTACAATACAGGCTGGAACAGTATGAGAAGGGACAGATGACAGAAAATACGGCGGTTAACAGGTGCAGGAAACTATGAAACAGGCAAAGTGGTTCATTCATCCTATTTTCGTCTTCATTCTCTCCACTGTCGCCCTCGCGATTTCCCTCTTTTTGTACATCTACTGGTATGTCGGCGTAAGCGAAAAGCTGAAATTGGTCATCCAGCATTACCAGCTCGATGCCAGCCAGTTCTTTGAGGCTAAAACCTGGGTGGTGATTCTCAGCTTGTCGCTCCTGGTCGGCGTCATCCTGGCGGGGATCCTCATCATCTTCATTTACAACCTGAAAACCCTGCAGCTCTACCGCCTGCAGCACACCTTCATCAGCAACTTCACTCATGAGCTCAAGACCCCTGTGACCTCCCTGAAGCTCTATCTCGAGACGTTCGCCAGACATGAACTGCCCCGCGACGAGCTACTCAAATATATCGGGTTCATGCTCCAGGACATCGAGCGCCTCTCAGGAAACATCAGCAGCATTCTGAACCTCGCCCGGATCGAAACAAAGGTTTACGAAGGGGATTTCGCGCCGGTCGACCTGGCAGAGACAGTCCGGCGGTTCATCGCCGGCAATCTCCATATCTTCCGGGATTGCGACATCCGCGTAGAGCGCCGGCCGGGCGAGCCTTTTATTTACCCCGTGATCGTATCCCTCTTCGAAATGCTACTTATGAACATCCTGACTAATGCCGTGAAATACAATACTTCGGGAAAGCCCCGAATCGACATCGCCTTCGAACGGCAGACGCATTCCCTTCTGCTCCGCTTCCGCGATAACGGCATCGGGATTGCGAAGGCTGACAAAAATAAGATTTTCAGGAAGTTCTATCAGGGACGCCTGCAGGAAAGCATCCCCGTCGGGGGAAGCGGCATCGGCCTGTATCTCGTCCAGCAGATCGCAAGACTCCACCGCGGCAAAGTGGTTGCAGACAGCGAAGGCGAGGGTCAGGGATCCGTCTTTACCCTGATCCTGCCTTACAAGGTGCAGGAGGGTAAGCCATGAAACAAACCGACCGGAAACGTATTCTCGTCATCGAGGACGATCGGCATATCGCCGAGGGGCTGAAGTTGAATCTCACCCTTCACGGCTATGACGCGGCTATTGCCGGAAGCGGGACCGCGGGGCTCCGGCTGTGGAAGGAGTGGAACCCCGACCTCATCGTCCTCGATATCATTCTCCCCGGTCTGGACGGCCTGTCCGTTCTGCGCCACATCCGCCTGGAGGACGAGAAAATCCCCGTCCTGATCCTTTCCGCCAAGGGGGCCCCTGATGACAGAATCAGGGGCTTTTCCTGCGGCGTCGACGACTATCTCGCCAAGCCCTTCAATCTCGAGGAATTCCTCTTGCGAATCGATCGTCTCCTGACAAGGTCAGCGTGGAGCCACGGCGATAAATCCGGGAGAGAGCCTGAAGACCAGGCAGAGGGAGGAAAATACACCTTTGGCGGCAACACGATTGATTTCGAAACGATGACGGCAGTGTGCAGACAGGGGGTGATCCAGCTGACGGAGCAGGAGACCAGGCTGCTCAAGATCTTTATCGCCAACCGGGGAAAACCCCTGTCGCGCAAGGTCCTCCTGGAGGTGGGCTGGGGCTATTCCGGCGTGACGACCACCCGGACGGTCGACAACTTCATCGTTCGCCTGAGAAGGTATTTCGAGGATGATCCTCAGAACCCCGTCTTTTTCAAGAGTCTCCGCTCCGTCGGGTATCTGTTCGATCTCCCGTGACAGTCGAAAGCATCTCCCGGAATCAACGTTCTCCCTATTTTATAGATTCCCATGCGGCCCGCAGACCGAGGAGGTAACTGTCGACGCCGAAGCCGGCGATCTGACCCTTGGCCAGCGCGGCAACCACCGAATAGCGGCGGAATTCTTCCCTGGCATGGATGTTGGACATGTGGACTTCCACGATGGGAACCTTCAGAATCGCCACGGCGTCCCGAAGGGCGTAGCTGTAATGGGTCCATGCGCCCGCATTGATGATGACCGCATCGACAGCCTCCCGGTGCGCCTGATGGATCTTTTCGCAAAACTCTCCTTCATGATTGGTCTGGAAGGTCTCGATGGCGCACCCGAGTTCCTGCGCCAACGCACCAAGCTGCCGATTGATCTCCTCAAGAGTTAGCGTCCCGTACTGAGCCGGATCCCGCTTGCCTAACATGTTGAAATTCGCCCCATGCAAAACCAGTATCTTCTTCATCACTCCTCCTGCGGATAAGAACCATTTTTCGGAAAATTAGTGCGCATCCTGAAACAGAACCCAGACCGGTCGGAAATCGGGGAAACAAAGGACTGGCCCTTTCTCTGAAAGTAAGTATAGGAACGGAACATTTGTGTGTCAAGGAGAATAGTGCCGGCCCATTTTGATGATTATTGACTGACCGTTTATTATATTGTTTTTGTCAAGATAGTGCATTCTCACGCCGAATGGCTCCATTAGAAGGGGCGGATCATTTGCGAGAACGCGGGACAAAATGATCATAAAAAATCAGGGGGCTAACCACTCCTTGGTTAACCCCTTGATTTTCTTGGTGAGCCCTGTCGGGATCGAACCGACAACCTACTGATTAAGAGTCAGTTGCTCTACCAGCTGAGCTAAGGGCCCACAATGGGTCGTGGATACTGCTGCACCTCAATCTGGCGCGCCCGGTAGGATTCGAACCTACGACCAACAGATTCGAAGTCTGCGACTCTATCCAGCTGAGCTACGGGCGCTTCATCCTTTTCATCACCGGCAGGATGTAAGATTGGGGTGAGTGAAGGGACTTGAACCCTCAGCCTCCGGGGCCACAACCCGGCACTCTGACCATTTGAGCTACACCCACCATCCATGCCTGGTGCGCCTGGAGGGATTCGAACTCTCGACCCACGGATTAGAAGTCCGTTGCTCTATCCAACTGAGCTACAGGCGCTTATCCTCGCAACGCACTGCATCCGGTTTCCTTTAAAAGAGAGGGTTTATAACCCCTTTGCCGCCTTTTGTCAAGGACCGAGTGCAGCCGTGTGAATGCAATATGATTATGTCACCCCCTGACTGCAATGAGAATATGTCACCCCCCTCAGGGAGAAATGGATTAGAACTGGAGCACCGGAAGGAGGTGTT
>Ga0315297_10001408_pt1 | contig 14876 bp, 15 predicted proteins | sample YL17G15_0_MG_FD_203628 | JGI IMG/M metagenome (GOLD analysis project Ga0315297, IMG submission 203628) | Sediment microbial communities from Yellowstone Lake, YNP, Wyoming, USA - YL17G15_0 | ecosystem: Environmental > Aquatic > Freshwater > Lake > Sediment | place: USA: Wyoming | collected... | reverse complement strand
TAAAGAAGCCAGTTCTTCTTCGGAACGCGGCGGCACAACAGAAACGACGATGTCTTCCGGTCGAGCCAGAATCTTTACGTCATTCGGAATTTTCAGATCTTTAATATAAATTAAATCATTAAAAGTTTTAAGCATTGAAATATCAATCTTGATTTCATGAGGAAGATTTGCCGGCAACGCCTCAACTTCTATTTCCATTAAGTTTTTTACTAAAACGCCTCCGTCGACATCTACTGCCGAAGATGTTCCTTCAAAAACCAGTGGCACGTGAGCAGTAATTAGTTTATCCATTCTCACGGCATAAAAATCTACATGAATAAATTTTTCGGTGAGTGGATCTCGTTCAATATCATGAATCAAAATATTCTGTTCGTCTTCGTTCTTTTTGCCGCCTTTCACTTTTAATTTCACGATTGTATTTTCTCCCGCTTCTTTATAAATCTTTTCCAGGTCTTTATATTCTACTTGGAGAGGCGCAGATTTAATATCTGCTCCATACAATATAGCCGGAACAAGCCCATTATTTCTAAGGGTTTTCACTTTTTTACCAATTATGTTTCTAATTTGAGCGTTTAATTCTAACATACTCTATAGATTATATTTTACCCCTACTGCCAGATAAGTCAATCTTTTTTATATTAATCTCGGCTTATAATCAGCTGGGGCTTTTTTAAGCAACTCTTCGAGTTTTTTGCGCGAAAGCAATCCTGCCCTGGCTCCCATATTCTGGGTAACAGACATCGAATTAACCGGCCCCCACCTTAACGCCTCTTCAGTGCTTTTGCCCAACAAAGTCGCCACGACAAACGTCGAAGACAAAGCATCGCCGGCGCCGGTGCGATTAATCGGCGGTTTAGGGTCGGGGTAAAGCGGCATAAACCACATTTTATCGCCATCGTAGAGATACGCGCCCTTTTTCCCGTCAGTGATGACCACGATTTTTGGCCCGAGATTATGTATTCCGCTAAGTAATTTTTTAATATCGTCTTCTTTGCTTCCTAAAATTCTTTGCGATTCATCTTTGTTGCAGAAAAAAAGATTGGCTCTTTTATAAATCCCCGCCAGAGCGGATGCGCCAAATTTAATCTGATAGGTTCCCGGCTGAAAAGCGAGATTGATTTCGGGATGCTGATTCAGGTATTTTTCCACTTGGAACTGGAAAGGAAGAGAATTTGGACCTGCCGATGAAAGATAAATCCATTTCGGGCTTCCAATTTTAGGGAGCGCGTACTTAAAATCCTCATGTTTTATCAAAATCGTCCTCTCCTCGTTAAAAAGTAGAACATAATGGTAATTGGTTTTTTTGTTTTTTTGAATTTTTACGAATTCCGTTCCAACTTTTTCTTTTTTTAAAACATCAAGGCACTCTTTGCCATAATAATCGTCGCCAAGATTGGTAACCAGGGCGCTTTTTAATCCGAGCCGCGCGGCGCTTACAGAAGCATTTGCGCTGTTGCCGACTGCCGGAATAATATAAACGTCCTCATAAGGAATTTTGTCGCCAAAATTCATGCAGATTTTTGTGCCGCCATCGGCACCGTCCTCAACTGTCGCCTCTTTTATTTTAATAAAGGCGTCGGTAACAATATCACCTATAGCAATAAAATCATAATTTTTCATATTTTTTTCTTTTTATAATGCTTTTAAGATTTTATCTTTTAATCCCTGAGGATCAAAACTGGCAAATTGATAAACTTCATTGGGAGGACCGGATTTCAAAAATTTTGTGATTCCAACTGCGCGTTTGGAATAATCCGGCGGCAAAATAAACGGATATAAAAATCCCGGCCAACCATTGTGAAGAGTGATAACATATTTTCTTTCCTCGTCGGAAAGAATAGAAACGGCTTTTTCAGGATCGCGTTCGCACAATTCTTCATATAGTTCCGGAGAAGTAACGGCGACAATTTTTATATCCAACCCTTTCTCTTCAAGCTCGGGCAAAATTTCCAAAACATTCGCCATTACCTGGCCTCCGCAAATCACCAGCACTATTTTCTTTTTTCCATTTTCTTTAAACGGCTTAAACACATAGGCGCCATTTGTCGCTTCGCGAGCTGGCGGCACGCCATCTCCTCTTTTTAAAACCAGCGTCCCGGGTCTCATCACCGAAAGAGCAATCGGTTCGCCTTTTTCCAAAGCGTAAAAAAGCATTTCGATTGTTTCATTGACATCAAGCGGCTTATACACTTTGATACCGGGATAAGCGTTAAAAAGCGACATCCAAAAAAGACCATGATGAGTTGGGCCGTCTTCACCGGTTTCAGGGCCATCGTGAGCGGCCATAACTATAAAAAATCCTTTAGAGCGCGGATTAACAGCATTATTTATCAAAGCCATGCGAACAGAATTGGACATTATTGAGGTAAAAACGCCATACGAAGCAAAAACACTCATTGCCTGAAACCCGCCCGGCAAAACATCAGACGCTAAAGCCGCAGACATCATCGCCATATTTTGCTCGGCAATGCCAAAACGAATGCCGCGTCCCAAAGGATTATCTTTGGTAATCACTCCATAAATATTTTCGGCTTCGCCGGTTAAAATTGATTTCATTAAATCGCCTGCGCCAAGATAAAAAAAGGCAGTTTGCTTCATCAGCCATTTATAAAATGCTTCTGTGGCTTTGCGCGTGGCAATTTTTTCTCCTTCCTTGAAAACCAGTTCCGGAGGCAAAACATCCGGCCGCTTTATTTTCTTATAATCAGCCATGGGCCGCCCGCTTAATGATTTTTCCATCTGCTTTATTAAATCTTGTTCCGGTTTTATTTTTTGTTTCCCGAGTTCAAGGCGCTTGAGCAAATAATCAATATCCTCGCGCGATATTTGCGAAGCAACCATGTCGATATCTTTTTTAGTTTCTCCTTCAATTCCCGGTATATCAAAGCCGAGTTTTTTCATAATCTCCACGTATTCCGGATGGGGCGCTGGCGTGCCATGCGAATCAGCGGTGCCTTCAAGCTTGCCGTATGCCTTACCCTTAATAGTGTGGGCTATAATCACTGTGGCTTTTTTATTTTCAAAACCCTGAACTGCTTTATTGTATGCATAAGCAAGCTCCAAAATATTGTGGCCATCAACTTCAATAATATTCCAGCCCGGGCCAAACCAGTGGTTAATATAAGAAGAAGAAATAACATCGGCTATCGGGCCATCAATGCCAAAAAGGTTGTAATCCAAAGAGATAATCAAATTATCAATGCCGAGAGTGTGAATTAAATTTCTGGCCTCATAACTCATTCCTTCTTCGGTTTCTGCGTCGCCGGCAATAGTAAAAACTTTTGTATCAAGACCGCAGGATTTATGCAACAATGCCAAACCCAAAGCCATAGAAAAACCATGGCCAGAAGAACCCGTGGAAGCGTCGGCCAAAGCATTGTGCGATTCAACGTGGCCGGAAGGACCATCGCAGTGCCTGAAACGAACCAAGCACTCGGGAAAAGTCGCTCCCAACTCTTCTTTTTTCTCAAAAATGTTGGGATTGCCTTGGCGCCGCAAAGATTCATAAATCAAGGCTAAAACCGAATGAAAAAGCGGCGTGCAATGACCGGCAGACCAAACAATTCTGTCTCTGCCGGGATGTTTTGGATTTAAAGGATCAAAAGCAACCATGCCGCTCATAAGCAAAGTTAAAACCTGTTCTACCTTGGAAGAAGAGCCGCCGGGATGACCAGACTTTATGCCTTCAATGGCAGAAAAAGCAAATCCGCGAACAATACGGGCTAAATTTTCAATTCTGCTCGCATCAATCCCTTCCATTGGCTTTAATTTCAATCCTTTAAGATTCAAATAGAAACCGCCTTCAACTAAATATTTAAATCTTTTTGGCTCCTTGGTTTTGAGTTTCTTCAATTCTTTTTGGTCTAGGATGTTGTACATGATTTTAATTCGTTGATTGCTTTATTAATGTTTTTACTTTTAAAAATATAACTGCCGGCGCAAATCAGATTAACGCCAGCCTCGATAGCGCGCTTGACGGTTTCTGGATTCATTCCGCCATCTATTTCTATGTTGCCGCCTGGCCACATGTTGTGCAAGGCTCTAACTTTATCCAAAACCCAGCCCTGAAATTCTTGCCCGCCCTGTCCCGGCTGAACAGTCATAAAAAGCACTAAATCCAAATCTTGTAAGAATGGTTCAACAACAGAAAAATGCGTTTCTGGATTTATTGCCAAGCCAATCTGCTTCCCGCTGTTGTGAATTTTTTTAATCAAACCGGCTAAATCGGAAATTTTTGATTCAAAATGGACAATTATTCTATCCACGACTTTTAACCAGTCTTCAATCACCTCTTCTGGTTTTTCCACCATTAAATGCGCCTCAAGTTTGATTTTTGTTTTTATTTTTTTAAGATCCTGGGGTCGATTCCATGTTTCATTATTAACGAAAATTCCGTCCATTATATCCAACTGAACCCAGTTTACATATTTCTCAACCGCCTTAATTCTTTCTTTAACTTCGCTAAATTTTTTAACCAAAATTGTTGGAATTATTTCAGCCATTTTCAAGATTTTTAATTTTTTCTAATCTTCTAATATATCTGTCTTTTTTAAAAAATTCTGTTTCCAGCCAGATTTTGATGATTTTTTTAGCTTCTTTAAAAGAAACAACATGGGCGCCCAAACACAAAACATTAACATCTAAATGTTCGCGCGACTGCTGGGCTGATTTTTTTGTAGTCGGCGCAACTGCCCTGATTCCTTTTATTTTATTCGCAACAATACAAACCCCCAAGCCATTGGTACAAAAAATAATTCCCTTTTCTCCTGTTTCAGCCACTTTTTTAGCCACAGCTACGGCGAAATCGGGATAGTCGTCTTCCGGTTCAAATTTCAAGTTGCCCAAATCAGAATACTCTATTTTAAGCTCCGTTAAATATTCTTTTATTTTCTCTTTAAAACTAAACCCTCCATGATCAGCTCCGAGATATAACATAAATTTCTTATTTAATTAGTTTCCCCGCTTTAATTACATGCTCGACTAAAGTTGCGGAATATCCCCATTCATTGTCATACCAAGCCAAAACTTTCACCAAATCTCCGTCAATGACTTTGGTAAATCCTAAATCAACAATACTCGCAACGGTCGTGCCTATAAAATCAGTGGAAACTACCGGAACATTTATTGCGGATAGAATTCCTTTCCATCTAGGTTTTTTTGCTTCTTCTTCAAAAATTTTATTAATTTCTTCAACCGAAGTTTTTCTACTGGCAACAAAAGTAATATCAGCCAATGAAACAGTGGGAACCGGCGTTCTTATGGCAATTCCGTCAAAAAGCCCTTTAAGATTTTTAACTGCTTTAGTTACGGCAATCGCCGCTCCGGTTGTGGAAGGAACCAAATTAATTGCTCCTGCCCTTCCTCTTCGCCAATCTTTTTTATCCGGTCCATCAACAATTCTTTGAGTTGCCGTATAGGCATGAGTTGTATTAAGCAAGGCCTTTTTTACTCCGATTTTTTCCGACATAACCGCCATAACTGGTGCCACAGCATTAGTCGTACAAGAACCATTAGAAGTAATTTTTACTTTTTTCATGTCGTCTTCATTGACTCCTAACAAAACCGTAGCTCCTAATTTGTGGCTTTCATCATCGTCTTTTGCCGGCGCGGTAATTACCACTCTTTTTGCGCCTGCTTTAATATGGGCGTTTGATGCTTCGAAGCTCTCAAAAAATCCAGTTGATTCAATCGCCACATCAACGTCTAATTTCGCCCAAGGCAAATTGACCGGATCTTTTTCCTGAATAAAATCGATCTTAGAATTGCCAACTACCAGTTTTTTATTTTTAACATCGCCGAAAACTTTTTCTTTATAAATGCCATAAACGCTGTCGTATTTTAAAAGATATGCTAAATTATCCAAATCCCCTAAATCGTTTATGGCAACGATGTTTATTTCCGGCCGGCCAAAAGCCAGCCGAAAAAAAGTTCGACCTATTCTCCCAAAACCATTGATTGCAATTTTAATCATAAATTTTCTACAAATTAATACATAGATGCAAATTTAAAATTTTGCATATTTATAAAAATCTGTATTTTTGTAACCTAAATATTTATTGGTCGGATACATTCTCTAATAGCTTTTTAGACCTAACCTCGCCTGTTTTAAGCTGCTCTAAGTATCTTTTTATTTCATTCTTGGCACTATCAGGCAAGTTTTTTTTCTCTAAGTCCTGTTCTATTTCTCGAATCCTTGCCGGATAAATTCTTAGGGCATTTTCCAATCTTATTTTTGTTGCTTTCTTTCCAAAAAGTTTGTAGTCAGAAAAAGTCCCACCTGATTCTAAAGCCTCTTGCTGAAAATATAATCCATCTCCGCTGGGCGAAACTATCATTGACTCACGATTGCCAATACCTTTTATGGGCAAGTTTACTAAGCGACTCTCAGTCTCTGCGCTACCAATCATTTTCTTGAAATAGCCACCTAATAAAACATTGCGTTCCTTTGAATCAATCAGATTGATTGGTTTCTCTGTCTTCTGCGCTTCTTTTATCAATATTTTAAACCATTCATTTATATCTTCTGATGTTGTAAATTTTTCAAGACCATTCATATTGTTTTGGATAATTAATTTTTATTTAAATAATTATAGGCGGTTAAAGCAGTTTTGGCACCTTCGGCGCAAGCAATAACTATTTGCTTATATAAAATATCGGTTACGTCGCCGGCAGCAAAAATTCCCGGGGTTTTGGTGCTATTATCTTTTGGATCAACCACTATTTCTCCGGCTTGATTAAACTCAACCAGGTCTTTAATAAATCCGGAACTAGGAACATAACCAATTTCCACGAATACTCCCTGAATTTTCAATTCTTTTGTTTTGCCGGCCTTCCTGTCCTCATAAACTAAACTCTCTACAAATTTATCTCCCTTAATCTCTTTGGTAATGGAATTTAAAATAAATTCTACTTTTCCGGTTTTTTTGAGCTTGTCTTGGGTAATCTCGTCGCCCAATAATCTATCCGAAAATTCAATCACATAAACTTTTGTGGCATAAGCCGTTAAAGCTAGCGCCGATTCTAATCCCGCGTTTCCCCCGCCAATAACTGCCACATCCTTATCTTTAAAAAACGGGGCGTCGCAAATTGAACAATAGGCCACCCCTTTGCCTAAAAATTTTTCTTCACCAATTGCCTTGAGTGGCCTGGGGTTTTTTCCGGAGGCAATAATAATAGCTTTGGTTTCGAGCTTTTCGCCGTCTTCCAAAATCACCTCAAACAGTTTATCCTTTTTTTCAATATTTCTTACGTTTTTTCCTTCTTTGATTCCAATATCAAACTTCTTCAGGTGTTCAACAAAATTTTTAATCAAATCTATCCCGGTAGTTAAAAAAATTCCCGGCCAATTTCCAATTTCGTGGGCCTTACTAGCTTGCCCGCCAAATTCTTTGGTTATCAAAAAGGTATTTAATTTTTTTCTCGCAGCATAAATCCCAGCTGTAATTCCAGCCGGCCCGCCACCGATAATAATTAAATCATACATAATTTCAATCGGTTATGTTTAATAATTTTTTTATTTTATCCTTATCAAAACCCACTATAATTTGACCGTCGGCCTCTATCACCGGCACTCCCATTTGCCCGGATTTTTTAACCATTTCATCTACGAGCTTTTGGTCTAGCGAAACATCTATGTCTTCAAATTCAATATCATGCTCTTTAAGATATTCTTTTAGAGTTACGCAATAAGGACAAGTTGGCGTAGAATAAACTTTTATCATCTAGTTATTATTATAACATATATTTATATTTTAATACAAAACAAAGCTTGACAAAAACGAAATTATGGAGTATTATGGAAAGAAGAACCTTGACAATTTAATGATAAAACAAAGGAGATAAATATGCCCAGGAAAAAAGAAAGTTCTTGCGAACTAATCAAAAAAGAAATTCTTGTACGCTTCGAGCAGGTGGCGGAGCCGATTATTAACAAGCTGAATGAGATTATCCAAAACCTCAAAGACAAGAAAGACCAAAAAGTAGCTCTTATAACACACAACGTTCCCGACCCAGACGCAATCTCGTCTGCCTTAGTTCTCAAAAGATTTTTAAAAAGTGCAGGCGTAGAAACAGAGGTTTTTACCAATAACTTGGAGTTTATTTCACGGGAAACCAAAACCATTATTAATACAATCGGGATACATATAACCCCTTCCGAACAATTCAATCCGGATATACACAAATCAGTAATATTGGTAGACGTTGCGTCGTTAAACCAATCCAATGTTGACCCAAAAAATCTAAACGTAGATTTGGTAATAGACCACCATAACGACGAGACCCCATTTGAGTCAACAGCCACCATTATCACCCTACTTATGGAAGTGATGGGGTTTGAACTGACAAAAGAACTGGCAACTGCTTTACTGGTCGGACTTGAGATAGATACGCTGCAATGCACAGCGGCTAAATTTACAGATTTTGACGATTTGGCCTTTAAAATCTTATCGAATTTGAGAGATGTTAAGCTCCGACGAGAAATCGTTCAGTGTGGATATTCGGAAAGTTATAGAGAAATACTGACACGCGCTCTCTCGCAGCAATATTTTCGCAAAGAAGGATCAACCGTTGTTTCCGGCGTTGGCTTTGTGCCTGAAACGCAATTAAGTTATTTGCCCAAAGTGGCAAACTTCATCCTAGATGAAGATGGAGTAGAACGGGTTACAATTCTCGCGATTGTGGAAAAAGAAGTAAAAGATGACGCTGGCGATCTAGTAACGCGCGAATACTACATAGTTCCAACAACCAGAAGCTCATCCGGAATTGAAAATGCCGGAGAACTAAATAAAAAAGTTTTTGGTGAAAAAGTCGCGGGCGGAGATCCGGTGAAAGCAAGCGGCAGAATCCCACTGGATCCTACGATGGAAAAACTTATTGAACGGGCAAAATCTAGCGGAGACGAATCAACGCTCGAAAAATACTTTCAAGACATATTAAAATTATACCTGGAAAAAATCTTAGAAAAACAAACTCAATAACAAAAAGTCGGTCCAATGTAATCGGACCGACTTTTCCATTATTCAATCTGATATTATTCTCCAAAAATCGTTTTCCAGTTTTTAATCAAATTTTGAGCCCTGGTCTTAATATCATTTGCCCTTTGTTTTAGTTCTTCTTTCTTTACTCCGGAAACTGCCTTGCTTGCCCTTTCATAGCCGGTTTTGGTAACCTGAATTATTCTTTCTATCACTTCCTTGGCCGGAGCCGGAACCAATTCATAAACTTTTAATAAAATCTCCTGATTTTTTAAAGTAGATTCTGAAACGTTTTCTATAGTTTGATTTAATTTTTCGAGAGCCTTTTGCTTGACTGATTCAAGGGCTTTTTGTTGAATTATCTTAGTCTTTTCCATGGCCAAATTAAAATATTTTTCATATTCGCTTAACAATTTTTTTGTTAAATCATCTTTGCCTCTCTCGGCCATTTTCTGGGCTTCATTTAACTTTTCTTCGGCTAATTTAGAATAGCGTTCGGCTTTTTTGGCGTCACCAAAGCTGATAAAAACAAGGATTTTTTCATACCAGATTTTTAAAACATATAGCGGATTATCGGGCATGATATTGATTTTTGTTACATTGTCTAAAAAGCCCGCCTTTGCTGGTGCGCAAGTTAATAAAAGACCAATAATAATTATAAAGACTATTTTGTTGCTCATACTTTAATTCTAACTCTTTTGTTTATATTTTTCAATTGCATCTTTAAGCGCTTCGGTAACCAGTTGCGCGCAGTGGATTTTTATTGGGGGCAAATCGCCCAAACCAGAAGAAACATCCTGGAAAGAAACTTTCAGTGCCTCGTCTGGAGTTTTTCCTTTTACCAGTTCGCAAATCATGTCAGAGGCGGCAATTGCCGCAGCGCAACCAAGAGTTTCAAATTTAATATCTGTTATTTTTTCCTGCTTCCTGCTACCTGCTTTCTGCTTACTGAATTTTAAATATAAAGTTAACAAATCCCCGCAGCGCGGATTTCCCGCCGTGCCAATAACGTCGGGATTTTTTATTTTCCCAAAAAATTTCGGCTTGGAGAAATGTTGTATGACTTTTTTAGAATACATAATTTTATCTTCCTGATATTTTTCTTAATCTTTCTACAACTTTGGGTAGAATTTTCAAAAAATAATTAATTTCTTTTTCGGTTGTATATTTTCCCAAACTCATTCTTAAACTCGAATGCGCCTCAAGTTCTTCAAGTCCCATTGCCATTAAAACATGAGAAGGCAACAAGGCGCGGGAAGTGCAGGCCGAACCAGTTGACGCGGCTACCCCTTCTCGATCTAAGGTCATCACTAAAGCCTCGCCTTCAATCCCCCTGAAACTAAAATTCGCAATATGCGGCGCTCGGTCTTCGTCTTTTCTCGGTCCATTCAACTTGCTGTCCGGAATTTTGCCTAAAACTCCTTTCACTAATTTATCTCGTAATTTAATAATACTTTTAATTTTTGATTTTTGACTTTTAATTTGCTCAATTGCTGCTCCCATCCCAGCTATATTAGCTATATTTTCCGTTCCCGCCCGCAACCCCCACTCCTGGTCTCCGCCAGTAATTATTGACGAAATTGGCGTGCCCTGCTTGATATACAAAACTCCCACTCCCTTTGGTCCATAAATTTTGTGTCCTGACAAAGTTAATAAATCAACTTTTAAATCTTGGGTGTCGCAACTCAACCAATTGGCCGCCTGAACAGCGTCAATATGAAAAAAAATGCGGTGCTCTTTTGTTTTATTCATTTCTTCAAGCAAGTTGCCAATTTTTTTAATGGGCTGGATTATGCCGGTTTCGTTATTCACATACATTATTGAAACCAAGTCGGTTTCCGGAGTAATTTCGGCTTTTAAATCATCAAGATTCACAATGCCGTCTCTACCCACAGGAACATAACTGATTTTAACCCCATCTTTTTCCAGGTCATGACAAGTTTCCAAAACTGCCTTATGTTCAATAGAAGAAGTGACAATGTGGACTTTCTCGCCTTCTCGCTTGCGTCGTTTCAGGGCTTTAAGCAGGCCTCGAATCGCCATATTGTCACTTTCACTTGCCGAACCGGTAAAAACAATTTCCGAGGGCTTGCAATTCAAAAACTTAACCACCTGGTCGCGCGCCTTATCAATTGCCGCTTGAGTTTCTTGGCCAAAAGAATGGATAGACGAAGGATTGCCGTATTTTTCTGAAAAATACGGCTCCATTGCCTTAAAAACCTTTTTGTCTAAAGGCGTTGTTGCGGCATAATCCAAATAAATCCTTTGCTTTGTGCTCATATCTAAGTATATCTTAACAGATTTAAAAACCTTATCAAGCCCCGTGGCACATTTTTAATCTGAAAAAGAACAACCCTTCGCCAAATGGAGAAGGATTGCTCTTAATGTGCAACATCGAGTCCGAAGACTTTTTGCCGCACGCTTTAAGTGTAGGTCTTTGAAAATTCTCGTCAAGCTCTAATGTTTATAATCTGTGAATAATAATGCTGCGCCAATTGCTCCGGCATTTTTGCCTAATTTGGTTTTAACAATTTTTGTATTTTTTACTATTTTTCTAGCTGGCTCAAAAATAAATTTCCCTGCCCCAGATATTCCTCCGCCAATAACCATTATCTCGGGTTTAAATTTTTTAACAATATTCGTTAATCCTTTTCCTAAATAATTGCCGGTAATTTTATAAACACTAATTGCTTTTTTATTGCCTTGTTCTGCAAGCTTGGTAATTTTTTCCGGGTTGCGGACATTTTTTAATCCTATTTCTTGCGCAGTTTTCATTATCCCCCGCGCTGAAATGTATGCCTCCAAACACCCGATACGACCACAGCTGCACTTGCGACCATTTTTTATTATAGCGATGTGACCGAATTCAGTTGCTCGCGAAGATTTTCCGCGGAAAACTTTCTTATTCACAATTAAAAACCCACCAACGCCAGTACCCAGCGTTAAACCAGCAACAATTTGCTTTCCCCTCCCTGCTCCAAGTATAGTTTCGGCCAAACCAAAACAATTCGCATCGTTTTCTATTTTTGTTTTTATTTTAAATTTTTCTCTAATTATTTTTGCTAAAAATAAATTCTTTAAACCCGTAACATTAGGCGGATTTAAAACTTTCTGTTTTTTAAAATCTATTGGCCCTGGCGCACCAATTCCAACCCCCTTAATTTTCTGTTTATCAACTCTCATTAGAAACCAATCTATACAATCAAAAAGCTGGGCAATCACTATTTTTTTATTGCTTTTTGATTTTATCGACGTTTTTATTTGCCGAATAATCTTATCACCCGCCATCAAAACGCTATTTATTTTTGTTCCGCCAATATCAACACCTATGTACATAACATTGACTTATTTTTTAATTTTTGTTAATTTTATATAAACTAATCGTCCTTTAACATTTTAACATTAAGAAAGGAGAAATAACATGGAATGGGAAATTTCGTTTGAAGAATATCTGGAAAGGATGCAAATCAATCCAGATGATCTCAGGCAACAGTTGCGGCTTCCAAAAATCAGTTCTATCAAAAAAGTTATACCATTAAGAAACATAACAAAAATTAACTTTATCGTTCCTCTGAGAAAAAATTTTCTTGAAAAAATTATCAAAAAAATCACTACGCTTGATAAAAAATGGAAGCCCTTTGAAACATCAGAAATCAAATTAATCAAGGCATATCCAGCACAACTAAAAATCGGGCAGAAATTTGTTTATCGAGAAAATTACCAGAAATTGCTTGAGGAAATGCCGAAGATATTCGATGAATTTCTTATCAATCCTGGAATCTGCGATCTCGGTGCCTTTATGATATTCGGCAACGACAATCAGGGCAACATCTGTTTGGCTTATTATATCCCGTCAATTATTGAAAAACATGAAGGAGAGTTGGTAATTATGGATGGTATTCATCGGAATTTCCTTGTTAAACAAATGGGTCCTACTCTCAACGCCATTCTTGTCGATAATGTTAAAACCCCCTTCCCATGTTCCTTTCATTCATGGGATGAAATCCAGGTTATCCCATTAAAAAATAAGCCGAAAAATATACAAGAAAGATATTTCGACTTAAATTCTAATCTATTTCGCGACCTGAAATATTTGGGAATAGACGGATAAAACAATCTTAAAACTGGCCAAGTCAGACTTGGCCAGTTTTTTCTTAAAATAATTTTTTCGCCTCCTGCCACATGCTTTCATCATTATGTTTTATCTTTAACCAATACCACCATTCCGCTCCCCATAAATACGCCTCGGAAAAACCAGCCTGCTTTGTATAGCTTACAATACTTTTAAATTCATCAACGTTCATTGATTTAAATTGTTCTTCTAGCGGCAAATCCCAGTTTTGCTTCGGTCCCCACGGCTCGGCTTGAAGTTCAACCACAATAATTTTTTCAACATTAAAAATTTCTTTGATTAAATTTGCTTTTCGCTGATAAAAAATTGGCGGGATAGGATAACGAAAATAACCAAACTTTCCATAAACTTTTCTGTAAAGAGTTGTCCCTACGATGTCTGCCCGGCGCGCTGCTCCGATCCAAGTACTGAACTCCCCGCTTTCACTGATAATTATTTTGCGGTTATCCAATAATTCGGCTAGGGCAATTTCTTTGTCTAAAAATTTCTTGTCCAACTTTGGACATCCTCCAAAAGTTCTTAAAAACGGCTCGTTTTCAATTTGCCAGTATTTAATTGCATCTATGTTTTTATAGCGCCTGATGGTTTCGGTAATAACGGCTAAAATTTTTTCCTGCTGCTTTTCTTCGGATAATTTTTTTGCCCATTCCGGGATGTGGCATTCTGGCCATCTTGGTAAACGCTTACCCATCGCCAAAATAATTTCCGTTTCCCTCTTTTGCGCTTCGTTAATTTGTAAATCTAAATCTTTAAAGTCATAAAAACCTTCAACTGGCTCAATCTCCGGCCAGTAAGCGATGAGGCGGATTTTTTTGACCCCCAGATCATCAAGGATTGAGAGATAACTTTTCTCCCAGTCAAGACCGAGTTGCTGCGCATAAATTTTGCTGAAAGTAACGCCAAAATCAATTTTTTCAACCGGCTTTGTTTCGCCAACAAAAAAATAGCAAAAAACAGCAACAATTACTGCCAGTAAAATTATGAATAAAAATCTAAAAAACTTCTTCATATTACCAATATAACTAATCCTATACAAATAATAAAGATGGCGAAAATCTTTTGCATAAGAACTTTTTTATCAAATTGCTCTTTGAGCGAAGGAATTTTTCGAAAGAGAAGAAAAGCTAAAAGCAGAAGAAAGAAATACTGGACACCCTGAAGCGCATTAACCAGGGTTACGCTGCCAAAATATATTGCCAAATAAATAAAAAGCCCGGCAATAACGCCTAAAATTCGAGCCGAAAAAAATATTCCAAATGTTTTTGCCTTAACAATTTCTTCTTTTTTAAAAATCATCTTGCGGAATATAGGTGAAATCAATAGAAATAAAGCCGCTAGCGCCGTTCCCAAACGAGTCCAGATAAGACCGTTAACAAAAGTTTGATTGATAAAAACATATTTAGTCATTACAAAATATATGGCATAAATTAAGGCCGATGCCAACACTAAAATAAAATCTTTCATCAGATAAATTTTTTTCTTGCCCAATAAAAACGGCTTCCGCTCGGTTAGTAACGACAAAACCAATCCGCCGCTAACGAGTAAAAAAAAGGCTATAAATTCCTCCGGCTTTAATCTTTCTTCTAAAAATATAAAACTCAAAACTAAGATAAAAAGCGGAGTTAAAGCGCCAACAACCGGAACAACCCTTGAAGATTCGCCTTTGTATAGAGCAATATAAAATATAATTGTGGCCAAAAGCCAAATAATGCCGGCGCTAAGACCGATGATTATTTGCCCGATTGAAGGAATATAAAAGCCGAATGGCA
>Ga0315297_10001407_pt1 | contig 14888 bp, 9 predicted proteins | sample YL17G15_0_MG_FD_203628 | JGI IMG/M metagenome (GOLD analysis project Ga0315297, IMG submission 203628) | Sediment microbial communities from Yellowstone Lake, YNP, Wyoming, USA - YL17G15_0 | ecosystem: Environmental > Aquatic > Freshwater > Lake > Sediment | place: USA: Wyoming | collected... | reverse complement strand
CGTCGATGACTCGTTCGGGGTAAAGATGGCTTGGACGTCGGCGAAGCGGTTCAGAAGGTTCTCGCTCGTTTGATAGGCCGATTCCGTGCTCACGCCCGCGTATTGGTTGTCCGAGAGGATGCGGATGTCCGGGAACTTCGTCCGAAGGGTCTGGAGGAATCCCTCTTCGCGCTTGGTGCTGCCCTCGACGCTGGCCAGGACGCGGATGAGGATGACGTTCCCTTTCCCTTTCAGCAGCAAGCCGACATGTTCGGCCGCCAGTACCCCGCCCTTGAAATTATCCGTGGAGATATAGGCGACGTGATGATCGCCTTGGAGGGCGGAATTGAAGATGATGGTCGGCACGCCCAGGCGTTTCGCCTCGATCACCGGGGCGATGAGGGCCCGGTCGTCCATCGGCGTCAGGACGAGGGCGTCGACCCCGACGTTGGTCAATGTTTCGACGATCTGGACCTGTTCGTTCCGGTCGTCCTCCTTGAGCGGCCCTTTCCAGATGATCTCGACGCCGAGCTCCCGGGCCGCGGTCAGAGCTCCGGCGTGGATGGCCTTCCAGAATTCGTGGGTCGTACCCATGGGAATGACGGCCAAAGTGAGCCTTTTTGATTCCCCGGCCGAAGGACCGCCCGAACCTTGACACCCGGGGAACGTAATGGACAGGGCGAGCCAAATTAGAAGAAGCGGAAAGAGGGTGCGGGATCGCTTCATTTTTTGGACGGACTATCCATAGCACAAGCCATCGGCCAAGTCAAAAACGGAAAGCGGGCCGGCCTGAAATCCGGGGTCGCGTCTACAATGTACCGATAAAAAGTGAATAATGTAGACGCGACCCCAATTTCTTTTGCTATAATGGACCCATGGAGATCATCATCCAGCCCGACAGCCGCGAGGCGAGCCGGCTCGCGGCGAAGATCGTCGCCGGACTCGTCCGGGAAAAGCCTCACGCCGTCCTGGGCTTCGCCACGGGGCAAACTCCGATCGAGCTCTATCGATGCCTCGTCGAGATGCATCATAACGAAGGGCTCGATTTCAGCGAAATGACGGCGTTCAACCTGGACGAATATGTCGGATTGGAGCCCGATCATCCTGCCTCTTATCACAGCTACATGAACGAACATCTCTTCAATCTCATCAACATCAACAAGGAACGGGTGAACATCCCCTATGGGCTGACGGACGACGTGCCGACGTGCTGCCGGTCCTACGAAGAGCAGATCCACGCGGCCGCCGGCATCGATCTCCAGATCCTCGGGATCGGGACGGACGGCCACCTAGGCTTCAACGAGCCGAGCTCATCGCTCGCCTCGCGGACGCGCATCAAGACCCTTACGGCTCAGACCCGGAAAGACAACGCCGCCGCTTTCGGCGGCGAGGACAAGGTCCCCCATCATGTCATCACCATGGGGTTGGGCACGATCATGGATTGCCGGACGTGCCTATTGCTCGCTTTCGGCCGGAAGAAGGCGCGCGCCGTCGCCCAAGCCGTCGAAGGGCCGTTGACGGCGATGGTCCCGGCCTCCATCCTCCAGATGCACCGGAGGGCGATCTTCATCCTCGATGAGGAGGCCGCCTCGGAGCTGCAGCGCGCCCCTTATTACAGGTGGGTCTACGACAACAAGCCCGCCTGGCAGAAATATTAATGTGCAAGGATTTAATCGATATCATAATCCGTCGAGCGCCGGAATGGGGAATTCCTTGGACGGGCTGTGCTCGGCCTTCATGATCCCGGTGATCGTCTTGACGATATCGGGCTGCTTGGCGGCAACATCGTTCTTCTCGCCGATATCGAGGGACAGGTCATAGAGCTCGATCGGCGCGGCGGGATTTTTTATAAGATCCTTCCGCACGGCCTTCCAATCACCGAGGCGGACCATCACCTGCCCGCCATATCCGGCGAATTCCATATAAAGATGGGAGTGGGCCTGCCGAGTCCTCTCCGCCAATAGCTCCGGCCAAAAACTGATCCCGTCGATATCGGCCGGGATCGTCTCCCGGGCGCCCGCGACATCGAGCATCGTCGGCAGGATGTCCTGGAAGGCGACGACCTGCGCGCTCGTCCTGGCGGGCTTGATCCGGCCGGGCCAGCGGGCGATCAGCGGGATGCGGATCCCGCCTTCATAAATACTGCCCTTGGCCGCCCGGAACGGCCAGGTTCCCCGGAAGAAATCAGGATCGTAGCCTCCGATCTTGTACGTGGAGCCGTTGTCGCTCGTGATCAGGACGAGGGTCTCGCCGTCCAGTCCGAGCTGTTTGATCAAAGACGCGATCCGGCCGACGCTCCGATCCAGGCGAGTGACCATGGCGGCGTAGGCGGCCCGCGGATACTTTTGCGGCAGATAGCCGTTTGTGCCGTCGTACGGCGGATCGTCCCACACGCCCCGGTATTCTTCGAGCGAATCGTCGGGGACCTGCAGAGCCAGGTGCGGCACAGTCGTGGCGAAGAAGAGGAAAAACGGGCGGTCCTTGTTGGCCCGGATGAAGTCCATGGCCTCGGCTTCGAACAGGTCCTGGGCGTACTGTTTTCTCCTCGGCCCGCCGTCGTTTCCCTCGATCGTGATCTTCTTGTCGTTGCGCCACAAATAGGTCGGATAGTGGTTATGGGCATGGCGCTGGCAGTTATATCCGAAGAAGAGATCAAAACCCTGTTTGTTCGGGTCGCCCTCCGAGACCGGCGGACCCAGACCCCATTTACCGACGCATCCGGTCGCGTAGCCTGCCTTCTTGAGCAGTTTCGGCAGGGTGACCGTGTCGCCGGGGATAGGCAACTGCCCTTCGGGCTGGATCTCGCGGTTGTCGCGGATGAAGGCGTGTCCGGCATGCTTCCCCGTCATCAGAACGCATCGGGACGGAGCGCAGACCGGGCTTCCGGAATAGGACTGAGTGAATCGGACGCCCTCTTTGGCTAAGCCGTCGATATGAGGTGTTCTGATCTTCGATTGCCCGTAGCAGCCGAGTTCGGAATGGCCGAGATCGTCGCCCAGGATCAAAATGATGTTCGGTTTGCCGGGAGGCGCGGACGAATCCCGCGGTCCCGAAAAGAAGGGAGATGTCCCCGCCTTCGCCACCCCCGGCCAGGTCGAGACGCTCAAAACGGCGGCCGCTTTGAGAAAGTCCCGTCGCGATGTTTTTTTCATGGTCGCCCTCCTTTACTTGGCCGGCACCTCAAAGGACATTGTCTGGCCCGATCTCAGGGTTTGGACCGTTTTGAACGTCTTGAATCCCGCCCCCTCCGCGGTGAACGTTTTAAAGGCCAGATCGCCCTTGAGCGAGGTGAGCGTCACCGAGATCTTGCCGGCCGCCCTCTTTTGTTGGACCGTTCCGTAAGCGTAGCCGTTCGACCAGAAGAAGCGGCCGGCCTTGGCCGCGAACGTCAAGGCCTGATCGACCGCGGAATAATGGAAGCCCGTGAGGGCGAGGACGCCGGCCCAGCTGATCATCGCCCGTCCGTAGTGATGGCCGCACTCGGCCTCGTCATAGGGGCTGCGCTTGAATCCGTCATAGCGGTTCCGGATATTGGCGATGCATTTCAGCCCGTCCTCGACCTGCCCCTCGTAGAGCATCCCGATCGCCGCCGTGTACTCGAATCCGGTCATGACCTCGGTGAAGTACGGGAAGGGATTTTCCGGCCGGCCGTCGGGATAATCGGCCATCAGAAGGGCCGCTTCGTCCCCCAGGGCGAACGAGCGCATGCAGTTGAAGTGGTCCCGAAGAGAATCGCGATAGTTGTATTTCATGATGCTCCGCAGCGTCGTCCGGATGTTGTCCGGTTTGGCCAGATAGCCGAGTCCACAGACGTGGGCCATGAACTGTCCGACGAGCTGGTCGACGAGGCAGCCGTTCCCCAGCTGGTAGTCCGGATTGGAGTAGTCCGTCGAACCCATGCCGACCAGCAGGCTCGGGGCGATGTCGGCCTTATCCATGGGCGGGACGATCTTGTGGACGTAGTAGCGGCCGTTGAAGAGGTTCGCGTCGATCCAACGGCTCCCGTTCTCGAACAGGGAGCGGCAGATCTTGGCGAAATCCTTGTCGCCGACGGCGGCGGCCATCCGCTCGGCCGCCCGCAGCGCGCCCAGGTACCAAAATCCCATTTGCGGATTCGGACCATAGTACTCGACGTCCATCGTGTTGTGCTGACAGCCCTCCATGACGCCGTCCTTATCGGCGTCCCATCCGCCGGGGATCCAGCAGAACTCGACCGCTTTCTTGATCCTCGGCCAGAACGTTCGGAGCATCTCCTGGTCACCCGACAGCTGCCAGTCGCGGTACATCTTGAGGATGCAGCCCATCTGGCCATCGGCCGCGGCCTTGCCCCACGGCCGATCGTAGAGCGGAAGCCGCACCCGGAAGCTCATCAGCCCCGCCTCATCGGTTTCCTGGACGAACTCGACCTCGCGCAGAGAGGTCGCGATCGAGCCGAAGAGAAAAGCGATCGCCTGCTCGTAGTTCCAAACGTGGGTGCAGGAGCCCCAGCAGCAGCCGTCCTTGTCGTTGCATCCTTCCCAGGCGAAAAAACGGCCGTCCCCGGTCCGGAAACAGGTCTGGGTGCGGAGCGTGGACAGGTTGAAGAGGGCCGCTTCCTTGACCACATCGGGCAGATCGCTGCCCAGAAAAGCGGCCACGAATCCGACCGTCTCGCCCTCGAGCCGGGACAGCCGAGGGCAGGTCTTTTCGACGACGTCCCAGGCGTCGGCGTACCGGGTCGTATAATAGTTTCCCACCCTTTTCTGGGACCAGCCGAACCGGTTGGGAAAATGCCAAGTCAGATAAAAGGTGAAGGCCCGGACCCCGCGCCGCGGGATCCTCTCCAGGGCGGCCAGCGAAGCACGGGGCAGGTTGTCGTCGGAAACCCTGTTCTTCAGCCGGCCGTCATCGCTCAGATCGTCCCAAAAATCGAGGATGGCCGTCCCCCAGCCTTTGGGGATCCAGGCCGTCCTGTAGGTGATGTCGCCCGGCGAAGACGTCGTCAGGGCCATCGTCCCCCATGACTCGGCGTCTTTCGGTACGCCCTCGGAGGACATGAAGATCCCCTGAACGGCGGCCCCGCGGCGGAACTCGTTCTTGTTCTTCGCGGCGAGAGCCTTGACCCCGTCGTTGCCGATGAAATTCTGGAGCGTTCCGCAAACGGATACCAGGAGCTCCTGGTCGGTCAGGTTCGTCACTTCATACGTGAGCACGGCGATGGGTATGCCGCTCGCTTCGGCGTCCGTCGGCAGGAGCGGATTGAAGGCTTTGACCTTGACCCGGATGGGAAGGTCCGGATCGGAAAGTTGGACCTGACCGAAGGGATAGCTCGCGTCGAAACTGCAGTCCCGGAACGTCGGGAGACCCGGGTTCGAAGCGTCCTTGACTCCCGACGGACCGCTGTACTGAAAAAGCTCGGCCGGTCCCGTGAGAGCCCGGGTAAACGATTTTCCCGAAGCGGATTTGATCCACACAGCGAAGAACGGCGAACCGGGATTGAAGCCCTTCGCCGGGCGGTTCATGATCTCCCAGTCGCGAAGATCGCCCCTTCCTCCCAGCGAAACGGTCCCCGTTCCTATCCCGCCGATGGGCAGGGCGATCTGGGCGAGGTGCGACTGGTCGTAATGTTTGAGGAAAGGCCAGTCCGCAGCCGCAGAAGAATTCGTCAGAATCGACAAGCAGAAGGGGATGAAGAGCCAATTTTTTTTACTCATCGTTCACCTCACCAATTAAATCGGGAACAAAAAACGGGGACACGCACCGAATCACGCAAGCCGACACGCCTCCTGAAAACGGGGACACGTACCGAATCACACGAGCCGACATGGCCCCCGACCCTCGGCCTCGAGGTATCGCTCCCGCAAACCGAGTTTTGGGTGTAGATTCGGAACATGTCCCCATTTATTTTTATCGTGAATTCGGAACATGTCCCCATTCATTTGAGTTCGAAGACGACGATCAGCCCGTCGACGTTCGACGCGGCGAAGAGACCGTCTTTGATAGGTTGAAGCGTGTGGACGCCGGCCGCACCGAGGAAGATCAGGGGCGTCAGCCGATATTCCGGGTCGATCTGATAAATGAAACCGTTCTGAGCCCCGAAAAGAACCGCCCCCTTCCATTCGATCGGCTCGACGGGCATCAGGTCGCCCTTGCCATGAGCCGGCTGGATTTTCCGGATGAGACGGCCCGATCCCGCCTCGACGAGGTTGAACTCGTCCAGCCGGCTCTTAACGAAGAGCGTCCTTTTATCCGGGGAAAGGCCAAGCGATTCCCAAGCGGCGAACGGTTTGCGCCAATTCGTCCGGCCGGTCTCAAGATCGAGGGAAGACGCATGGCCGTCGGGCGCGCAGACATAGATCTGTTTTCCGTCCGAGACCGGCGCACAGCCCGCCGGCGAATAATAAAAGTTGTCGTTCTCGGTCCAGGTCCACAGCTCACGCCCATCGTCCAGGCTCAGGCAGTGGACATGGCCGTCCCAGCTTCCGTAGACGACGCGGCCCGATACGACCAGCGGGCGCGTCTGGATCATGCCCCCCGCTTGTTGATTGACCCAGAGGAGCTCCAGCGTCCCCGGATCTAGGCAATACAGGGCGCTGGAAGAGTCCTTATGCGTGGCGACGAGAAGCGCCGGCCGCCGTTTCGGTCCGGCCTCGATCACGATCGGCTGTGACGTGATCGGTTCTCCGATGTCCTTGGTTTTGACCAAAAGCCCTTTGTTGATGTCGATGGCCGTAAGGCGGCCGTTCCGCCCGGCGGCCCAGAGAAGATCCTCGTTGATCGCCGGGCGGCTGACGATCGCATCTCCGGCGCCATATGTCCAAAGGATAGCGCCCTTGAGATCGAACGCGGTGATGCGGCCGGAGACGTCGGCCGCGAAGATCCGGTCCTTGTATACGGCGAGGGGCGCCATCAAATGCGTCCCCAGGTCCTTCCGCCAGAGGATGTTCGGGCCGAAGCTGAGGAAGGGCTTGGCGGGCATTTCAGCTGCCGGCCTCCATTCGCTTTTCACGATGCTTCCCGCGGAAACAGGCTCTTGCTCTCCGTTGGCCTCAAGAAAATCGATCCGGTCGGAAGTCTCCTCCACCAGCAGGAAACCCCATGTATCGGCATTATTCTTAGCGATCGCCGCCCGGCCCGTCGATACGGAAATCCCGCGTTTCGTTAAAAGCTGCGTCTTATGGACATGTCCGCTGATGACATGGGCACGCCGGTCTTTGAGCAGATTGTGGGCCCGGAACCAGTTGTCGATGGTCTCCGGCGGATAATGGACGAACAGAAAGACCTCAGCGGACATGGGAACGGCGGCCAACTTTCCCTCAAGCCAGGCGATGTCCCCGGGGGCCAGGTGCCCCGAATCCCAGGAATTGAGCCCGATGAAAACGCCGCTTCCTTTTTGAAAAAAAAAGCGGTCCTCGGGCCATGTCTTGAGGAAGTTGGTCAGGCCGTGCCCGATCCAGTGGGAATCATGGTTGCCGGGGACGGCGTAATAGGGGACCCTCAGCCCGTCGAGGATCTTTTTGGCCTCGACGAATTCGGTCAAACGGCCTTTTTCCGTGATGTCGCCGGCGACGACGACGAATTCGAGGGCGGGGCGGGAATTGACAGCGGCCACGACGGATTCGAGCGCGGAAGCCGCGCTCCCGGCCCCGATATGCGTATCACTGACGACCGCGAAGCGGGCTTGCTGGGCGGAGAGAAACGGGCCAAAGAGGTGGGCCGAAACGAGAAAAAACAAAAATCGGAAAAGTCCCTTTTTCGTCGCCCTTGGCATGCTGTTCCCTAAATAACAGATTCCACGGTTTTAGGCAAATGTGAGAACAATCCCCGGGCTCCGTCGTCTATCTCCATAAAGGAGTTTTCATCCGCATGGCCCGGGAAGACGCGGCCTTGACACCGGTAGTTCCTTCACGTACAGTATTCCTGTACAGAAAGGAAAAACCGATGGCCATTCAAACCAACTACACCCAAGCCCGGGCCCATTTCGCCGAACTCCTGGAGCGCGTGACGAAGGATCAGCAGCCGATCATCATCAAACGACGGGGCCGCGAAGGCGTCGTCATGATCCCCGAATGCGAGTATGACAGCATCATGGAATCCTATCATCTCCTGCGCTCACCGAAGAACGCTCTCCGGCTCTATCAAGCGCTCAATCGTGCCCTGGAAGGAAAGGGCAAAAAAATGACCGTCGATGAGCTCCGTCGTGAGGTCGGCCTTGATCCCCAAAAAACGTGAGGCCTTCTTCGATATCGATTTCATCAAAGATCTCGCGGTTTGGATCAGGATCGATCCAAGGACGGCCCTTCGCTTGCTGGATATCGTTCTTGCCGTCCTTCAAGATCCTTTCAAGGGGATCGGGAAACCCGAGCCCCTTAAACACATCTCATCCAATACATGGTCGCGGCGCCTGACCCTCGAGCACAGGATCGTCTATCTCGTCCGGAACGACCGGATCGACTTTCTCCAGGCCAGATATCATTACTGATTCGTCGGCCACATTCGGACCAGGACGACGCCGTGGCGGCCGACGGCGGCCTCGAACATCCCCTCGAAAACGCCGACGTCTTTCTGCCGCCACAGGTCGCGGACCCGGCGCTTTCCCTGCAATCCCAGGTCGGCCCAGGCGGCCGTGATCACCGACAGGGATTCGCCCCGGTTGAACAAGCCGACCGCCAATGAACCGTCCTCGAGGTCGCGGGCCCAGACCTCGAGATTGCCCGCTTTCGTCAGCCTCCGACCCGGCTTGCCGAGCGGGTCCTGGTCGACATCGATGACCTCATCATTGGTCAGGAGGCCGAGGGTGAAATCGTCAAGCCGGGTGATGTCGCCGCTGAAGATCAGGGGGGCGGCCACCAAGCTCCACAGGGAGACATGAGTGTATTGGTCGTTGGGCGTCAGGGGCGTCGGGACGGTCTGCCCCTTCCAGTTGCTCAGATAACCCAGCAGGAGATAATCGGGATCGTTCCACGCCCCGGGACCGCCGTATTTATGGAGTTCGTTCTTGGCGTAAACATCGAAGCCGTCGCGGAAGAGGGCCTCCCCGATCTTTTCGAACGATCCGCCCAGGTCGCCGGCCGTCCGCCAGCTGTGGCCGCCGACCTCCTTCCCCCACTCCCAGACCCTGTCCATGCCGTATTGGCAGAGATTGAGGACGATGTCGCGCGGCTGCTTTTTCAAAATGTCGCTGACGAGACGGTAGGGCTTTTGATACTCCGCCCGGCTCTTGTCCTTGGCCATGTCGCTGTACGAACACCAGTCGTACTTCAGGAAGTCGAATCCCCACTCGACGAAGCGCTCGACGTCCTGCGCTTCGTGCCGCCACGCGCCGACGTGCCCGGCGCACGTCGTCGGCCCCGGCGACGTGTAAATGCCGGCCTTGAGGCCTTTATCGTGGATAAAATCCGTCAGGGCCTTCATGTCGGGAAAGCGCGGGTTGGAGTTGACCTTGCCCTTGGCATCCCGTTCCTCGCCCTGGAGCGTCGGATCCTTCGCCCCCGGCTTGACCGCCCAGCAGTCGTCGATGTTCACGTACATGTATCCGTGGTCGATCATGCCGCTGGCAGCCATGGCCTCCGCCGCGTCGCGCATGATCTTATCGGTGACGTTGTTCTCCCACACATACCAGCTGTTCCAGCCCATGTGCGGCGTGAGGGCGAGCGTGTCGCCGCAGACGATCTTGAATTTGCGCTCGGCCCGGCCCCGCCCGTTCTCCGCTTTCAGGGTCACAGCATATTCGCCTCTGTCCATGACCCGGCCGCTGATCCGGCCGGTGGCCGGATCGACCTGAAGGCCGGCCGGCAGGCCGTCGACGGCGAAGGTCATCGGCCTCTCACCCGTCGCCGGGATGGTGAACAGGAACGGCGATCCCGGGCGCACGCCGAAGATCCGGGCGCCATTGATCTTCGGCTCCGGCCCCGGCTTGGGGGTCAGGACCTGGGGCGATTCGGCGGGCGCGGATGCCGCGCCGGTCAGGCCCGCCAAGACCGCAAGAAGGCAGGCTAAAATGGCGAACTGAAGTATCCGTCTTGTCATTTGTCGTTCTCCCAGAAAGATATTTTTAGGCGGAAGGTAAGACATTGAATGCGTCCGCACTAATAGCGGCACTCCTTGGCCGCGTCGGCCATGATTCTGAGGTTCTCGACCGGCGTTTCGAAAAAATGGTCCGAGGCCGCGCAAATATATCCGCCGTCCCGGCCGACCGTTTCGAAGAGCTTGACGACGGCCTTCCGAATCTCGTCGTTAGACCCCAGGGTCAAAGTGTGATACTGATCGAGGCCGCCGATGAGCGCGATCTTCTGCCCGACCTTCCGTTTGAACTCCCAAGGCTCCTGGTTGCCTCCGATGCTCGGCGGGGCGAGCGTCTCCGAGACGTCCGCGCCGTTGGCGACAATCATGTCTTCAATCCCCAACGTCCCCCCGCAGGTGTGATAAGTGATCTTGAAGCCGAGGTCGTGGAGAGCGTCGTGCATGGGCCGGTCATAGGGCAGGCAGAATTCTTTGTGCATCCCGGGCGAGATGAGGGTCGAGGAGGCCGACCCGCCGCCCGTTTCGACGAGGTCGAACTTGGCCCCTTTCATCGATTCGATGAACCGCATCTTTTTATCGAGCAGGATTCGCAGGAATTCGTGGACCCAGGCCGGCCGGTCGATGGCGGCCAGGATCAGCGAGTTGATGTCGTAGAGGCAGGCTGCGTGCTGCCAGCAGCCGGCCTGGTCGCCCCAGACGAAACCGCGCAGGATGCCTCGGTCCCCCACGTCATCATAAGCCTTGGCCAGAGGCTTCAGATCGAGCTGCGGCACGGGCATGTATTTATCGATGAGACGGATATCTTCGTCCTTTTTGACCAGATATTCCGAAATCCAGGTCGTTTTGCGGTCGCCTTCGGTCTTGTAGCTCAGTCGGCCTTCCGGGGTGTGGATCGTGTGGTGGATGAGGCGATGGTCAGGGTCGTCGCTCGCGACCAGGGCCTCGTCCTTCCAAGAGGACGTATTCAACTTGGTGAAGTCCGCGTCCGCCAGCCAGAACTGGGCCATGGATTCGAAATACTGGATCTGGGCGTCGAGACCGACCGTCCGGAACGCTTCCAGCGCGGTCATCCCGTTCATGTAAGTCTCGAGATGGAAGGTCTGCCATTGATGAATGGACACGGGAAGGCGATCCGGCTTTTCCCGGTGGAGGGCGAGCATCATCCGGTCTTTGGAGGTCATGGTCGATACCCTTCCCCCGGCCGAGCCCGCCCGGCGACAAAGAGGAACGCGACTTTATTCACTTCACGGGATATATAAAACGGCCCCGGGGTAAAGTCAAGGCGGGGAGACTGACCGTCAATCAGTTTCGGGGACATGATTCCCTGTCTCCGTCGATAATCTCGAGAGAACCGTTTTTTGGGATATTTGCCGGAAGGGGGACAGGGCATCGTGTCCTCCTTGTCTTGGAAACTGTTCGACAGTCAAAAGGAGGGGATTGAACTTCGTCGGCAATCGCGATAAAATAGTCTTACGACTTTCAGGCCCATCAAAGGAGGGACCTATGAACAGCCTCATCGTCAGTATCCTCATCGTCGTCGGGGTCTTCATTCTCATCGTGTTCTTCAGCGGGATCCGGATCGTCCGGCCGACCCATCGCGGCCTGGTCGAACGCCTGGGAAAATACAAGCGATTCGCCCATTACGGCTTCAACTGGATCATTCCGTTTATCGACCGGATGTTCCAGATCAACATCACCGAAGTGATGGTGGACGCCCAGCCCCAGGAGATCATCACCAACGACAACCTCAACGCCCGGGTGGACGCCCAGGTCTATTTCAAGGTCAAGGACGATGAGGCGAGCGTCAAGAATTCCCAGTACAGCGTCTACAACTACCAGTGGCAGATCGTCAATCTGGCCCGAACGACGCTCCGCAACATCATCGGCACGCTGACCCTGAAGTCGGCCAACAGCGAGCGGGGGAAGATCAATTCCGAGCTGCAAAAGACGTTACGGGAAGAAACCGGGAGCTGGGGCATCGAAATCGTCCGGACCGAACTCAAGGAGATCGACCCGCCCAAGGACGTCCAGGAAACGATGAACAAGGTCGTCAAGGCCGAGAACGAGAAGATCGCGGCCATCGATTTCGCCACGGCCACGGAAACCATGGCCGACGGCGCGCGGCGGGCCGAGATCAAGAAAGCCGAAGGGATCAAGCAGGCCTGCGTCCTCGAGGCCGAAGGCCAGGCCCAGGCCATAAAGCTGGTCTACGAAGCCTCCAATTTATATTTCGTCGGGAACGCCCAGCTCCTGAGGAAGCTCGAAACGGTCGAGAAAGCGCTGGCCCACAACACCAAGATCGTCGTGCCCGGCGACGCCCAGTTGGTCAACATCATCGGCGAGATGGCCGGCATCCTGCCCCTGCCGAAAAAGGATTAATCGAAGAATAACCCTTTGATCCGGTCGATATCGATTATCGACACGGGTTGAAAGGCGGGGCCGTCCATATAGGCTTTCAGGCTGTAGAGGAGCTGGCGGGCTTCGGGCCGTTTGTCGGCGTCGGTGAGAAGATCGATCCCGGTGACGAGGAGCCTCCCTCGCCCGACCCGCGCTTCGAAAATAAGTCCCAAGCTGCGGTTGGTGAACCAGTCGTCGATGAGGCGGACGATGGGCCGCAGACCCGGCCCGAATTCATCGAGGACAATGGCCTGGGAGCGGCTCAGCGCGTCCCACCACTGCCAGTTGCTGTGAAATTCGGTCGGGAAATCCGCCAGCGCAGCATGTTTCGGGTCGCAGAGAATCCCCAGCGTATGCGGCGGCTGATTGCCCGTCCAGGCCGTGTTCCAGAAGATGCTCGAGAATCCGACGGCGATGCGGCCGCCCTTGTCGGGCCGGACGGCGCCCTTTTCGACGGAAAGAAGAACCTTGCCGCCTTTGTCGAGATGATCGACGGCCGCGGCATCCAGCCGGCGGGTGACGAGAACGTCCCGGGACGCAGGGTCCGGGAGTTTCGCCGGATAGATCCAGAAATCCCAGACATTCTCGGCCTGTCCTATTTTGACCTGGAGAACGCACTTCCGCGCCGTTCGGATCCCCATTAGGGGAAGATCGATGCGCCCGAGTTTGATCGCGTTCCCCCAAGGGATGTCCTGGGCGGTCAGACTCCCCCACCACAGGATCCGGCCGTGCTGGTCGAGGACGGTCCACGTGGGCCGGACATTCGTTAAAGGCGCCGGGCCGAAATGGGCCGCTTCGATGTCGGCTGCGAAATGTTCCAGATTCAGATAGATCATCTTGGCCAGCCGGGCCAGCGGAACGGTCGGGCCGCAGAAACGTCTGAACTCGCGCGGCGCGATATAGCCTTTTTCCCCCCAGAACGCGTCGAGAATGCCGACGAGGGCGGTCCCCTGTCCGGGGAAATCGTGGAGATCGAGGAGTTCGAAACCGGCGAATCCCGGCGTCCGCAGGGCGGCCTCGATATCGGCCTTGTAACAGAGCGCCTGGAGCTTGCCGGAGGCCCGCAGGAAATCTTCCGCCAGTTCTCCTAACCCCTTAGCCTCCAGCGTATCCTTGAAGATCTCGAAATTGCGCGCCTTGAGGACGCCTGTGTACTTGGGGATCTCCTGGAAATTCGGATAGACGCACCACTGTCCGATCTCATGGCTGACGACGGGCCTATCGGCTTTGGCGATGATCGCGGCCCAGTCGTAATTGGTTTTGGGCGCCTCTTTATTGATGATGCTGTTGAGTCCCCCACCCCAGGCCTGGATGCGCGGATCCGGCGTGCTGTGCCAATCGTTCTCCGGGACCTGGGGCCAGCCGGCCGCGCTCGTATACATGCGGCGCGGGTCTTTCTTCTTCCAATAGGCGACGAAATCGCCCAGGAACCGGGCCTGGTTCTTTCCGCCCGGTTCGTTGCCGTAAGACATCATGCAGAACGAAGGGTGGTTCCCATAGGCTTTGACGATGCGCTCGCTCTCCTCGTAAAGCCATTGATCGAAGGGCCGGCCGTCGCCCACGTTCGTCCAGGCGCCGCACTCGACATAGAGGTAGAATCCAGACCGGTCGGCGGCGTCGAAAGCGGCGTCGGGCGGGCACCAGGAATGGAACCGCATGTGGTTGAGGCCGTGGGCCCGGCAGACGGCGAAGATCCGCAGCCAGGCGTCGAGATCCGTGGGCGGATAGCCGGTCAAAGGAAAGATGCAGCATTCGAGCGTGCCGCGCAGGAATACGGGCCGGCCGTTGACCGCGAACCGGGTTCCCTCGGCCTTGAACTCCCGCATCCCGAACTGGACGGTCCTCTGGTCTTCTAAAGAGTCGCGGTCCTTGAGAACAACGTTCAGGTGATAGAGATTCGCGGCGAATTCGTCCCAAAGCCGGACCTTATCGCCCATGACATAATCGACTTCGACGGTCGACTCGCCGGGAGGGATCTGAAAAGCGGCGCTTTGAAGCGGCGCGTCGTGAGGAGGCCCCCAATTAAAACTCCGAGCTGAGAGAACGAACGTCCGCCCAAGCGTCTCTCCTGAGCTGTTCCCGACATCGATCAAGAGCTTGATCTTTTTGGCTGTGATGTCCGGGAAGATCCTGAGATCGCGAATAATCGCGGGCGCGGACGGCGAAACCCTGAGCTCGAGCCGGCCGACGATCCCGTTCCAGTTCGTCTGGGTATGGTCGCTGACGCTGTGGGCGTTCGATCCGACGTCGATATTTTCGAGGCGATTGTCGACGCGCAGAGTCAGCCGGTGCGGTCCCGGCATTAAAAGACGAGAGAGGTCGTATTCGTGGGGCGTGCCCAAGCTGTTTTGCGTCCCCGCTTCCTTGTCGTCCACCCACAATCGGGTTTCCCAATGGCAGCGCTCGAGAAAAAGGACGATCCGCCGGCCTTGCCAGGATTCCGGAATGGTGATCTCTCTCTGATACCAGGCGGGGCCGACGTAATATTTATCTGGAGTCAGCCAAAAGGG
>Ga0315297_10001402_pt1 | contig 14897 bp, 8 predicted proteins | sample YL17G15_0_MG_FD_203628 | JGI IMG/M metagenome (GOLD analysis project Ga0315297, IMG submission 203628) | Sediment microbial communities from Yellowstone Lake, YNP, Wyoming, USA - YL17G15_0 | ecosystem: Environmental > Aquatic > Freshwater > Lake > Sediment | place: USA: Wyoming | collected... | reverse complement strand
GCCGGTCGCCGTAAATCCATGCGATACCGGCCTGACTTACTTTTTGCTGCTCTGTCAACTCGACCAGCAGCCACTGGCCCTTCGCCGGAGTCTCCACTCGCGTCGGGTGATTGTCGCCAAGCAGGTAGTAGTCGCCCAAGCGGACCGCCCAGTCGAGGTATTTGCCCTCGCCGGTCATATAGTAGATGCGAGAGAGGGTCTGGAGCAACTCGCCGTTGACCTCCTGGCTGGTGGAGGGGATGTTGCCGAAGGGTGTTTCGATGGGGGCGTACTTCCAGATATCGTCGAGGATGGCGAGCATGCGCTGCGACCAGGGGCTTGGCCCAAGCCATTCGGTCAGCGGCACCAGGCCGTCTTTGACGTATTCCGATGAGCCGAAGATGATTCGGGAGATTTCAGGCTGGGCATCCTGGAAGCCCTGCTTTGAAAAGGAATATGTATCGGGCATTGCGCCGACGCGGGAGGTGAGCTTGGTCTCGGTGCGGAGCATATCGAGCATTCGGCCTTCGAAGATCGGGCGGTCGGTGATGACGGCGGTGAGGACCATAAAGGGATAATTGTCTGCGGCGGAGTCCTGCGCATTCCATATATCTTTGCTCTGGTTGAGGTTGCGGGGGATCAGGCCGGTTTTTGGGTCGGCGTAGGCGAGCCAGCCGGCGACGAAATCGTGACAACGGCGGAAGCCTTCGCCGGCGAGCTTGCCGTTTTCGAGGGCCTGTTGAAACGCGGGGTCGTCCTTGTTGATCGGCTTTCCGATGCCGTGTTTGGCGAGCTCTTTCAGGTCGTCCAAGTGGTTCTCATAAACGCCGCGAGGGGTGGTGTCGTGCTGTTTGCACAGGGAAGCGGCCATTCCGACGACCTCGCCCATCATTCCGCAGGTGCGCATCACGCGGACGGTGCCGAGGGCAACGTGGGTGACGCTGACGTCGCGGCCAGCCATAAAGAGGTTCTCGATGTTGCGGGAGTAGAAGCAGCGATAGGGAATGGGGTAGGGCTTGATGGGCGTGAACTTTGCGATTGAGCGGAACTCCTCGCCGGGGAAGTACCTGGTATTTTCCGGGTCGGGGTAGTGCAGGTCGATTGTCCAGGTGGTGGTGACAAAGGCGTCGGGGAATATTGTTCTGCCGAGGATGTCCTGCTCTTTGAGTATGACGTCGCCGAGCAGCCTGCGTGATTCGCGTTTGCCGGCGACGTATGCGACCCAGTCGAGCTTACGGTCGGCGTAATCGGAGGTCTTATTGCTCTTGTTCTTGAGGTACGCCCAGTTGCCGAAGACGGCTCTCAGGCCGTAATCGCGGATGTATTCAAATTCGGCTACCTGGTCGCGGTTCAGGCCGGTCTCCCAGTTCCAGTCGCCGCGGGTCAGGTAGTGACAGCTCTTTTCGTTGAACTGCAGCGCCCAGGGGCAATCGGGAAAGCCGGCTGATTCGCCGGTCTGGCCGGAGTACCACTGGACTGATGCGCCCATTGTCATTTTGTCGGGCTGTTCGGGGGCGAGTGACTCGCCCGTCTCGCTGCGGCTCTCGCGTCCCATCCGAAAATCGGCCCCTGCCAGAAAGCCCAATGTCCCGTCGCCGGTGCAATCTGCAAAGGCCGTCGCGCGGAATCGCAGCTCTTTGGAGGTGTGGATGTCCCTGGCGACGACGGCGATGATGCGATTGCCGGCCTTCTCGACTTTGAAGGCGTGCATGTTGGCGAACAGATGGACATTCTTCTCGGCTGCGACGACGCGGAGCTTCTTGGCGTCGTCGTAGTAGGAGGCCGGTCGGGCGTTGCCCTGGTAGCCGGAGTCGAGCTCTTTGACGACGTCGCCGAGGGCAGGATAAGGCGGCAGGTTGATCTGGCCGTTTAGATGCACCCGGACCTCGGATGAGTTGTTGCCGCCGAGCACGGGCCTATCCTGAATGAGAGCCACCTTGCAGCCGAGCCGAGCCGACGATATGGCCGAGCATGTCCCCGCCATTCCTCCGCCGACGACAACGAGGTCGAACTGCCCGGCGTCCTGCGGCTCGTCGCCCAGGCCGAGCATCTTCTTGCGAAATGCCGCCAGCTTCTGGTCGTTCGGCGGAGTGAAATCCAAATCCGAGCTCAAGACAATTGCATCGCATCGACCATCGAATCCGGTCAGATCGTGCAGTGCAATGGTAGCGTTTTCCCCGCTGATATCGATGATCCCACCATCCTGCCAGTGCCATTCGGCACCTTCGGCGCCAAAGGCGGTCGGTAGGGCCTTGCCGTCGATGAGCAATTGGAATTTGCCCGGAGCGCCAGGGGCCTTCCAGGGCGCCACCCAGTCCCGCGTGCGGACCCATGCGCGGTACTTGCCCGCCGCCGGCAGCTCGACTTTGCTTATTGCGTCTTCCACCGGCCCGCCTAAGCCGTGCGCGAGCAGAAAGGGCGAACCCATCTGGTCTGTGAACTGCTGATCAACAACCCACCCGCCGATATTCTCAAACGCCTCCGCTTCGACAAGAACCACCTGTGCCCCTGCAAACGACACATACGAAAGCAGGAAAATGAGAAATAACGCAGATGCTGCAGTACTGATCGCCTTTCCCATGTTGCGGTTACCTCCAGAACTGCAAAGCCCACTTGTCAGTTTTTTTCTGGAGGTATTTGTAAACGCTCTGCCCGTCCGTGTCCAGTGGCTTCTGCCGACGTCTCCTTGCCCCTACTGCCAGCGCGAGCCTGCAAGAGGAGGCAGTAGGAATGCGCAATCCACGTAGTTGGCTAATGTGTCATGGGGCTTTCAAGGTTGACAGGGTATTTTTGATAGGGTATGGCGCCGGATTCGCTTGTGTGTGAGTACGGAGAGCCAAGATGGATTCACCGTTTTGCTGTGTATCGTCCGATATTGTTCCCGTTCGCGTTCGTGTGCATGGAAGTCTATGAATATGTTGACTTTTCTTGTGGATTCGTCTATATTTGTATAGTCAGATATGACGATGGAGTCTATTTGTATATGGACAGTAGTCGTGATTCTTCGGCTTTCGGGCGCAGATTATGAAGGCAAAACACAGGAATCTTGCCAGAGAACAGTTGGATGAGACCTTAAGACAGTTCCTCCCCTTGAGAGCAGTTAATCCACCTGGAAAGGGTTGGATACGTGCCATCCGTGACGCGATTGGGATGACGGGGGAACAGCTTGCAAGACGCTTGAGGGTGAACAAGCAGCGCGTCAGTCGCATCGAGCAGGACGAGAAGCTTGGAAACATCACTCTTAAGACTCTGAGGAGTGTAGCCGAGGCTCTGAATTGCGAATTCGTCTGCGGTTTTGTGCCGAGAGACAGCCTGGAACAAACAGTAAGAAACCAGGCTCGATCCGTCGCTGCAAGACACATGGAACGAAGCAATCAGACGATGCGACTGGAAAAACAGGAGCTTAGTGAAAAACAAAAAGAAAAGGCACTGGAGGATCTGATCGGAGATATCACAAGCACGATGCCAAAGTCACTTTGGGATGAATAATGATGGAATTCAATCACGCCGAGGACGCAACGCCGCTCGATCCGAATGAGACTGAGGGGCTTATTCCGACTCATATCACAACAAGGGCAGAACTGGATCGATGGGAGCAGGACAACATCAATGAAGCTCTGGCCTGGATAGAGAATCGCAAGCCAAAGGACATATTGACTGAACTCTTCATGAAGCTACTCCACAAGAAGATGTTCTGCAATGCGTGGAGGTGGGCAGGGGCGTTCAGACAGGGCGAGAAGAACATCGGCGCTCACTGGTACAGGATTCCAATTGAAGTCAAGCAACTGTGCGACGACGTCGAGCACTGGATAGAGAACAAGGCTTTTTCGGAGGATGAAATCGCTGCTCGTTTTCATCATCGCCTGGTATCGATACACCTGTTTGCCAATGGCAACGGCAGACATGCCAGACTGATGGCTGACATCTTTTTAGAGACTATTCTAAACAAACCTCGCTTCACATGGGGCAAGGCTAATCTCGTAAGATCCGGCGACGACAGAAAGAAGTATATCGATGCGCTGGTCGCCGCCGACAGAGGCGAATACGAACCTCTATTAGAATTTGTGAGGTCATAGTTCGTCGGCGGGGTAATCTTGAGTTTGTCACACGTTGCCCCGTCCGACTGTGCCTTGAATTCACCCCGTTTCCACGCGGGAATCAGTGTGTAAGCGGGTTTTTGAGGTTGACGGGGTATTTCTGATAGGGTATGGCGCCGGATTCGGTTATGTGGGCCTGGAGGGCGGAAAAGAGCTTGTTGTACATCGGGTGTTTTCTGTCAAGAGGGGTCTTTTCCTGCGAGTCATCTTTTAGGTTGTAGAGTTGGAGCGGCTCGAAGGGGGTGTTTTGGAGGAGCTTGAAGTCGCCCGAGCGAGCGGCGTAGTACGCCCTGCCGCCGTATGGGCCTCCTTCGCGGCGCACCCAGAAGATGAAGCGGTCTTCGGGCGGCTCACGTTTGCCCAGGAGGGTTGGCAAAATGGTTCGGCCGTCGATTTTGTGCTCGATTTTGGCGCCTGCGGCGTCGCAGACAGTGGGAAAGAGGTCCATCGTCAGGGCGACGCGGTCGGATTTCGAGCCGGGCTCGATTTTTCCGGGCCAGGCGGCGCAGGCCGGGACACGGATGCCGCCTTCGTACATGTCGCCCTTGCCGGCGCGGAGCGGGCCGTTGTCGGCACCAACGGAGAGCTGGCCGCCGTTGTCGGAGGTGAAGACGACGAGCGTATTGTCAGTTAGCCCGGTTTCTTTCAGCACCGTCAGGACCTTGCCGATGCCGTCGTCGAGATGCTCGATTAGGGCGACGAGCCGGGCGCGCTTGTCGTCGATGTTTTTTTGACGTGTCTTGACGCGGGCGAGCCAGTCTTCGGGCGGCTGGATAGGTGCATGCGGGGCGTTGTAGGCGAGGTACAGGAAGAACGGCTGCTTCGATTCGGCACGGCCGCGGATGTAGTCTATCGAGCATTGCGTGAACAGGTCGGTTGCGTGGCCTTGGGGGTCGATCTCTTTTTCGTTGAGGCGCATGTAGTTGAAGCCGTGCCGGCGGTGGTTGTAGTAATCGTCCATCATATCGCCGAGGAAGCCGTGGAAGTGGTCGAAGCCGCGTTCGTTGGGTTTATTGGGCGAGCTCAGGCCGAGGTGCCACTTACCGACGATTGCCGTATGGTAGCCTGCCTTTTTGAGCAGTTGGGGCAGCAGGACGGCCCTGGGGTCGAGGTAGCCCCAGTTGTTGGCGATGTGGGTGCGGATGACGCCTGGGACGCCGACGAGGTCGGGGTATCTGCCGGTCAGCAGCGCCGCGCGGGTAGGCGAGCAAACGGGGCAGTTGGCGTGGAAATTGTCGAATCGTATGCCGGATGCGATAAGATTGTCGATATTGGGGGTCTGCATATCCGTTGCGCCGTAGCTCGATAAATCGCCGTAGCCGAGGTCATCGGCGAGGATGACGAGGATATTTGGTCTGCTGTGACGGGTTGAGGATTCTGCCGGCGACGTGCGACCATGCAGCGCGAGCGCCGCCGTCCCGGCGGCGGCTAACCTTAAGAACTCCCGTCGTGTTGTCTTAGGGTCATGTGCCGTTGTCATGCTGTTTCTCTCCACGGGTTGGTGTGGATTCCGATTTGGGTGAGACGGGCCGGTTGAGGTGGGCGAACTGGTTATAGACGACGTCGTTGAACATCTTCATCTTGACGCGGACGTATTCGTCGCGCCAGTAGTTCAGCATTTGGTCGGAATAAGGGATGCCTTCGGGGTGTTCAGGGGTGTAGTGGAGGAGAGTCTTATCGTAGTATTCGAGTCCGCCGTGACAGGTGCTGCTCCAGGAGCCGAAGACCCACCAAGCCAGCGCAACCCAGGGGCCTGCCTTGAGTTCATCGTAATATGCCTCCATAGTCTCGACCGGCGTGGTGTACGTTAGCGGCTGACAGCCCGGGGTTCCGCCGAGCTGGCCGCAGACGCCGATGTACCACATCATCGCCTCATTTGCCCCGGCCAGTTCGATGGCGGCCAGAAGCGCGTGGGTATCATTCCAGCATTCCGGCAGCCAGGTGGCGGGGTCGTTGGCATTTTTGCAGACGCGGACATTGAGGCCTTGTGGGTAATACTTTGTCCGCAGGCGATGCCATTCGTTCGTATGGGCGCGGACTTTTTCTCGCGGGATGGATAGATCGGCCGGGTCGAAGGGGCTCCACTGGTGTCCCCAGTAGTGATAGACGTCCACGCCGATGCACTGGGTGTTGGCGGGGAGCCTCACCCTGCCGTGCCGGTCAACGTCTTGCTGCGTGGCGGCATAGCCTCCGTTATAGTCCAGCGCGGCGTAGCCGATCATGTTGTACCACGCCCTAATGTGCCGGAAGGGCTGCCGGCCGTCGAAGCGGCGCAGGCGGATGACGCGGTCGAATTCGGCGAAGAGTTGTTCGAGACCCTTTGTGCCGAGGCCGGCCTCGCCTTCGTCACCGCACTTGACGCCTAAGATGTTGTTGATGAGCTGTCGGCCCGTCGCGCGGTCGCCTTCAGGGCTGACTATAGGCTCATCCCAGCTCTCCCAGAGCTTTTCGAGGATGTCCCTGACGTTGTTGTAAGGCCCGCCGTCCTTGCCCTGCCGGTCGTAGTAGTTGGCCAGCACGATTAACTGCCGGCGGCGAAACGCGCGAAGCATCAGGTTGATGATTTCATCCCGGTACTCCGGGTGACGGGGGTAGAGCATAATTACGGTTGACCATTGGCTTGCGATGTCGATTCGACGAATGTTCTCAGCGTGGTAGCTCTCCAGAGGGGTACCATCCCTGTGCTCCTGCAGGTTGTACTCGAAGAGGTATGGCAGGATTCCGATACCCTCCTTTGGGCTCCAGTGACGAATTGGGACGTATGAATAGCTCACGACCTCGCCACGCACAAAGCCGGCGGGCAACTTCTCCGCCGCAGGCTCATTCGCGTCGCCATAGGCAGCGGCTCCGAGGGTAACGACTGCAACGAGCGAGGCTCGCAATATGAGTGTCTTGTGACTGGTGTTCATAATGTTAAAGGCATTATACTTCCTGGAACTCGGGTCAGAAGCGCTTTCTGGACTCGACCAAGGGTTCAACTTTTTTGCGTGATAGCGGCGCCGGGCGGAGTTTTCCCTTCGACCACAGGTCATAACCGGTCAGGCGGTAAGGGCTGTCGGGCTGTTCAGCCGAGCCGACGGGGAGAAGCGCCATCGCACTGTCGGGGTCGCCCATTGGGACGAATTGAGTGTAGGATTGGGCCTTCTGGGAGAGTATTGTCCCGCCATCGATGCAGCGTAGCGGCGGACATGTTATGTCCTTCTCCGGGTCGAGCGAATTGAAGCCGTCAAGCGTTGCGAAGTAGCCGAGCCTGGATTCGAGGAGCTGCTCGTTTGCGCGCTTGTTCCACCGGTTGGGGTCGTCGCCATAACCGGCTATCCCATATCGCCAGGCGGCTCTGACGATAAGGTTTACGTAGTCGGCTTCGTCGTCGGTCAGGGGGGCTTTGGGGTCTTCGGCGATGCGGGCGTCGATTGTCTGGAGCATGTTGGTCAGCCCGGAGAGTCCGCCGCCGTAGGTGCGGGCCGCAGTGAAGTTCTGTCGGAAGGCCATCGGCATGAGATTGAGAATCTCGGCGCCTTTGACGGACATTTCGAGTTTGGCGCCGGCGGCGAACCAGTCTTCGAGATATTGTAAGGCAAGCAGAGTTTCGTCTTCGAGAGGATACTTCTGAACGTCGCGCAGGTGGTAGCCGAAGCGGACGAGGTGGCGTTTGATGGGATTGACTGTATCGTAGTGGATATCGAGGACGTCCTGCGGGCTGAAGGTCTGTCTGGCTTTCATTCGTTCTTTGAGCCGCCAGGACCTTTCGGTGTCGCCGAGGCTGCCGGTAGAGATGCCCATTGGAATCGGGTAGAACGAGGCAACGGGGCGATGGTTGGCGGTGACAATCCAGCCCTGCTTCGGATTGATGACCTGGGGCAGCAGCTCGCCGGGGCAGATGTCCTGCCAGTCGTGTTGGGAGCTTGAGCCGTCGTGGGCGGCAAAGCCTTCGAGCAGGGCTTTGGATGAGCGGACGGGCAGTGCGAGTATGGTCTTGTATCCGATGTTGCCTTTGGAATCGACAAAGACGCAATTGGCGCTGGGGAACTGCCAGAGTCCCAGGGCCTTTTGAAATTCGTGCACATCTTTGGCGCGGATCATTGCGAGGGCGCCCTGGATTGTCTCGCGGTCGGTCTGGCAGTTTGGGATGCGTTTGAGGGCGACTTCGTCGCCGGGGCGGATGCCGGCGGCGATGGATGTCACGACCGGGCCGAGGTGGGTCTCCTTCAACGTGAGGGTAGTGGGTCTGCCATCTTTGACTTTCACCGTCTCGGTGCGGACCTGCATGTCGCGCCACTCGCCGTCGAAGGAGTACCGGTCAGGATGATTGGGATCTGTTTTCAGGACGAAGAGGTCTGCCTGGTCGGCGCCGAGCGCGGTCAGGCCCCAGGCGACCTTGTCGGTAAAGCCGATGAGGATGACAGGGCTGCCTGCGACACCGCCGCCGCGGGCGTTGAAGGTCCTGCCGACAATATGGAATTCGTAAAACAGGGACGGGTTTCGCACGGGCGTCTGCGGGTCGCTGACGAGGACGGCGGAGCCATCGGTAGTTTTACTGCCGCCGACGGCCCAAGCGTGGCTGAATCTTGGGGCGGGCGGGCGGCGAGAATCATCAGTAGTGTCGATTTTGCGGGTCAGGCCGTGGGTATTGGCGTAGTCGTAGAGCCTTTGGATCCAGTCGTCGGTGACGTCGCTGCGTTGAATGACAGCGGCGTCGTCACGAATGGGGCGGCCTCGCAATACCGCGTCGATGTCGTCCGCGGCCACAGAACGGACTTGCCTAATCCCGTCCCGGATGTCGTAGTAGGCGCCCATCTCGTTCAGGCCGTCGCCGGAGAAGAATATGCCCAGCCGCCACCAGGAGGCGATGCAGTCGGCGGGCGTCCAGGGTTCGGGCTTTAGGTCGAGCTTCTCGAACAGATACAAAAGGTCGTTGAAATGGTCGGCGATGTAGTTGTTGACGCCGTCGCTGTAGGCCTGCAACAGAACTTGGGTTTCGGCGTCGAGGTTTTGCGCAACCTTCTGGGCGGCGCTATAGTAGCCTATAGTCCGCATTTCGATATCGTTCCGCAGGGCGGAATTTTTACCCTGGGGCAAGTTGCGGGTCACGCCTACTTTGACGTCGCCGATAAGCTCGGCAAGCCTGCCCTGGATAATTCTGAGGTTGTAGCACATCTGAAACGCGCGGTCCTCGGCGGCGGCATAGCCCAGGCCGTACATCGCCCCGGCGTCGGTTTGCGCGAAGACGTGCGGGACGCCCCACCGGTCCCGCAGCAATTCAATTTTGCCGTGCGGCAATCTACGGCCAGCGTCAGACTTGTTGGAGCTGCAACCCGACACTGCCACAGCCGGCAATATGAGGCAAGTGACTGCTAAAAGCATCTTTCTCATTGAGCGGCCCCTTCTATAACGATGACGTATTCGCCTTTGGATTTTTCTTCGAGGCCGGCGAGCAATTCCGATAGCGCGCCTCGTCTGACGGACTCGAACATTTTGGTCAGCTCTTTGGCCAAGGCGGCTCGGCGGTCGCCGAAGACTTCAATTGCGTCGGTCAGAAATGCTCGCAGGCGGTGGGGGCTTTCGTAGAAGATGAGCGTGTGCGGCGAGTCTTTATCGACGGCTAAGAAGCGTTGTCGCTGGCCGGGCTTGCGGGGGGCGAAACCGCGGAATGTGAAGCTGTGTGTCGGCAGGCCGGAGAGTACCATCGCCACAGCAAGAGCGGTCGGGCCGGGGATCATTGTTACCTCGACGCCCGCTTCAAGGGCCGCGCGGACGAGCGTAAAGCCGGGGTCGGAGATGCCGGGCGTGCCGGCGCTGGTGACGAGGGCGACGGTCTTACGCTGCGCGAGCAGGGACATTATTCTGCCGACGATGCGGCGTTCGTTGTGCTCGTGGAAGGAGATTTGGGGCTTTCTGATGTCGAAGTGGGCCAGCAGCCTGCCGGTTTTTCGCGTATCCTCGCTAGCGATGTAGTCGGCCTGTCGAAGCGTCTCGAGCGCCCGCTGCGAGATATCAGACAGATTACCAATCGGTGTAGCGACCAAATACAGCATAGGATTCATCTCGGCCTTCCTTAGGGGCTACTGATTCACCTGCCCAGTCTTTGAGTACTTCTCCAGCAGAGCAATGATTTCTTGCTGGTGCCGACGTTCCTGATCATTCTTGACTTGCCAGGCCTTTACAAGGTCAATCAGAGTTGTGCCCGCTTTGGTTGGGGCTTTTATGTCGATTCCCGCTCCGTGTTGAAGTAACATTTCGGCTATGTCTTTTTGATACTCAGAGAGTTTTCCGGTTGCACAGCGAGAGAGCGCTTTGTGAAGCGGAGTAATACCCTGGAGATCGGCCGCGTTGGAATCCGCACCTGAATCAAGCAACACGCGGACATTGGTCGTCATGTAGCTCCCAACCGCCCTGTGGAGCGGGGTCAGCCCGGTTTTTGTTCTGGCATTTACGTCTGCGCCACGACTCAACAGGAGTTCTATCGTGCCCGGACGATATTCGCTGGCCGCTCTATGTAAAGGCGTCTGTCCGTAGCTGTCTCGGCTGTCAACGGCTAGCCCGAGAGCCAAGAGCAACTCGATAATCTCTGAGATCTTCTTACCATCCATGCAGACAAACACCCTATGCAGCAATGTTCCGCCTGACTGGTCAGTGGTGGTCACGTCCGCGCCGGCGCTGAGGAGAAGTTCGATCATGGACCTGTTCCCCGTAGCGGCGGCGGCCATAAGAGGAGAGTACTTGAGCCAGCCGCCGAAGTTGACATCCGCTCCGTTGTCTATCAGGAACTTGACTGTATCGGTCTGACCGAGTCGTGCGGCGATGTTCAGACCAGTCTTACCGTTGGATTCGAGGTTCAAATTAGCTCCCCGTTTCACCAGGTGTTTGATCTGTGTGACATTGTTGGTATCCACGGCAATCAGAAGGGGCGTCCACGAGCCAGGCTTCCCAGGGGCGATGGGACTTGTGAAGTCGGTGCGGTACACACCACACTCGCGGTTGATATCAGCTCCGTGCTTGATCAAGGCATCGAGAATCCTCACGCAGGTACATGGTTCGACCTCGCACGAACACCACTTGGAGGCAGCGAGCATGTGCAACGGTGCTTCGGAACCGAAACACGATGCGTTGCTGTTAGCATCGCTCTCCAGTAGGTATTCGACCATATTGATGTCCCCCGATGCTACGGCCCTGTGCAAAGGCGCGTATCCGTCCAGCATCTGATTTACGCTTGCATCATGCTTTTTGATGAGCTTCTTGACGGGCTTTAAGTCGCCTTCCGATACCGCCTTGTGCATAGCGTACACAGGCCATGACTTATCAGCGGCCATCTCCAAGTGCCGGTCAAGTGCAAAAGCGGCTGGGATGGCGAAGGGTACAAGGATGTTGAGCGCGAGCGCAGCCCACGCCCAGTGTGAGTGCGTACGGCGCCAGCCCACTATTGCAACAATCACCCCGATCAGACTGCAAACCAGAACAGCGATTCCCCCATTTCCTGCCACTAACATGGCCATGGTGTAACCAGCGAGCCATGCTTCTCCTGACGCCTCGCCAAAGAGCAACGGGCTTATCAGAACCACTACTATCGTGGTAGGGATACATGCTAAAGCAAAAGACCATTTTAGCGCATTGCTGTCCTGCGTTTGGCTCATTTTGCTCTCACCTCCCGTTCTTTGACCTTGTCTTCCCGTGGGGCTCGCTGGTTCAGCATGGGGCCTCTGAACGAATCCCTCGCCGGACAAGGTTCCGCCCGTGAGGGGACGTAAAAACGCAGATATTTCCAACGGCATCTATCAAGATGATTTGACGTACATGCCTTTTCGTCTCTTTGCGAGGGCTTTTCTGCCGAACTTCGTGCGCATCTTGGCGCGGAAGCCGGATTTTCGTGCCTTTTTGATTTTGCTCTTACGGGCGTTTTCCATAGTTTATCCATCGTTGAAAAAAGGTCACAGCGGGCCCACGGTCCCGTGGGGGTTTATCCCGTCTGCATTTTGTTTCCTGCCGAGCTACGGCTTACGTTTTTGCGAATGATAAGTGGTTTTGATTTCAATTTCAAGCATATTTGAGCTAATGTTGTGACTTTGCTTGTCGGCGGGGTGGTTGCGGCGGCAGATCGGCAAGCTGGTAGAGGATAAGTGCCGTGGTGACGATGGCGGCCGAAGGGCTTGAAAGTTCGGGCCGGAGGCGGTATCGTAGTGAGAATAAGGCTTGGCGATGTGTCTGGACGACTATTAGCTACTCACAGTATCAGTGAAGGCAATTACAGGTGAGTTTTCAAAGGAGAAGAATATGGCAAAGACAAGCAAACATTCTATTAATCGCGCACTGAGGGTAAGCATCTTCGTATTCGCAGCGATGATGGTACTGCTCGGCGGCGCTGTTCTCGGGGCGCCGGGGGCGGGGGAGGTCAAGAGCCTGACATACAAGACCGTCGGCGACAGGGAGCTGAAGATTCACGTCAATTATCCGCCGGAGTGGAAGCCGAGCGACGCGCGCCCGGCGATTATTTTCTTTTTCGGGGGGGCTTGGACGAGCGGGACGGTGGAGCAGTTTGCGCCTCAGGCCGAGTACTTTGCCTCTCGTGGGCTTGTTGCGGCCCGGGCCGATTACCGCATCAAGAGTAGAGACGGCGTAACGCCGGACAAGTGCGTTGAGGATGCACGCAGCGCGGTGCGCTGGGTGCGCAAGAACGCCAAGCTGTTAGGCATCGATCCGAAGAAATTGATTGTCTCGGGCGGCTCGGCGGGCGGACACTTAGCGGCGTGCATGATGATAGAAAAGAGCGTCGAGGCGGCCGGCGACGACCTGTCCATTTCGACGATTCCACAGGCGATGGTGCTGTTCAATCCGGTGCTCAACTTTGAGAATGAAGACATGATGAAGCGTTTTGGCGTCGATAAGGAGGTCGCGGGCAAGATTTCTCCGACGCTGCATTTGACCAAGAAGTCTCCGCCGGCGTTGATCTTGTTCGGGACGGAGGACCGGCTGAAGGTCCACGGCGAGGAATACTGGAAGAAGGCCGAGGCCCTGGGCGTGCGTGCGGAGAAGTTCCTCGCAGAAGGGCAGGGGCACGGCTTCTTTAACCGCTCGCCGTGGCTTGAACGAACGATGGCCGCGGCGGACAAGTTCCTTGCGTCGCTCGGTTACTTAAAGGGTGAGCCGACCGTCAAAGTGCCGGAAGAAGCGACTGTCGAACAGCGCGGCGGGGACGTTCGCAGCCGTATGATGAGTCGCTGGCTTGCGATGGATAAGGACACCGACGGGAAGATCAGCAGGGACGAGGCCCAGGGCAGGATGAAAGACGAATTCGACAAAATCGACTCCAACAAAGACGGGTTTATCGACCGCGAGGAGGTGCGGCAAATGGTCGCGCGTCTGCGCGGCGGGGAGGGCGAGCGTCCGCTGCACCCGGATACGAGCGGATGGGAGAACCTTTTCACGGCGGACCTGTCGAATGCGGCCAAGCCGGAGGGAGTCTGGACGGTGTCCGAGGGAGTGCTGACGGCGAGCGAGGACCAGGCCATCTGGACGACGAGGGACTACGACAACTTCATTCTGGATTTGGAATTCAAGACGGCGCCGGGTACGAACAGCGGCGTTGTCGTCTGTTGCAGCGATACGAAGGACTGGATTCCCAATTCGGTGGAGATTCAGATAGCAGACGACTACGCGGAGGAGTGGGCCAAGCAGCCCGCCACCTGGCACTGCGGAGCGATTTTCGGCCACCTGGCCCCGACAAAGAGCATGGTCAAGAAGCCGGGCGAGTGGAACCGCTTCACGGTGACGCGCAGGGACAAGAAGATCGACGTGGTGCTCAACGGCGAACTGGTGACTTCGATGGATATGAGCCTGTGGACGTCGGCCAAGACAAATCCAGACGGGTCGGAGATTCCGCCGTGGCTGAGCAAGCCGGTGGCCAGCCTGCCGACGAAGGGCAAGATAGGGCTGCAGGGCAAGCACGCCGGCGCACCGATCTGGTTCCGAAATATAAAGATCAAGCTTCTGTAGGGTGGGGCTTGCCCCACCGAACTGGTGGGCTGAAGCCCACCCTACCTGTTTAGATTGGGATGCTGAACTGCTCGGAATGGCAAGAAAGGACAGACAGTGTGAAGACGGCACAGACTCGCAGGGATTTTTTGAAGACGGCTGCATTGTCGGCGGCGGCGATGGGATTGCCCGGAATCGGCAGGGGACAGGACTTGGGGAAGCCGCCGAATTTCGTCATCATCTTCCTCGACGATTCTGGGTGGGCGGATTTCAAGCCGTTCGGCAGGCCCGCGTACCGGACGCCGAACGTCGAACAGCTTGCCGAAGATGGGTGCCGGTTCAACAACTTCTACGTGCCGCAGGCGGTGTGCTCGGCTTCAAGGGCGGCGTTGTTGAGCGGGTGCTATCCGTGCAGGACGAAGGTTTTCGGGGCGCACGGGCCAGGAGCAAAGGGGCTCGATCCGAAATACGCCACTATCGGGGAGGTTCTGAAGAAGCGCGGATACACGACGGCGGTTTTCGGGAAGTGGCACATCGGCGACCAGCCGGAGACGCGCCCCCCCGCAAGGGGATTCGACGAATCGTGCGGGCTGATGTACTCCAACGATATGTGGGAATTCCACCCGGAGAACCCGGAGTCCTGGGGCAAGTATCCGCTCCAATTCTGGGATAACGGCAAGGTGACAATCGAGCGGGTGACCAAGGAGCATCAGCCGATGCTCACGACTTGGTACACCGAACACGCGGTGGATTTCATCAGGCGAAACAAGGACAAGCCGTTCTTCCTTTATGTTCCTCATTCAATGCCGCACGTGCCACTGTTTGTCAGCGACAAATTCAAGGGTAAATCGGGCC
>Ga0315297_10001399_pt1 | contig 14922 bp, 11 predicted proteins | sample YL17G15_0_MG_FD_203628 | JGI IMG/M metagenome (GOLD analysis project Ga0315297, IMG submission 203628) | Sediment microbial communities from Yellowstone Lake, YNP, Wyoming, USA - YL17G15_0 | ecosystem: Environmental > Aquatic > Freshwater > Lake > Sediment | place: USA: Wyoming | collected... | reverse complement strand
GAAGTGAGTTTGCGGCGCGACTCCAAGGCGAGCACCACAGCGGAGTCGGAGCGAAGCGGAGACCGCCACAGCATGAGCCCCCTGCGGGTACCGCCTGCCGCGCCGCGCAAACCTTGACTCGCAAAAGCGGACCCGCGCGAACGGCTGCAACGGGCCGAAAGACGTCCCACGCTCCTCACTCGATGCGGCGCGTTTCATCCTGGTTACGCTGCGACGTACTTCGCCTGGTGGGAACGCGCGCAAAGTCGAACGCCGCGCGCTGATCTCGGGGCGCGCGCGGCATTGGCCCGCGGCTCGCGGTTCGCGCTGCAAGCGCAACCACAGCCAGGCACAGGGCGCTGCGGCAAATCCAATCGCCTCATGCCGTCTCTTGCCGCTTCTTCATGGCACGAGTATCGATGCAGTGCGGCTGGCCCGGCAGCGCGAGTGCCAGCGCCTTCAATTCGCCACGCTGGATTTTTTGGGACGCGGTCAGCGGCAGCTCGTCGACGAAGGCGACGTAGCCCGGCGCCTTGAAGTAGGCCAACTGCGCGAGTGCGTGCTGCACGATGCGCCGCGCGAGCGCGTCGCGCCGGTCCGGGGCGACGCGCTCGTGGGTGACGATGCAGGCCAGCACTTCATCGCCGCGCAGCGCATCGGGCGTGGCGGCGACGGCGCAGGCTTTGACTTCGGGAGTCTGGTTCAAGACACTTTCCACTTCCACCGCCGAGATGTTCTCGCCGCTGCGCCGAATCACGTTCTTGCGCCGGTCGATGAAATGCAGCAGGCCCTGCGCATCGCGGCTGACGATGTCGCCGGTGTGAAACCAGCCCTGGGCCCAGGCTTCATGCGTGGCCGCTTCGTCCTTCAGGTAGCCGGCGAAGAACCCGTCGCGGGGGTCGGCACCGGCGCTGCGCACCCACAACTCGCCGGGTTGGCCGACGCCGGCCTCTTCGCCGTCGTCGCCGTCGTCGCCAACCACGCGCACGCGCACATCGCCCGTCTCACGGCCGAAGCAGTTCGTGCCCACGCAGCGCGGCTCGGCGTTGGCCATGATCACGGCGCCGGCCCCGGTTTCGGTCATGGCCCAGGCCTCCAGCAGCGGAAAGCCGAAGCGCGCCTCGAATCCTGCGTGCAGCGCCTTGTCGACGCCGGCGCCGAAGCCGAAACGCACGCCGTGGCTCGCATCGTCCGGGCTCGGCGCCGCCTTCATCAACATCGACGGCATCACACCGAGGTAGTGCACGGCCGTGGCGCGCGACTCGCGCACGCTGGCCCACCAGGTGCCCGGGTGGAAGCGGTCGACCAGCACCAGGCAGCCGCCGGTGAGCAGCATCGCGAGGGTCGAGAACGCCATCGCATTCATGTGCACCAGCGGCAGCGGCGTGAGCAATCGCTCGATGCCCGGGCGCAACGTGCACAAGCCACCGGCGCCCGCATACCAGCGGCCGGCGCGCAGGAAATAGCGGTTCGGCAGGATGCAGCCCTTGGGCCTGCCCGTCGTTCCCGAGGTGTAGAGCAGCGCGCATTCGCTCAGTTCATTCGGTGCCGTGCCGGCCAGCGGCAGCTTGCGCGGTGCCGCCGGCGGCGTGGCGCCATCAGCCACCAGGCCAAGTTGCCGGTGCGCTGCCTGCGCCGCGCTGCGGAGGCCGGCGTGGCGCTGCGGCGTGGCCACCACCAGCGCGACTTCGGAGTGGCCGATCAGGTATTCCAACTCGGCGGCGCGCAGGTCGGAACTGATCGGCACGACCGACACGCCCAGCGCGTTGAGCGCAAGCCAATGCAGAAAGAAGGCCGGGCGGTTGTCGAGCAGCAGCCCGACGCGGTGGCCGTGGCCGTAGCCCCCCTCGACATAGGCGCGGCGCAACTCGGCGATGATCTCCTGCGCCTGCGCGTAGCTCAACTCGCCGGCCGGGATGGCGTAAGCCGCGGCGGTTTCCGGCAGCACGGCGACGAACGGCCGGTCCGGCCAGCGTGCGGCGCTGGCGGCGAAGGCGGCGGCGACAGTGTCTGGCATGCTGCTGCTGTGGGCAGTGCCTTGCGCGCCGTCATTGCTGGATGCGCCAAGCAATCGAGTCACTGCCCGCCCTACATGAAGAGCTGCATGCTGCCGAACGCAGCGTCGCAGTTCACGAGGTCGACGCGCTTGAGTTTGATGCGCAGGCCGGCAGCGGAATCGAGCAGCGTGTGCGTGGCCCAGCCGGCGTAGAGCGTCTGTTCGTCGATGCGCGTCTCGACATAGTGAAACGCAGTGCGCGTGGTGTAGACGCCGCCGGCCTCGTCGCGCGACTCGACCGTGGGCTGCTGCAGCAAGTGGTGGCAGCGGCTGCGCGGCTGCTGCGAAAAGGTGCGCGCCCCGCCCAGGCGTTCGACACGGATCCTGAGCAGCAGCTTGTCTTCGTACATCAGCGAGGCGTGCAGCTTCGGATCGGTCTGGCCATGGGCGAGCGGCATCCAGTACATGCCGTCTTCGGTGAACAGGTTCAACCAGTCGTCAAAGCGCAACTCATCGAGCAGCCGCGCCTCGGCGAGCACGAAGTGGATCAAGGCCTGGTCCGTCATGCCGCGACTCCCTGCTGCATCGACGCCGTCATGAAGTGCACCCAGGCGCGCATCTGGTTGCGCATCTGCCATTCGTTCGTGCCGTTCGTCGCCACGTTCACCTGGCCGTGCTCGGCAGCGTCATAGAGCCGGCCGACGTTCACCCAGTCGCGGCCGCGCGAATGCAGCGCACGCTGCGCACGCTCATACACCTCCAGATCGTCATGGCCGACGACCGAGGTCGGCGCGTTGACGAGCCGGTTGTACATCAGCGTGCGCTCGAGCAGCAGGTCGGGCGCGCCGACCAGACGGAAGGTCCATGACTCGACGAGCGTGCGGTCGGCGGCGATCGGCAAGAAGCGCCGCAACATCTGGATCGGCCCCTTCACCATGATGTTGGGAAAGTAGATCGTGTTGTGGCGCACTTCGCCCAGGATTTGTTTCGCCCGCTCTTCGCCGTAGGCGGCAACCATGGCCTCGCCATAACCGGGCGCGGGCGAATACGCGGCGTGGATCGAATCGGCGACTCCGGTGTGGCCGTGGCCGTTGCTCCAGACGCGGATTCCCATCTTCTCGAAGAACTCGTAGGGGTTGACGAAGGGCGCGAACAGCTCCACCGCCATCGGCTTCGGCGTTCCGGCGGGCGCTTCCTGCCACACCCGCAGCGCCGTGCCCGCCGACGATTGATGCGCCACCATCGGGTGGCAGGTGTCGGTCTGGTTGTCTACCAGCATCTTCCAGTTGCAGCGGTGCATGTAGCGCATCACGCCGCCGGCGACTTCGAGCCTGCCCTGCGGCGAGCGATCGACCATGTTGTCGAGCGTGGACAAGGACTCGCCGAAGAATTCATCGAAGCCGATCCCCTGCGGGTTGAGGCGGCAGAAGATGAAGTCGCGATACACGTGCGTCGCGCCCACCGGCGCCATGCCGCGGCTCGCTTCGCATTGCTCGAAACCGGTGTTCGCATAGCCCTGGCGCAACGGCGTGTTCAGCAGCGAGCCGTCGGTGTTGTACGTCCACGCGTGATACGGGCAGCGGAAAAACTTGCCGGTGTTGCCGCCGCCCTCGGGCGCGACCTGCACCCCCTTGTGCGCGCAGCGGTTGTGCAGCACGCGCACGCTGGCGTCGCTGTGGCGCACCATCACGACCGGCTGGTCGCCCAGCGTCGTGCTGTAGAAGTCGCCCGCGTTCGGTATCTGGCTCGCGTGCCCGACATAGACCCAGGTGTTGGCGAACAGGTGTTCCATCTCGAGCGCGAACACCTCGTCGTCGATGTAGCAGTGCTTGTGGATTTCAGTGTCGCGAACCAGCGCCGCGATTCGATCGGGCGCACCGCGGTAGTGGCTGTATTGGCTGGAGTGGCTGTGCGGGCTCATGCTTGACGCTTCCGTGATATTCGATCCGGCGCACCACGGTAGCGCCCGGAGTGGCTGTGCGGGCTCATGCTTGGCGCGCCTGTCATTCCAGGCCGAGGCCTTGCATCGCGGCGCGCAATGCCAGCCCCTGCTCATCGGCCAGCGCCGCTTCGCGCAGCGTGGCCAGGGTGTTCGCCGGCACGCGCCGCTGGCCCTGGGTCCAGGTGCCGCGCAGCGTGGCGAAGTTGCGCAGGCCGCGTTCGTGGGTATCGCCGTAGCCCTTGACCAGGCGCTGGCAACGCGCGATTTCAGTGCCGAGAGGCAGATCGGTGGCCGCGGCGTCGCGGATGTCGGCAAGCCATTCTTCGATGCGTGCCTGTTCGTGCCCGAAGCGCAACGTGGCGCGCCGCCAGCGCCGCAGCCCGGCGACAGCCGAGAGCAGCATGTAGCCGCGCAGCGAACTGGTTTGAACCACCCGCCCCTTGCACGCCGCGCGTTCGACCAGGCGCCGCGGCAGGCGCGACGCAAGCAACCAGCGCCCGAATCGCGCCGGCAGCGTGTCGGCAATTTCCTGCAGGCGCGGATGCAGGTATTCGTTGATCGCGAGCACCTGGCCGGCTTCAGCGCGAACCTCGCCGCGCACGCGCGCAAAGCGCGAATCGCGGGTCTTCAGGTCGGCGACGCGGATCGTGTCTTCGTACGACATCCAGAGCGCGAGGTGGCGCGCCGTCTCCTGAAACAGCAGCGTCGAATCGGCGCCCTGCGCGCTCGCGATCGCGATCGCGCGCACCGCGCCAAGCCGCTCCAGGTACAGCGCGGCATAGGCCGGGTCCTGGTAGTCGACGAGGCGGCGCAAGCCTTCGATCACGATGTTCAAGGTTGCTCCGCTGAAGCTGCTGCCGGCAGCGTCGAGCAAGGCCTGCACTTGCGGGTGCGCCGCACGCGGCAGCTGCTGCGCGGGAATGGCTGCCGGCAAGCCGGGTGCGCCGGGTGCGCCGGGTGCGTCGGGTGCGCTCACTTCTTCGTGCGGCGCAGGTCCAGCGTGCGCAGCGTGCGCTGGGTCCGCAGAGTCCGCAGCGTCCGCAGAGTCCGCAGCGCGCGCAGTCTGCGCAACGTGTGCTGCGTGTGCAACCTGCGAAACCTGCGAAACCTGCGAAACGTGTGCAACGGGCCGACCAAGCGCAGCCTGCACCTCGCGTGCCGCGCGCTCGAATGCCGCGGCAAACGCCGCCAGGCTCGATTTCACACCCACGCCGCCGCGCTCGATCGTCGCTTCGAATTGCGCGCGGTCGAACGGCAACACACCGGCGCCGGCAAGCGCGCCGAACAAGACGGCGCTGATGACGCTCTGGCTCTCATCAGCCGCCTGCGCCATGTCAAAGCCGATGAAACGCTGCGCCGCGGCTTTTGCCTGGGCAAGCAACGCCGCGCTGCTGCTGCGGCCGTCGCCCATCGCCATCTTTTCCGATACGGCGTAGACGCGGTGCGTCGATGCGATCAATGTCGTGCGCTGCGGCGTGACGAGGCCGCGCTGCACGGCGCGGCCGGCTTCCATCAATTCCGAGGCGAGCACGACATCGACGTCGCCGGGCAGAGGCATCAGCGCCAGCACCGGCGCCGCGCCTGCCGCTTGCGCCGCGGCGCGCGCAAACAGTTCGACGTAATAGATCGTCGCGCCGGTGCGCTGCGCGACTCCGGGCACCGACGTCGTCTGCGCGATCTGGCCGTTGTCTTCGCCCAGGGCAACAATCCAGTCGGCAAGCACGCCACCGCCCTCGCCACCCATGGCGAGGATCGCGATCTTGATCGGTTGTGGCGCCGCCATGAAGCAGAACTAGAACGCGAAGCGCGCGCGCCGCGCCGCCGAGCGCGCTTGCAGCCACCCGATCACGCTGCGGCGCAAGCGTTCGCGCAAGCGGTCCCACGGATTCGGGTTGCTCACGATCTGTGCCTTGTAGAACGACGGGCAGAGCACGGCCGCGTGCGCGACCTCGCCGCACAGGCCACAGCCGACGCATGAGTCGAGCACGGTGGCGACCGGGTCGGTGCGCAGCGGGTCGGGGTTGCTCTTGATCGAGAGCGACGGACAGCCCGACAGACGAATGCACGAGTGGTCGCCGGTGCAGGTGTCGGCATCGATGCCGAATCGTTCGCGCACCATTCGCTTGCCGCTGGCGACGGCCGCGCGCAGCACAGGTTTCTCGCGCCGCTGCTTGTTGAGCATGCATTCGCTGCGCGCGAGCACGACCTTCGGGCCGCGCTCGGTGGTCGTCAGCGCGTCTTTCAGCGCCGCCTTCATCGCCGCCAGGTCGTAGGTGTGCTCGATCGTGCGCACCCACTCGACACCCACGCCGCGCACTGCCTTTTCGATCCGGTGCCCGGTGCTGCGCGTCGGGTTCGGCGCCGCCGAAGACAGGATGTCCTGCCCGCCGGTGGCCGAGGTGTAGCTGTTGTCGACGATCACGGTCAGGTTGTCGGAGCGGTTGAACACGGCGTGCGCGATGCCGCTCGTCAGGCCGTTGTGCCAGAAGCCGCCGTCGCCCATGACGCTGATGACGCGTTTTCCCAGCGGCTCATTCGCGGCCCGGGGTCCGCCCGGCGCATTCATCGCCGAAGCGCCGGCCGTTCCCAGGCCGTAACCCATCGTCGTATTGCCGAGGTTGAACGGCGGCAGGATCGAAAACAGATGGCAGCCGATATCGGCCGAGACATGGTGCTCGCCGATCTCGCGTTCGAGCAGTTTCATCGCGGTGAAGATCGGGCGCTCGGGGCAGCCGGTGCAAAAGCCCGGCGGGCGCGGGTGCACGATGTCGGCCAGCGGTTTGAGGCCGCCCGCCGCGGCCGGCCCGGGCGCCGCGGCGGGAGCATTCGGCCCGGGTGCCACGGCTGGAGCACTGGGCCCCAGCCTGCCATAGCGCCGCAGGAACTCGCCGACGCCCTGGTGCAGTTCGGCCGCGGTGTATTCCCCGGCCATCGGCAACATGTCTTTGCCGTGCAGCGCGGTCTGCACGTTGCCCTGGCGCAGGATGCTCGCGATGTTTTGTTCGATGAAATTGGGCTGGCCCTCTTCCACCATCAGCACCGCGCGTTTGCCGGCGCAAAAGCGCAGCACTTCGGCGTCGATCACGGGGTAGGCGACGTTCATCACGTACAGCGGCAGGCGCGAGTGGCCGAAGACGTCGGCCACTTCATGGCGTTCGAGCACGCGCAGCAGCGTGTTGTAGTTGCCGCCCTGGACGATGATGCCGATGTCGTCGGCGGCGTCGGCGAAGAACTCGTTGAGCGCGCGCTCCTGGATGAACTTCACTGCCGCCGGCCAGCGCTGCTGCACTTTCTCTTTTTCATGCGCGAAGCTCGCCGGCGGCAGCACGATGCGGCTGGTGTCGCGCCGCGGGTGTTGCATCGCCTCGCGCAGCGTGTAGGGCGAGCGCCGATTGTTGCTGGCGATGAACTGGCCGTGCACATGGCAGGCGCGAATTCGCAGTTGCAGCATCACCGGCGTGTGGCTCGCTTCGCTCAGCTCGAAGCCGGTTTTCACTGCGGCGACGATCGAAGGCAGGTTCGGCCGCGGGTCGAGCAGCCAGATCTGCGACTTCATCGCGAACGCGTGGCCGCGCTCCTGCATGATCGAGCTGCCTTCGCCGTAATCTTCGCCGACGATGATGAGCGCGCCGCCCGTCACGCCGCCCGAGGCGAGATTCGCGAGCGCATCGCTCGCGACGTTCGTCCCGACCGTGCTCTTGAAGGTCGCCGCGCCGCGCAGCGGGTAGTTCACGCTCGCGGCGAGGGTGGCCGCTGCGGTCGCTTCGCTCGCGCTGTTCTCGAAGCGGATGCCTTGTTCGGCGAGGATTTCCTGCGCATCGGCCAGCACGTCCATCAGGTGCGAGATCGGCGCCCCCTGGTAGCCGCAGACATAGGCCACGCCGGACTCGAGCAGCGCCTTGGTCACGGCCAGGATGCCCTCGCCCCGGAACACCTCGCCTTCGCCCAGGCGCAGCTTCTTGACTTCCTCGGCGAACGAGCGTTCAGCCATTGCGGGAGAGCGAGGGGCTTTGAGGTTTGCGCATGGGGACGATTCAAACCCATGCATTTGCATCGGTCAAGTGTGGTTTCTCAGCGCTCGCGCCGGCCGCGCCGGGGGCAACAGGAGATGGCGTGCGAGCGATTTGTCGAGGCCTGTCTCGCGGCGCTGTTGGCGCAGGCGAGCAAGTTGATTTCCGACGACTTCCACGCGCTGGTGCGCGCCCGCGGCCTGCCTCGTGCGGGCCCACGAGCGGCGAATCCGGGCGGCGCTTGCCGGTGGGCCGCCTGGCGCAACTCGTGCTCGCGCCGCAGCCCACGGTCACGTGCCAACTCGACCGATTGGTCGCCAAGGGCCGGGTGCAACACATCGCGCATGCTGGTCGTGAACGCGAGTGCCAGAATGCGGGTTCGACGATGCTTCATTGCGCAGTGAGATGACACAAAAACCGGGCCGCAACGACCCGTGCCCATGCGGCAGCGGCAAGAAGTACAAGCAGTGCTGCGGCAAGCCCGAGGCACCGACAACGCCGTCGGCCGATTCGCACGAAGGTGCGGTCGAGCGCGCGGTGACCTGGCTGGCTCAGCACCATCGAAAAGCCTTTGCCGCGGCACTCGAAAAGGAGATCGACGGCGCGGCCTTCGGCGGCTTCGACGACGACGCTGACGACGCGGTGCGTGAGGCCATGGCCGGCATCGACGACGCCTTGTGGCAGCAACTCCAACTCAACCTGACCGAGTGCTTGCTGGCCGAGGGTGACCTCAAGGTCAAGCATGGGACGCAGCGCGTGGCCGATCTCTTGCTTGGGAGCGGCGGGCCCCTGCTGTCGGTGGGCCAGCGCGCATGGCTCGCGCAGCTCGCGCAGCGGCCACTGCGGCTTTACGACGTGACTGACGTCGTGCCCGGCACCGGCGTCACGCTGTGCGATGCGCTCGACGACGCTGAGGCGCCGATCGTCGTCACCGAGCGCGAGGGCAGCCGGTCGATGCGGCCGGGCATGCTGATCGGCGCACGCGTGATGGCAGTGGCCGGCGGACACCAGCTCTCGGGCGCGGTCTATGCGTTCTCGATCCTGAGCGGGCGTTCCATGCAGGAAGAGTTGCGCGAGTTCCTGACGCAGCCCAGTCGGTCCGGGGAAGCCAACGTGCTGACGATGAGCCCGTTGATCATCAAGGCCTGGTTGGCGCAGTACCTGCGGCCGACGCCGTTGCCCAGCTTCGTGTACAGCCACACGGGTGAGCCCCTGCTGTTCACCACCGACCATTACAAGGTGCAGTCCTGGACCGCGCTGCAAACCGCATTGGCGGCGCAGTCCGACGTGACCAGCGAGCAAGACGGCAGCTGGGAGCGACTGATGGAATGCGCAGACGGGCAGACCCGGTCGCAAGCGACGATTGCCCGCGAGCCCGGTGGCCGGCGCGTGTCGCTGCTCTACAAGACGGCGGGCCTGGCGGAGCAGGGTCGCCCGTGGTTCGAGGCGCTGGCCGGCGCCTCGGTCAAGTTTCAGCTGCGAGAGGTCTCCGACCCAAAGGGCTTGCTGTCGAACGCGGACCCTTCGAAGGCCCCGACGAGCCGTGGCTCTGGCTTGCCCCAGGGTCTGGACCCTGGGGCGTTGGCGGACGCCATCGCGGGCGTCATCAAGCGCAACTATGCGCATTGGGCCGACGAGCCGATCCCGGCCCTGAACGGCCAGACGCCGCGCCAAGCCATCGGCAACGCCACCGGCCTGGAGCGTGTCAAGGGCTTGCTGCGCAGCTACCAGGACGGTGAAGCGCACATGGCGGCCCAACAGGGGCGGGCCCAAGTCTCCTATCAGTTCCTCTGGGACGATCTCGGCCTTCAGCGTTGACGCGGCGCGCGGCCGCTGCTGCAGGCAGGGCGTGAGCGCCTTGGCAATGTCGGCTTGGGCGACGTTGTTGGTTGGCGTGGCGCTGGTGCTGCCTTACGCACCGCTGGCGGTGACGGCACGCCTGCTCTCGAGATGCCGGACAAGGGGACAGGTCGATCGTGCCGTGGCGTCGGGAAGTGCCGGGGCTGCGGACGAGCCCTGCTGCGCCGTGTGAAGTAGCGCGGCATCGGAGCGGCCGGCGGATTCTCGAGCCGTCCCGGGAAGCCGAGGCCTCAGTCCCGGATCGCGACAACCAAAAAACTATATTCGAGGCGAAGACAAGTGTCACAGGCGTCACATTAACTCGCTTAAGATGTAGCGCATGAGGCCAACCGGTTTGAGTGCGACTTCGCGCAGCCAGCTGAGCAGACTGCTGCGCGGCAGCCCGCCGATCGTGACGCCGAGTCATGCCGCCGCCGCCCTCGGGCTGACGCCCGCAATGGCTGCCCGCAGGCTCGCCGCCTGGTCACGATCGGGTTGGCTGGCGCGAGTTCGTCGGGGCGCTTACGTCCCTGTGCCCATCGAGTCCGAGTCGGCCGACATCGCATTGGATGATGCCTGGCCTGTCGCTGCGGCCATGTTCGCGCCTTGCTACATCGGCGGACGGTCCGCCGCCGAGCATTGGGGGCTCACCGAGCAACTCTTTCGTTCGATCTGCGTGATGACCACCACACGCCCACGCGAGCGGCAGCTTGTGTTGCGCAAGGCACGCTTCGAGCTGCACACGGTGGCACCAGCGCGGTTCATCGGCCTGAAGACAGTCTGGCGCGGTGGCACGCGCGTCCAGGTATCGAACCCGGCCCGCACCCTCATTGACATGCTGGCCGACCCCGCGCTCGGTGGCGGCATTCGCCACGTGGCCGAGATGCTGGGGGCGCTCTTTCAGGATCAACCCAAGGAGGCGGCCAAGCTCGGCGACTACGCGGCCAAAATCGGCAGCGGTGCTGTCTACAAGCGGCTCGGGTTTCTGCTGCAACGCGAACATCCCGACCAGGTGGCGCTTACCGAGGCTTGTCGAGCACACCTCACGGCGGGCTACGCAAAGCTCGACCCTGCGTTGCCCGCAGATCGACTTGTGACGACATGGCGAGTCTGGGTGCCAGATGGGGAACTGCGTGGGGCCTCCAGGCCACTCCCAAGGGCCACACCGGAGCGCGCAGCGCAAAGGTCCTCCGGGAAGGCGCGCGCGTGATCCCCAAGCAGGAGATCATGGCCCTCGCAGCCGAGCTGCAACTGCAGGCCCATGTCGTCGAGAAGGACTATGCGCTGGGCTGGTTCCTGGCCGGGATTGCAGCGCATCCCGAGATTGGCCCGCGCTGGGTCTTCAAGGGCGGCACCTGCCTGAAGAAGTGTTTCTTCGAGACCTACAGGTTTTCTGAAGATCTCGACTTCACGTTGCAGGACGACGCTCACCTTGACGAGGCCTTTCTCGCTCAGGTCTTCGAGGAGATCGGTGAATGGGTCTACGACGCCTGCGGCCTGCAGCTCCCGCCTGAAGCGCGCAAGTTCGAGGTCTTCACCAATCCGCGAGGCAGCATGTCAGCCCAGGGCCGAGTGGGCTATCGCGGCCCGCTCGGCCGCACCGGCGATCCACCAAGAATCAAGCTGGATCTGGCGGCCGACGAAATCCTCGTTCTGACCCCGGTCCAACCGCCGGTTCATCACCCCTACACCGTCGGCACCCGTAGCGCCTCCGAGATTTGACAGGTTGATCGGCACGCCCGCATCAAGGAGCGCGCCGTTACCCAAGCCGGCGCGCGGCTTCGGCTTGTCGTACACAGTTGCCTGCACCGTCTGCGGCAAGACCTTCAAGCGCAGCACCTACGACTCCACGTTGAACCCACACAAGAACAAACAGGGATGGCCGTGCCCTGGGCGAATCGGCTATCCGAAGTGAACGAGAACCCATGAATCTGCAAGAACTGCTGACCAAGCTCGAGACGCCGATCATCATCCGCCCCACGCGGCGCATGACCCAGGGCGAGCTTGAAACCTACCTCGACGAGGCAGCCGACATCCTGCGCGGCAATGCCGACCACTCGGAGTTTCGCGGCTATGTCTTTGCGCTGCCGTTCTACAAGCGCATCAGCGACTGCTACGAGGAAGAGGTCCGCACCCAGGCTGACGCGCTGGCCAAGGCCGGCATGCCCAGGGACCAGGCCATCCTGCTGGCCCGTGACCTGTCAGCATGAACCTCGCGAAGTGCTGCGCCCAGCACCGCGCGAAACGCGATCGGCCAATCAAAACGACGTGCGGATAGCCCACAGCTCCGGGAAAAAGCGGTGCTCGGTGACATGCTGCAACCAGCCGACTCCGGCCGAGCCGCCGGTGCCGGGCTTCATGCCGATGATGCGCTGCACCGAGACGAAGTGGCGCCAGCGGTATTGCGACAACTGGTCCGCGAGCGCGATCAGCGATTCACCCAGGCGATACAGCGCATTGCCCGGCACAGGATTGGCATAGACCTGCATCCACGCCTGCTCCACCGACGGATTGGGGACATAGGCCTGCGACCAGTCGCGCTGCAGCGCGCCGGTGTCGATGGCCAGGCCTTTGCGGCCCAGGAATGCGATCACGTCGTCGTACAGGCTTGGCGACGTGAGTGCGCTTTGCAGCGCAGGCCAGACATGCGGCATGTTGCGAAACGCACTCGCCAGCCGCGCATTCTTGTTGCCGAGAATGAACTCGACATGGCGGTACATGAACGAGAGTTGGCCCGAAGCCGTGCCGAGCGTGTCGCGGAACTGGTTGAAGCCGGCCGGGCTGATGGTCGACAGCACGTTCCACGAGTCGCCGATGTACTGGACCAAGGCCTTGGCCCGCACCAGGATTTCGAGCGCGTTGTCCACGGCATCGGCGCGTATCTGCTGCTGTGCGTTGTAGAGCTCGAAGTGCAGTGCCTTGAACAACAGCTCCTTGACCTGGCCCATCACGAAGAAACACATCTCGTCGTAGCCCTCGCTACGCGGGTGCTGCAGCGACAGCAGCAGGTCGATGCTCTGGTAGTCGACGTAGGGGTTGCTCGTCCCTTCAAAGTCGACCATGGGCTTGCCGCCGGTGGTCTGCGCCGTGTAGGCGCGGCTCTGATCGCTGGTGACGGGCATGGGCCTGGCCTGCAGGCCTGGGCTTACTCCGGATGGGTCGACGATTTTCGGGATCTGGGGTTTGTAGCTCGGCATCACGCTTCTCGCTGCCACTCGTTGCTTGCCGCTGAACTGGCCGCTGAAGTAGACCGTATCAGATTCGCGACGGCCCGGCCGAGCGCGGTGGCCGGGTCAGCCAGGTCGAGAATGATGTCGAAGTGGTTGCGCTGCGCGAGCTCGAACACGCTGCAGGCGCTGCCCGCTTGCGCGAGCCGCGCTGCGAAATCTCGGCTCTGGCGTTTGAATTCCGCGGTCTCGACTTCACCCCAACACACGATGCTGGGTGGGAAGCCTTTCAGTTCGTGCAACGCCGGGCTGAGCGCGCGCGCGGTTTGCTGCGTCAGCCCCAGGGCGGTGTTGATCGACGTGCCCAGCAGCGGCTCGAGTTCGTAGATTCCCGAAACGAGGACCACGGCGCTGACGCATGCGGTGCCGGCTAGCGCCGCCCTCCCCGGCAGCGCATTGTCACGCGCCAATGCCGTCATCGCCGCGAGCTGCGCACCCGCCGAACTGCCGGCGACGACGATGCGCTGCGGATCGAATCCCAGCGTCGCTGCATTCGCGTGCAGCCACGCCAGCGCCGCGCGGCATGACGCGACGATCTGTGCCAAGGTCGCTTGCGGCGCGAGCGGGTAGTCGAGCGCGGCGAAAGCGATGCCCTGGTTCACGCATTGCGTCGCGCCAAAGCTCGACTCATTCTTCGACAGTTCCTGCCAATAGCCACCGTGAATCAACAGCAACAGCGGCGGCAGTTGCGCCGCTTGGCCAGCGTCGCGCGCGCTCGGGATGAAGAGGTCCAGGCATTGCGCACCGGCATCGCCATAACGCAGATCGAGCTTGCCGCGGGTGGCAAGGCGCGCTTCGGCGCTGCGCTGCGCGTAGGCCTGGATGAAGGGCCGGTAGTCGCCGCCGATCACCGAGCTCGGCGAATACTCGCGCTCTCTTGCCGAGGCGTCGAGGCTGCGCCAGGTGGCGGCAGAGGGCGGCGCGCTGGCCACAATGTCAGAGCGCGAAGAATGCCTCGGCGTTGCCGCGCAACATGCGTTGCCGGTCAGCGGCCGAGAACATTTGTGCGTCGCGCACGAGTTGGCCGATGCGCTGCTCGCCCAGCGGGAACGGGTAGTCCGAGCCGAGCATGACGCGATCGACCCCCATCACGTCGGTCAGCAGGCGCAGCGCACCGGAGTCGAACACGGCGCTGTCGACAAAAAGACGCCGCGCATAACTCGACGGCAATCGCGGGCAATCCTGGCGCACGATGTCGCGCTGCTTCCACGCGTTGTCGACGCGCCCGAGCAAGAACGCAAACGCCCCGCCGCCATGCGCGAAACAGATCTTCAGCGAATCGGGAATGCGCTCCAGCGCGCCCGAAAGTATCAGCGACAGCATGCCGAGTTGGGTTTCGGCCGGCATCGCCACCAGCCACGGCAGCATCCACTTGCGCATGCGCTTGCCGCCCATCATGTCCCACGGATGCACCAGCAGCGCAATCTTGTTCTCGGCGCAGTGGATCAGAAAGTCGACGAGCTGTGGGTCGTCAAGGTCCTTGTCGCCGAGGTGATTGCCGACCTGCACCCCGACGCAGCCGGCGCGCATCGCGCGCGAGGCTTCGGCGCAGGCCAGGTTCAAGTCTTGCAGCGGCACCTGTGCCAGCGCCTTCAGGCGGCCCGGGTGTCTTGCGCAGAAGATCAGCGCCTGCTCGTTCATGCGCTGCGCCCAATCGGCAGCGCGCGCCGCGTCCCAGGAATCACCGAACATCACCGGCGTGGCACAGACGATCTGCGTCTGCACCCCCAGACTGTCCAGCTCGGCGACGCGGAAATCGGCGTCCCACAGCGCGCGCCCGACTGGCCGGAACGTTTTGTCGCCAAGCATGATGTGGCCGCTGTCGGCACCTTGCGCCACCGCGAGCCAGGGCGCGCGCTCGCGGTCGGTTGCAGCCGCCAGTTCGCGCGTGATCGGCGGGAAGAAATGCGAGTGCATGTCGATCATGGC
>Ga0315297_10001397_pt1 | contig 14928 bp, 13 predicted proteins | sample YL17G15_0_MG_FD_203628 | JGI IMG/M metagenome (GOLD analysis project Ga0315297, IMG submission 203628) | Sediment microbial communities from Yellowstone Lake, YNP, Wyoming, USA - YL17G15_0 | ecosystem: Environmental > Aquatic > Freshwater > Lake > Sediment | place: USA: Wyoming | collected... | reverse complement strand
CTGTCTTTGCCATGAAGGACAGATACCCACTTAGTGCAGCGGAGTGCTTGGCACGATACATGTAGTCGCCGAGACAATAGAAGCAATCTTCAAGGGTTGCTTCGTCCAGGAGGTTCTCCGCACGCTTGAAGATGTCGGTGTCGTGAGCTGTCCGCTTCGGCGCAAGGAAGAGGTCCCGAAGCCTCTTGTGGAAAAGAAAAGCGAGAACCACCAAGGTCGCCAAGACGAGAGCGATAGTTCGCCAAAAGACCAGAGACCGCCAGGCCGCGTCTGCGGCTGGCCCCAAATGACGCACCCACAGCTCGAGCAGTCCCTCGATCATCGTCGATCCCGAGAATTGCGTCCGCCGGAGACTAGACGGACCAAGAGCGCACGGCTGAAGCGGCGGCAAGGCTGCATGGCCGATGGTAGCCCAAAGCGGGTCGGTCGGGCACGCGTCCAACGGGGGGTGAGTTAGGACGTTGGCGGACAAACTGGCAAGCAAGACGACTCAGGCCGCCTGCGGGCGGCCCGTAAGTGCCTGATCCGATTTGGTCGGGACAATGGGATTCGGACCCGCGACCCCCTGAACGGCACTCACGCTTACTACCAGGTTCCGCAGCGTCCCAGCCGGGGCCACCCCAACCACAAGGCAGCCTCAGCTCCGGGTGTAAGCTCGCAGCCAGGACAGTCCTTGCAGGAGGCACGGCCTTGCTCGAGCTCATCCCGGATGGAACGCGCGTGTCGGCCGCTGGTGCGCGGCGATAGCCATGTCAGAGAGATCAATCCGATTCGGTGTCACTGACCATAAGGGCCACCGCGCCGCGACATGGAAGTGCTGGACGCAGGTCGGCAGCGGGAAGAAAGACGTATACCTCACCTGTCGCGCGCTTCGCGGAAGCGTCAAATTAAGCCTGCACGAAAGCGGGCACTGGCACGTGGCCTTCGATGCAAATCTATTCCCGGCCTTGTTCGAGCAAGGAGCTGAACCCGCGTCTCGATTCGCCGGAAAATGGGACAAGCCTGTACCCCTCATTCACGGGCTCACTTTAGCGTGTCGCGTACATACACCGTGGTACGGGGTGACCGTTCCCGTCGAGTCTCTCGATGGAGACGTGTTTTGGATTCAAGCGCCTCCGCAAGGACAATCCATTGAAGTCGCGGTTTTCCTGTCCGAAGCCGACACGGACATAGCTGACTGGCCGGGGCGTCGGTCCATGAATACGAGTCTCGTCGGCTCATTTGAGTTAGACGGAGGCGGTCATGTCTGGATCGTCCATCACTCTGTACCTTTAGTCGAACCTAGCTTGCCGCCCGCTTCGGCACCGAAATATTTCCGAGGCGCAGGAGAAGAAGACCTTTACGAGGAGGGTACAAGAGCGGTCACTTGGGGAGACAGCAGTGACGGCTCAGTTGTCTTCTTCGAGGGCCCGGTCCTTGTGAGGAAAAACCCCTGAAACTAACCCATCAATCCACAGAAACAAGACACCTTGAGTCCCTAACCTGCCGGGCGCACCAGGCCGGGTAAGAAGGCCCAGGAGGAGGCGACGGCGCGTACTCCAGCGTTTGGATTCTCTTGGTTGGGACGGCGGGAATCGAACCCACGACCCGTTGATGCGCACTCAAGAGGTCGGCGATTCGATCCCGTTCGGCTCCACCAAACAGGTCAGATGGTTGCGGCTGGTGCCTGCCGGTCGAGACTATCGGAGGGTCTGAAAAAAAGTGCGGGCCAGATGTGCCTCCTGGCCGAACTCAACAGGTTCGGCGGGAACATCTGCCCTTGAGTGCTGGTGCGGCACCTCTACTCTTACCGCCCAGGCGACCGATGGCCACGGCGCTAGTGGGTCAGTTTTCACTAACGCGCCGTCTCGGGCTCGGCATCCGGTGAGAGGCGGACGATGCCGGTGTCGTCCAACCGCCATTGGCTTGCGGTCCTCACTCAGCCGGCCTCTAAGGCGAGCTCCGCCGCTGTCTGCCCTCCGCCGGGCCCTCCGCGCGGGAGGCCCTCGGCGCGCTTTGCAGGTTTGAGGCGAAACAGAGAAATGTGGCCAGGGGTGACGACCCCGAGCAGATCGGCGCCGGCGAGAAGAAAACTCCTTCCGTGGGCATTGATGTCGTCGATCTCCCCGTCGTCGACGACCAGGTAGAGGTTGCCCCCGGCCTGTGCCACCCGGGTCAGGGTGTCGGCGAGCTTTTCGGGTGTGCCAAGGTCATACCGCGCCGTGGTGAGATCGGTGTAGAAGCGGATTGAGCCGCTGTGCTGCATGGCCAGCACGAGTGCCGGCTGCTTAACCTGCCCCGCCACGAAAGCCGCGACGCGCGGGTACCTCTGCTCGCCCTCCCAGGCGGAGAAGACCCACTTCCTCTCGGCGTAGCGGAGCGATCCGAACGCCAGGGCACAGGTCGCCAGCGCCACGGCCACCACCCGTGAACGCTGCAAACGTCCCGGGCCAGTCAGGTGCATTAGGAACCCGGCCTCGAGGATCGCCACCGCCGGCATGGCGGGCACGAGGAACCGGAAGTACCACCAGGCATCGTCGATCCGATAGGCGGCAAAGAAGCACAGGAACGCGCCGAACACGCCGGCCAGCAGTAACCGGCGCGCGCCGTCAAGCCGGTTCCAGATCAGGGCAACCACAAAGAGCAGCAGCCCAACACCCGCCTGCTGCACGTTCAGGCCCAACAGGTGGCGCGCACCGCGTGCCAGGATCTCCGCCAGCGGTCCGCCGAGCGGCAACTCGCCATAGCCGGACCGCCACGGCGCCCCGAACAGGTGCCAGTTGACGAGCACCTCGACCAGGAGAAAGGGCGCCACCGCCAGCGCCACACGAACCAACCGGCGCCACTCTCGCCGCCACACAAGCCACAGGCCGACCACGCCGATCAGGAGGCCCAGGTTCGGCCGCACCCAGACGCCGAAGCCGAGCGCGGCACCAAGGGTCACGTCGGCCGGGATCCCCGCGGGCATGGCGAGCAGGGCCACCAGGGTGAGTGCACCGAAAAACGCGGCCGGCACGTCGCTCATTGGTTGAAAGGCACCCGAGAGAAAGTTCGGGAAGACGCCCACGAGCACGGCTGCCACCACACCGCCGGCTGGCCCAAGAAAGGCCCGGCCGAGCCAGTAGGTGAGCAGCACCGCGCCCGCCGCCAGGAGCGGTGTCACCCAGAACGCCGCCTGCAGGCCCAGCAGCCTGATCGCCATCGCCATCAGCAGGGGGTAGCCGAAGGGGTACGTGGGAACGGTCCCATCGGGTCCCTTCTCGAGATACGCAAGGGGATGCGTGAGGCTCGGGTCCTCGGGCAGGCCGAACCGGGAGAGCACGCGCTCCGGCTCGTAGAACCGGCCGTGGCCTAGCCTCATTGCCTCGGAGACGTAGCCCCACGAGTCGGAGCCGCCGGGGACGTCGCTGGAGAAGTGGCGCACCATTCCTAGGTAGGCGAAGAAAACCAGCGCCAACAACAGGACCTCCGTCCGGACCATGCGGCGCGCACGGTCACGACGCGCGGACCCGGTGTCCCCGACCGAGCTCACACCATGCGGCACACCACATCCATAGGGGTCGCAGGGTACCACCACGGCCACGCTGACGGCAGGCATCAGCGGGTGGTGGCGCTCTTCGCCGCCTCCTGCTGCATCAGCGCGGCGATCGCCACGGTCGTGCCGCTAGTTGGGCGGGAGCGCAGCAGCAAGCCCGTTGCCGACCAACTGCGCGGCAAGTTGCGCGAGGGCGACCTGGTCTTCGCCTACCGGTGCTGCCCCGAGAGCCTCCCGGTCTACCTCGAGCGCACGGTCGGGGTGGCCGCGTACCAGGGAGAGTTGGCGTTTGGAATCTCGCACCTCTCGGGTGAGGAGAGGCAGCGGCCTTCGCGCAGGAGGATGTCAAGCGCCGTGTTTGAAGGAAAGGCAGCCCTCCTGGCCTCACTCCGCCTCCGACCGCGCCGCTAGATCCACGCCCAGCGCGCAGCATCAGCTGCGGGGCGAAGCGCCGACCGCTGGATGCCGCCATTAGCTGGCAGCCCGTGGTCAGCAGCCACCGGAAAGTGCCAGGGTCTTTTTCACAAACCCGTGAAGCTCATTGTCGTCGATCGACGACGTGCCCGCGTCGGGCTGGCCATGGGCATAGGGAGTTGTGTAGTCGTTGAGGGCTTCCAGCTCGTCGAGTAATGCCGCTAGCGGGTGCGCCGACCCCGTTTTGCGGATCTTTGTGATGATGCCTCCGAGGTTGTCGGCGAGCGTGAACTGACTCGGGCAAAGATTGCGGCAGTATGTCTCAAGGACAGGGCGAATCTTTCTCACCACGTCGCGCGGGTCGCCCTCGGCGCTGTCGTAGTAAACCGCAAGCGCCTGCACGTCCGCCTCGAACTGAGTCTGCGTCGCCGCTTCAATGTCCCATTCCGATACCGTCGTGTCGCTGAGCCCTATGCGAGCGAGCCGAAGGCATTTCCTTTCGGCGGGCAGGTGTGGGAGTTGGTCCCAAATGAGCTTAAGGAATCTGTCGTCGTGCGAGAGCACAATCACCTGCGTGCAGGCCTCGCCGCACTTCTTGATCTTCTGAACGGTACGGCTCTTGCGAAAGGTGTCCTGGCTGTTGAATGGATCATCGAAGACCACCATCTTTGCGACCTTGTTGGGGCCGTGGTCCAGTTGGGCCAAAAAGAACGCGAGTGCAAGGGTCCGTTTGTCGCCGGAGCTCAAGGTGTTGCTGAAGCTCGGCTTGTCGAGAGGGGTTTTCTCGTCCCCCAGGTCAACGGCCGTGTCGTTAATGACGATCTGGTAGCTGGAACTGGCGACGCCCCCCGGGTAGCCATGTTTGGTTCCAGTGATGCGGAACCCTGCGTGGAAGTCGTCGAGCAGCCGATTGATGGTCTGCTGGTACCGGCCGATTACTTGCTCCGTGTAGTCGTTCAGTTTCTTCCTGACATGCTCCTTCTGGTCTTCGAGTCTCCTCTTTTCTGCCAGGCGGAACTCGTACGCATGGCACGTCGCCCTGCCGGCCGTCTCATGCCGCTTCTTCAAGGTGCGCAGGCGCGTCAGCGCGCTTTCAACCGCCGCCACGTCGGCCACGGCGGTCGCAGCCTTTTTCGCCGCGATGGTGGCATTTGCTGCCGCGACGGCCTGGTTGTAGGTGGCGGCCGTGGTTTGCATCGCGGCATGGGTGGCCTTTGCGGCTGTGAAGGCCGAACCCGGAGCGACGTGCTGAAGCGGCGTGGCGGCCTTCTGGTCCAGGAGAGCGAGGGCGGCATGGCGCAGGGTCCGCAAGGCTTCCCCTACCGCCCCTTCGCCGCCGGCCAGGGCGGGCGCCGCGATCTCACAGTACCGGGACCAGAACTCGACGGTCGCGGCGTTCTGGTCCAAGAGTCTCTCGACCTTCGCAATCTCGCGGTCGCCGAATCCGTCTCCAATCTCCTGACGGAGGGCGGCGATCTCGCGCCGCAGGGCATTGTAGGCTTCACTGAAATAGGTCTTGTACGCGCCGATCAAGGCGGCGGCCACACCATCGAGCGCGTTTCCGCAGAACGGGCAGGCGTTGTCACGGATGTACCCGAGGCCTTCGGACAGCCACGCCTCACCGCGATCGTGCATGGCGTGGGCTTCGATCTGCCCGGCAACACGCCGCTCGGCATCCGCGGCTATGCCCTCGATGGTCTTGCCTAGTAACGTTTCGAACCCAGTGGGGAACGCCAGCAAAGCCAGCGCCGACAGGGCGTCACGATTCTTGATCTGGTCTGCCTCCCTTACGGCCTGGAGTTCTTTTTCCTTTTTGGCGATCTTGGCGTCTATCGCCGGATCTTCCTTCAGGGCTAGGAAAACCTCGACGGCCAGGCCCTGCGGAACGAGGACCTGCACAGCCGCGAGTCTCTCTCTGATCTCCGTGCTTTTTGCACGGCTCTCCGCATCGAGATCCTCAATCTGGCGCGCCAGGTCCACGCCCTGCTTACCGACGATCACCCTGTACAGATTCCGCTTGTGATGGAGATCAACAGTATCACCCGAATAGACGTTCTCGGATACGAAAGTTGAGTCGAAGATGGCGAGCTCTGGAACTGTGGCGCTCCACGCGCCTTTGCTAAAGGTCACGGGTTCGCCATCCAGGAGCATCTTGATTTCCGGTGCGCCGTCCGTACCGAGCGCAGTGCGACCGAGCACATGCGCGGGCTCGCCGGACTGCAGGGAGCGAAGAATCGCGCAAAGCGTCGTCTTGCCGCGGCCGTTCTCGGCAAAGATCAGGTTGTAGCGCTTCAGCGCAATATCGCCCGAAGCACTGTAGCTCAGGAACCGGCCGACGTTCTTGATCGAGACTATCTTGCGGAGCATTGCACGTCACCTCGCCGGCTAACGCAGCTTAGACGGGCTTTGGGAAGAGGGGCAACCGAGTGGCTGAGACGTGAGTTGTGTTTGCGGGTCCCGCCCAAGGAAGCCTCCGAATCTCCTTCAGGGACGCATTATGCGCGTCATCTGGCCTTGGGAAGTGGGCGGGGTCGGGCGGAGCCGGAGACGGCCTAATCCCCCCACAGGTCCCACCTAGGCTCTGTGTCACCGGTTTCGGCGTTAGTCTGCTCTCAGACCGCGGGCGTCACAGGGCATCGACCGGGCTCCGCACGCCGCGGCCTCCGGCCTTGTCCAGCACGTGGGTGTAGATCAGAGCGTCAAGCCCAACCCGACACCTCGGTAGCACTTCTTTTGTTATTCGTCCCAACGCCGACCAAACCGGCAAGGGAGGCCTCCCGAGGTGCCGGATCTCAACCTACCGCCGGTCCAGTTTTCCGGGTCTTGGGTCATGCGCCCTCAAAGGTCGCCCGTACCGCTCTCGGTAGGTGTGTGAAGTCGAACCCGGGGTTGAACCGAGCCTCCGTTTGTTCAGTCCGTTGTCTCGTAAGTGTTTGGTGCGAAAGGGGGGATTCGAACCCCCATGCGCAGCGCCCACGAGATCCTAAAGGTCGCTCAAATCTCTCGTGGTGACCTGACGCCCGGTGTGAGACGAAAACGTCGCCGCCTGCGACCCGGCTGCGACCAGGGAGGCTATCAGGGACCCCATGAACTCGTAAGTTGTTGCATGTTCTGGAGCCAACGCGCGGAATCGAACCGCGGACCTAGTGATTACGAACCACCATGACTAGGCGAAGTGCGACGGGCTGGTCTGAGTGGTGAGAAAATAGCAACACGGCGCGCTTTAGTCGGGGGCGCGCCGCCCCATGCGGAGCGCTGGCAGCGCACACCGCATCGGATCAACGTCGCGCGGAGGACCGGGAGAAGAGAGACGGGGCCGAAATGGTGAGCATGAGCGTTATTAGGAGTGGTCTGGCGTGGTACTTCGATCAGAAGGTCACCTGGCGCCGACAAAAGTTCAGCGAGCACCCAGAGGACCCCAGGAACGAGAAGTCGGCCAGCGTGCTGGAAAGCATCGCCCGGTACATCGAACGTCTTCCCGACGATGACGTGTCGCTAGGCAAGCTTGCCGCGTTTCTCGAAGAGGCGGGGCACGACCTTTTCATCGAAGGCATTGATGACGGCGTATTCCTGCCGGGCGAAGGCCCAGACGCACTCGCAAACAAGGCCGGTTTTCATTACGCGGAAGATCCTGAGGTGTGGTTCCCGTGGTTCGTTGACCAGGTCATCGAGGCACGGCGGTACGAGATCGAGCTCAAGGCCGACAGCCAGGGACCGCACAAGGTGCAGTGAGTCAGCACACCACAGCAGAGATAGGCGGGGCGCCTTCGGGCGCCCCTTTTGTTTCGATGGCACGATCTCGGCCTAGAATTGAGTCCGGAGTATCTTGTGTCAGCTCGAGCAAAGGGAGGCGACCCATGGAGGCCATAGCCCCCGAACCGGTTGCACTGACGGATGGCGAGGCCGATCTCTTCTCCAAGGTCAACTTCCACGTCGGGGATAGGCGGCCAGTCGGCGATCTCCGTGCTGCGACGATTGCCTCGGGCGAGGCGGCAGCGCGACTGATGGAATCGTTACTCGAACGGGATGCGATCCCGCACGTTCGCCTGAGGTTTTTCACCGATCCGGAGTTCAACATCGGGACCAAGCGTTCGCGGCTCGAAGTCTTCGAGAACCACGGCCTGCATGACTCCGCAGTGTTCGAACACCCTCACTTTGCGGCCTACCTCAAGTATTTCGTGGAGGGCCCTGACCTTTCGCGAGCAACAATGCTCGAGTTCTGCAGGATCATCAACGAGGAGATCCTGACCTCCGGAATGCTCTTCACCCGCCTTCAGAAGTTTGTCCGCGCTGAAGTGCGCCGGCTGCGGCTCGATCCATCCGAGGCGGGGGACGAGTTCTACAAGCTGGCCCTCGAAATCGGGTACAACGAGAGCTACGCACGTAGCATGCGCAGCGCGGCGAAAAGCGTCCGGCGATGAGACGCTTGAGAGCCTGGCGCGACGCGTTCACACTACTAGACGTTGGCGAGCTTGTTGCCCGATGGCTCGAAGGGAAGATCGAGGAAACACCGTGGTATCCGGCACCGGCAGCTGAGGAGACTGCAGAGCTTGTAAGCACGCTGGCTCGGCTCAACCGCCTGGGTCTTGTGACCACCCAATCTCAGCCCGGGAGGCGCCTCGACAAAAGTGGTTGTGCGCAACGCGCGGCGGTTGAAGCCATGGCAAGCGAGACAATCGCCAGGCGCGTGGCAGCTCTCACTCTCTACACACCCCTGATCGTTTTCCCGTTCAAGCCCGGGGATGCGGGTGGGCGCATGGTACCGATCACGCTCGACGAATTCCATCCCTTCACTTGGATGGGCAGCCACAGCGAATATGACGACCTTGCCGAGACAAAGGAGAGCCTCAACGTTTTCGCCTTTGCTGCATGTGCTGCCGCCTGGACAGTGGTGGTGATCGATCCGGTCTGGGGCCGAAAGCGCTACATGTGGGATGCCCTCGAGCGTGCGGTATCGTCGACAGAGCCCCTAGCGGCGCGATTCGACATCACCCCCGCTGAATCCCTCGACCTCGACGTTGACCTTGTCACGTGAGGCACGCGAGCAAACCCATAGGCGTGCGCGCCGCCGCCAGCCGCACCAGGTCGCGGATGGTGTCCTCAAGCTCCTTCTGCTGCTTCCAGTCGTGCATCACTACGAGCGCGTGGACTGTCTCTTCCAACCATTGCATGGGGCGACAGTTGCCCCACGGCGGGCCTGAGAACAGGCAGAAAACAGGGGCTTGGTGGCCCGAGTTCCAGCCCCGCCGAGCGGCCCTCAGGGGGTACCTGCACATCAGGGGGTACCTGCACTTGACAGCATGGTTATGGGAACCGATACTAAGTAACGGAATCTGAACCCCGGCTCGTCTGGGTAGTAGGATTCTTCCGGGGGCCGCAAGGCCCTCTTTTTCTTTGACTTAGAGCCATACAACCCCCAACCCCCACGGGTCACGGGGCGCGACCACCTTACACAGCACTGGCTCAAGCCGCTTGAAGTAGTTCTGGCCAGAGTGCTTCTTCATGAACAGGTTAGGTGCAAGGCGCTGATAAAGGAGGAATGCAGCGCAGTCAGCGGCCTGGATGAAGTAGGAGTACTCCGAGTCTCGAAAATTCGGGTCCTCGACGACAGTGACGAGAGGTAGGTTGCGGTATCCAGGGCCGAGATCACCCCGGTTCGGGACGGGATTGTAGTGGTGCATTCTCCTCACCAGGGCGGTCAACTTTGTGTCCTCGCTGTGATCCGGGAAGAGAACCCCGCGGTCGTCCGCATTGGCGGGTCCGGCAAAGTTGCGGCGGGCGACGGTGTTCTCGAACCGCTGGATCAACGCCTTCCAGGCGGTGTCGAACACGTCGAAATCCTCCGGCTTTCCTTCCTTGTCCACCACGACGTTGACGACATTCAGGTCCGTCATGCTGGCGATCTCATCAGCGAACGCCCTGATGATGGCAAGCCGGTCGTGCCGTTTGATCCGAACAAGGCCGCCGGGGCGGGCGAGCATACGTGCGGCGTGTAGTTCCTCCCGCAAGCGGAGGCCAAACTTCGCCCTGATGCGCCGCCGGAAAGCGACGAGTTGGTCAAGGCATGGTCGCCACCTCAGTTCGTGGACGACGAGGCCGGTTAGCACGAAGTAACGCGTTTGGGTCTTGCCGACCCCCTTGTCGCCGCTTTCATCCACGTACATGAAGTACATGAACACCCCCGCGGGACGTGTCTCCCAGTTCGATTTCACTCAGGAGGGTAGCAAGAACGGAGCGCCTTGGGCTCGCCTGAGAGTCGCTGAGGGGCTTTCCGTAAGCGAATCCGTTGCAAGCGGTCGTTAGGTGGCAGGCTTCCGTCTGCGATACGCCTTCTCCAAGGTTTCAACGATATATGAAACTGGCACAATGGCGGCGAGTTTCCCGCCCGTGTCGTCACCCAGGGTGCCGTGAACGAGGCCGACACAGACCGCAAGAGCGGCATCCGAAAAGGCTAACCCGCCATCGTGAGTGAACGGAGCTGGCAGGAGAAAAACAGGTGCGCCACTGAAGCCTCCGATGCTTGGACTATCCAGAAGGAAGAAGTTCATCGGCGTTTTCGTGTCAATGCGACGCAGCGTTAAGAGCCCACTCGCAGCAAATGACATGCGTGATAGGGGTGACACTCTGCTCTCGGGGCCGAGAACAAGCGCACCGAAACCAAGGGGAAAGCCCACTACCGTAAGGGGACGCTCCCGAGGTGGGGCCTCGAGATCACGAAGGAGACGTGCCGGCTCCAAGGCCCTTGAGCGGAGAAGAGCCATTGTGTCGGGTTCGGTTTGGATCTCCATGACGGCAACGTCGGCGACGCCGTGATAGGTCCATTCAGGAATCGTCGAGCCCGTCAACTGCAGCAACGTAAGGGTCTTCGCTCGGTCGCCAACCTCACCATAGGTAGCGTGTAGATCTGTCCCAAGTTGGAGAGCAACATGCTCGGCGGTGACCAGATACAGTGCATCGGGAAGTGCTACCAGAAAGCCGGTACCAACGAGGGTCGCACCACCCGCGGCAGGCCGGTGAAGTTGAAGAACAGTCTTCGAAGCCCGCTCGAGGTTCAAGTGGGGTCCTCCCGCCTGCGGAAGGAGAAGCAGAGATAAGAGCAACCGGAGCATAGAATCTCCTGCGGCCTAACCTTCATACGGCGGACCAAAAGGGTCGGCCGCGGCAGCGTTGCATGGTCGATGATAGCCCAGAGTAAGCGGGTTGGGCAGGCGTTCGAACGGGGGGCGGCGCTCGCGGACGTGGCATGCTCTGCCGTGGTGCTGGTGCGGGGCCCGGCGGGTCAGGGCGTCTATCGTGAGTGATTCCCCGGCCCCTTGGGGGTCGTCGTTACCCCTTCATCGGTGGCTTTCCGAGAGTCGCCAGCTTCTTGTTGAGCTCATCCTTGCGCTGTTGGAGACGAACCGGCTGAGTGAAGGTGAAGTCAAACAGTGCCTCCAAGACTTCGAGGAGCCACTCTGCCTCTCCGGGCTCGACGTCGACGATTTCCCCGGTGTTGGTGTTTTTGATCGGGTGCGCGGCGAAATTTCCGATGTTTCGCACGCCATCGACCGCCTCCATTACGTGGGATGGCACACCCGGCAGCTTGAGAAAGTCCTCGATTTCCTTGTCGAGGCTGCTCGGCTTGATTTTGAAGCGTTCTCTGAGGACGTGCTGCAGTAGGCGCCGGCTGAGGGCAGCGCTGGCCTTCGTACTTACGGGCAGCACTGCCACCGCTTCTGCGAAATCACTGCGCTCCGGTTCGCATACCTCTGGAGGCAACGGACGCGCACCGCTTCGGGGATACAGCAGTTCTTCAGACCGCAGTTCCGACATGAAGAACGCGTTTCCTTTAGTTTCGACAAGACCGTTTTGCAGGAGGACAATGAGATTCTCACAATTGGGGCAGTGGCCATAGGCAAGCTGGTAACCAAGAGCGATAACATCGTTTTCGTGCTCGGGCCATGTCAGGGAGTCTTCTTCCTCGAATCTGATTGCAACGGAGCAATGAGGGCACTTCACACTGACCTCCAACGGTTTTCCGTGGGTCTACCGTGAGGTGCGCGACCTCTTGACCGTGCGACCCCGGTGCGACCCGGCGGTCTGCCCTGCCTCGTAAGTTGGTGGAGCCGAACGGGATCGAACCGTCGACCTCTTGAATGCCATTCAAGCGCTCTCCCAGCTGAGCTACGGCCCCACCAGGGAGCGAAAAGCTAGCAAGAGCCCGGCCGGGTGTCAACTCGCGGGGCCGCCAGGGAGTCGCGCATCCGGTGCGACGGCGTCGCAGGGAACAGCCGCCCCGTGTGCAGGCGCGGCAGCTTGGTGATACGGTTCGGGCAATCATGAGAGTCATCGCCCTCGCGCTCGCGGCTTTTCTGCTTCAGTCCAACGTCGCCACCATCTACAAGAACGGCTGGATCGACTTCAACAAGAACGGACAGAAGGATTCCTACGAGGATCCGGCCTTACCAATCGATCCGCGCATAGAGGATCTGCTCGCGCGGATGACGCTCGAGGAGAAGACCGTGCAGCTCGCCACCCTGTATGGGTACTCGCGCGTACTGCCGGACGAGTTACCGACCCCGGCGTGGAAGGACGCGATCTGGAAGGACGGCATCGGCAACATCGACGAGCACCTGAACGGTGTGTACGGCGGTCGCGCCGGTCTCAAGGTGCCGGAGAGCCACCTGACCTACCCGCATTCGGCGCATGCCGACGCGATCAACACGGTCCAGCGCTGGTTCGTCGAGCAGACGCGTCTCGGCATCCCAGTAGACTTCACCAACGAGGGCATCCGTGGGCTCGCCCACGACCGCGCCACCAGCTTTCCGGCCCAACTCGGCGTAGCCAGCGCGTGGGATCGCGGGCTGGTGAAGGAGATTGGGACGATCACCGGCCGCGAGGCGCGCGTGCTCGGGTACACGAACGTGTACTCGCCGATTCTAGACTTGCCGCGCGATCCGCGATGGGGTCGAACCGTCGAGTGCTACAGCGAAGACCCATACCTGACGTCCGAGCTGGGCAGAATCCAGGTGCGCGCGATCCAGTCGATGCGCGTCGTCTCGACGCCGAAACATTTCGCCGTGTACAGTGTGCCGAAGGGCGGACGCGACGGCACCGCGCGCACCGATCCCCAGGTAACGCAACGCGAGCTCGAGATGATCTTCCTGCCGCCGTTCAAAGCGGCGATTCAGGACACGGGCGCGATGGGCGTCATGAGCTCGTTCAACGACTACGACGGGATCCCGATCACCGGCAGTTCGCTGTTCCTCACCGACATCCTGCGCAAGCGATGGGGGTTCACAGGCTACGTCGTTTCCGACAGCCGCGCAGTGGAGTTCCTCGAGACCAAGCATCGCGTCGCGGCCGACTACCTCGAAGCCGTGCGACAAGCCCTGGTCGCGGGGCTGGACGTCCGCACCGACTTCACGATGCCGGACGTGTACGTCAACGCCGTTCGAACCCTAGTCAGAACGGGCGAGCTGCCGATCGCGATCGTGGACGATCGGGTGCGGGATGTGTTGCGCGTGAAGTTCTGGGAGGGGCTGTTCGATCAGCCTTACGTTCCGGACCCAAAGGAAGCGGACCGCATCATCCGCAGCGCGGCGCACCTCGCGGTAGCTCGACGCGCGGCAGACGAGTCGGTCGTGATGCTGAAGAACGATGGCGCGCTGCCTCTCCGCAAGGATTTGAAATCGATCCTCGTCACTGGACCCAACGCCGCCGAGACGCGCAACTCAATCAGCCGCTACGGTCCCTCAAAGATTCCTGTGGTTTCGGTCCTCGACGGCATCCGTGCGAAGGTCGGGCCGTCGGTCCGGGTGATCTACACGAAGGGCTGCGATTTCGTTGACGCGACGTATCCGGACAGCGAAATCCTGCCGGTTCCGCCGACGCCACAGGAGCAGGCCGAGATCGACAAGGCGCGAGAGTTCGCGCGAGAAATGGACGCGGCCATCGTCGTCCTCGGTGAAAGCGAAGATCTCGTCGGCGAGAGCCGATCGCGGACGAGCCTCGATCTGCCCGGTCATCAACTGCGGCTCGTGCAGGCAGTGCAGGAAGTCGGGAAGCCGACGATCGTGGTGCTTTTGAACGGGCGGCCGCTGACCATCAACTGGGTGCACCGGAATGTGTCCGCGATTCTCGAGGCGTGGTTCCAGGGCGAGTTCTGCGGAACGGCAATCGCGGACGTGCTGTTCGGCGACTACAACCCGTCGGGCAAGCTGCCGCTGACGTTCCCGAAAAGTGTCGGCCAGATTCCGTACAATTTTCCGTTCAAGCGCGGATCGCAGGTGCCGACCGATCAGCTGAACGCACAGGAGAAGAAGACACTGGTGAGCGGCGCGCTCTACGCGTTCGGTCACGGGCTCAGCTACACGAGCTATCGGTACTCGAATCTCGAGATCACACCGACGACCCAGACTTCGGACGGGGAGATTCGGATCGCGCTCGACGTCGAGAACGGCGGCCGACGCGCGGGGGACGAAATCGTCCAGCTCTACCTGGCGCCGCAGGTGACGAGCATCGTCTACTACGACAAGGTGCTGCGCGGCTTCGAGCGCGTGCCGCTGCAGCCGGGCGAGAAGAAGCGGGTGCGGTTCACCGTCGGCCCGGACGATCTGATGCTGCTGGATCGCGACATGTGTTGGACCGTCGAGGCCGGACGCTACGAGGTGCTCGTTGGCGCGTCGTCCGAGGACATCCGTCTGCGCGGCACCTTCGAGATCGTCAAGGGAGCGGGCCGATGAGCCACATCGATCGGTATCACCTCGTCCGGATGGCCGGACCGACGGCCCCTGCGACAAACGTCGCGCCGCCGGCCGGCTCGCAGACGTCCCCGCAACTCGGCGCTCGGATGTAGTGCCCCCTGGAGCAGGGGCCGACAGCCTCGCAGCGATGCAACGCGCTGCAGGTGTTTGGGTTCTTGCGCCCAGGCGCTATACTTTGCTCGTGCCCAACGATGGGGCGCGAGGCACCGTATACGGTTCGGAGGTTGGATTTGGGATGGGCGTTCTGCGCCTACT
>Ga0315297_10001395_pt1 | contig 14933 bp, 17 predicted proteins | sample YL17G15_0_MG_FD_203628 | JGI IMG/M metagenome (GOLD analysis project Ga0315297, IMG submission 203628) | Sediment microbial communities from Yellowstone Lake, YNP, Wyoming, USA - YL17G15_0 | ecosystem: Environmental > Aquatic > Freshwater > Lake > Sediment | place: USA: Wyoming | collected... | reverse complement strand
CCGTCTGGGACCTGCTTCACTGGAAGGTCACGCTGAACATGCCTAGAGTCTCAGATGGTGTCACGAACTACGGCACGAAGATAGTCCCGTCCAAGGCCACCTACTATGTCACACGGGTTGACAGGAGTGCGACATGACAGACCTCAAGGCAGGCGATTTCGTCGAGTGGTCGTCCGGTCGGGACATCTTCAGAGTCATCTCCGTGTCGGGCAACATGGTGCAGATAGGTCACAAGCGCGGGGAGACCGAGCGGGTCTACTCCGTCGCCAAGGAGAAGGTTCATGTCGTCCCCAAGGACCAGGCTGAGAAAGTGCTGCTCATCATCGAGGTGATGGCGGCTGAGGATAAAGCATCTAAAGAGCGGCTGGCATCCCTGCGTAGGCAGTGGAACGACCTGTGGGATGTAATCTACAGCGCTCGGGAGAAATCACGATGAACAGCGGACCAGCGTCTTCACTAGCTGCCTGCTCTGTCGGCTCGTGTTCGCCATTGTTCACCTCTGGCGCTGGTCCGCCCAAAACCCCTGATGATGGCTCCGAGGGAGGGAGCCGAAACCGAGTCTAGGACTCTCACATGGGAGTCCGGCTCGGTCGGGTAATTCCCAGGTAAAAATATGGCGAGAAACAAATATTGGGTAAAGAGAGAAGACGGCATACTGGAAAGACGAATGGACATGCTGAACGGCACTTACAAGAAGAGGGCCAGGAAGATTGTCAGGGAAGGCTTGCTTCCAGGCAGGAACGCAAACGCCCTTTCCCTCAGATACGCTGTGCTGAGGAAGGCTCGGGAACAGCTCCAGGTCGATAGGCAACAGGGGACTAAGAAGCAGAGGCCGCTCCTGGATGTGATGTTCCTGCTGGACAAGGCGAGGAACAACAGCCAAGCATGGGACAGGGTCTTCCCGAAGGCGCTGAAGGTAGCTGAGGATGTCAGCGTCGACATCGAGAAGGCTAGGGTCGAGCTTGAGAAGACGATGACGGCTGTCAGGTTCTTGCAGACGATGCACGCAGACAAGCTCGATGCAGAGATGGATGACTGTGATAAGGCTCTGAGGGCTCAGATGCTCGTCGACAGGCAAATGAAGGCCAAGAACTGAGGGGTAGACATGATAAAACCGAAGACGCAGGTGCTCTTGAAGCTGGACCCAGGACTGGCCAAACGCTTCAAGACGAAATGCAGGAGCGAGGGCAGGACGCTCAACGGCACTGCTAGGGTGCTGATTGAGAGATGGCTCCGTGGGGAGGTCAAAATCTAGCGACGACTATATATGCTGGAAAGTGCTTAAGTCAGGTTGGTGAAAACACGGGAACCAAATCAGCGAAGAGTATCATCCCCCAGAAGGGATACAGCTTAACAATCTGGGGCGACCAGGACATCAAGTGCGCCATCTGTGGGAAGTTCAAGGCCCACGGCATCGGCATCGAGGGCCCAGGCGAGATAGATGTCGATGTCTGCGACGACTGCGCGGGATTTCAGGTCATGGTCGGCCTGGAGGCGACTGACCGAGCGAGAGCGCACATCGCGCAGGCTGAGATGCTCCACGCGAAGATTCACGGCCTGATAAAGAAGAAATCTCCGCGCCACGAAATCATGTGCCGGACCTGCAAGACTAAGCAGGAGCGACTGAAGAAGCGCAGGGGCGTGACGCGATGAACGGGCGGCTCAAGAAGCCAGAGCATCTAACAAAAGGGGACATCGTGGAAGTCCGTTGGATTGACACGCAGTCACTTGACCGTTTGACGACCGACGACCTGAAGACGCTCACGGAGCTAGAGACGACTCGCAGTTACGGTGTCGTGCTGAAGTTGATGAGGACCTGTGTCGTCATCGCGCACGAGCTTGGAGACCCAGGTAGCGACGGGTGGCACATAGAACAACTGCCTTACGGCATGATAACCGGATGTCGCGTGTTCGGGCACGCAGAGGTCAAGGTGGAGCTATGACGAACGACGACCCAGGACGCAGATGCAGTCAGTGTGACAAGTGGTTCAACCCTGTCTTCGACATCAAGGTTGACACGGAGAGGGTCGAGTTCGCTGAGAGTCAAATCGTGCCTGACCCGAGAGAGATAATCTCCCAGCAAATCCACCAGGTCTCGAAGACGGGCCTGTGCATGGCGTGCGTCGAGAAGGAGCTGAAGGCACTTCAGGCGACTCCTGACCGAGCGATAATCACGGTCTCTTGGCCTTCCAACGGGGGTCCGAACAGCACATGAGCGCAGAGGCGTTCGTTGTCGACCCCGACCACAAGCTCACACCGGAGGAGCTTAGGAAGATGCTCTCAGACGCCTTCGATGCTGGCTGTAAGCTGGGCTTCAAGGGGGGTCTGGAGGGAGCGAAGAGTGAGGCACACGGTCGGCACTGCAAAGGATGTGAGGCAGCAATCGACGAGATATGCGGACCCAATGTCTTCGCAGTCATGGTCGGCTTCGACAAGTATCTCAAGGAGAAGGGGCACAGATGACCGACCCTCCAGTCAAGGTCTGCCGCAGATGCGGGACCCTTCTCCCGCCCACGCCAGGATATTCTTTCTCTCTCAAGAGGTGGTGTACAGCTTGTCAGAAGTTGCGGAACCACGAGAGCAGCGCTCGTAGCAGGGAGAAGTATCGCATCGGACGAGGTCTCGGACCGAATGTGAACAAGCCATGCGTCCGGTGTGGCAAGGTTATGAACCTCAAGCCATCTACCGCCAAGGTCAGGAAATACTGTGGCGAGTGCAGGCTGATTGTCGACAAGGAGAAGATGAAAATCAGCTCGGCTCGTGGGTTGTCTAGGGAGCCGGTCCGTATCATCAACTGCGCGGATTGTGGCAAGGAGATGTTGGTCATCTACAAGACCCAGGTCAGATGTCACGATTGCAAAATCATCAGGTGCAAAATCTTCACGGCGGTAAGGGCGCTCCGCAGTGCCGTCTACAATAAAGCCATCGTCAATCCAGCGGACGCGAGGAAGCTGGTCGTCGACATGATTGCTGAGGACGGTCTCGATTTCAAGCAGTTCGCCATCGACGGCATCGTTGAGAAGGTCATCGTCGACAGGCGCACGCTCGACAAGTACAAAGGTAAGGAGGCGACATGAGAGATAACGAGTACACGAGAGCTATCGAGGTCCTGAAGAAGATGCCGGGTCAGACGGATGAAGTCCAGGATGCCATCAAGGTGTTGGACGGTCTCATTCATCGTGGGACTTGCTCTATCTGCGGCGAGTTTGGCTGCATGAGCGACCACGGATACGGCGGTCCCGGTCCGGACGCCTACTAGGAGGCGACATGACACTCAACAAGGATAGACCGCCGTTCACGCCTGACGAGATGGAAATCAAGATAACGATGGGTTCGTGGAGAGCCCTTCACACGCTCCTCTGGCACATCCGCGACGAGATGGGCAACCAACGCGCCAAGGAGAGACTCAGTGAAGCCATCAAACTCCTGGAGGACGCCCTCGCGTGGAACGGGATGACTGAGCAGATGGAGAGGCTCGTCAGGGGAAAGGCTCGATGATTTACGAGGATGCGAGCGGGCACATCTTCAGAAGACACTACCCGCCTAGGAAGAGTAATGACCGCCATCATGTCTGGTGCTCCCGATGTGGGGGACTGGTGGCTCTTAGGCCGCTTGCAGACCTGGAGCAGAGGCGACTTCGCAAGCACCACGCTGAAAGTGTCAAAGGTGGGAACCACCACAGGAGGGCCGAAAGCCTTAAGTCGCCGAACAGCACTACCGACTCTCACATGGTAGTCGGGCGCCCTGCGCCCGGAAAAGCAAGGAGGCCAGCAAATGCCGACGATATTCATTGACGAGAACGACTATGAACGGAAAGCGATGGCAATCCTCCGGGTCAGCGGGAACCTGAGGCTCATCGGAGAGACGGGTGTGGGCAAGTCCACAATCGTCCAGTATCTCACGGAGAAGCATCATTGGGAGTTGTACGAGTTCGCGCTGTCGACCGACACGAGCCGATGGGACCTCCTGGCGCAGGACTATCTGACCGCGAGGGAGGGCGGGACCACGACTGTTCAGAGGACGGGTCCTGTCGTCGACTGGTTGACTGTACCGGAGGGCAGGGACCCCAAGAAGCCACAGGTTCTCTTCCTCGATGAATTTAACTATGCCCAGCCTTCAGTCTTGACGATTATGAACATGCTGAGTGACTTCAGGAAGAAGCTGTATGTGCCTGAGCTGAAGGACAGCCCAATCCTGAAACGCATGGGGCTCAAGGAGCCGATGCTGATGAGAACGGACAAGCACTACTTGATTATCGGGATGAATCCTGCGGAGCGTGCTGGCTACGCTGGCACCTTCACCATGAACATCGCTCAGCTCAGAAGGTTCGAGTCTCTGGAGTTGTCCTATCTGGGTCAGCAACACGAGTCGCGTCTTCTGGAGACGCAGACCAAGTGTTCTCACGAGCAGGCCATGAAGTATGTGGCGATGGCCGGTCAGACCCGTGCTCTGTACAGGGTCGGTCGGCTCAGCACGCCCATCACGACAGGCAACCTGCTCAACTACGCCAGGCTGGAGGTCCAGGAGAAGTTGAAGGACCCGGAGATTGCGGAGATAATGGGTGCGATGTATCTCCAGACCGAGCGTGACACTGTCAACGCGCTCTGGAAGGGCAAGACCAGTGCCGAGCAGATAATGAAAGAAGAAGAGACGATGCAGGACTGAGGTGAGGTCCGTGGCAAGAGGTGTGATAGAGGTCGACCCGAGCGAGTTTGAGAAGCTCCTGTACATCCTGGCTTACGATGTGCCCAGTGAGAACATCAAACACCTCCCGAAGACCGAACGCACCTTCCTGAACTCCAAGCGCTGGTTCATCAGGGACCAGCTCAGGTTCAGGTTCGGCTGTGCGATGCTCCAGAAGTCTCTCTACAGGGTTCCTGACAGTGCTGTCAAGGCTCTCACGGTTCAGGTCGACAAGTGGCGCGACGAGTACAATGAGCGCGGCTACGAGGCCAAGCTCAGGGTGTTTCCCATCGGGACCACTGAAGTTGGTTATCAAGCCTTCATAGATATGGAATACGATTGCTTGATGGCTTGGCTGACATCCATCGAGGAGTTGCTCCAGCAGGCCATCACCGACAAGAGCATCCAGCAGAAGGCTCTGAGGGAGCACAAGGACAAGGCTCGTGTGCTCACTGCGGTCATCGACCAGGACTTCGGCACGGGCTCTGCGGACTACAACAAGAAGCGGTACAAGGACTTGAAGGAAGAGTTGGATTTCGTTCTTGATGCGATTGGCCAGGTTGAATCCGTCGCCAAGATAAAGCGGTATGACTAGGAGGGAACATGGCTGAGAAGCGAAAGCCAGTCCCGGCGCCGAACAGGGAAAGGCTAGAGATTCTGAGGTCAGTCTGTGTCATCTCCACCATCGGCAGGGAGGATGTTCCTGTGCTGTTCAGGGATGATATTCACACCGCTCAGACGGACTTGTCTACTATCTATATCACTCACAACTCGGTTCCCGAGAACCTGCGCGGGTATGACGATGTGGTCTTCGTCGCGTTGAAGGGTCAGTCGCTCCACGAGGCCGGGCACATCAAGCTCACGGTCGATGTGGACCTGGAGTACAAGAAGTGGATGGAGCGTCTTCACAAGAGCGAGCTGACGGCGCTCATCAGGAACCTGGTCGAGGACGCAAGGATAAACTTCCGCATGTCCGAGCCGTTCAGGCACGGCGTCGGCGAGAATCTGAAGGACTGGCACAGGGTCCTCGGTGCGTCGTGGGTTCACACCGAGCGCAAGGAGGTCGCCAAGTTGGTCGCCGAAGCCGGGTCCAAGTGGGAGGGCGTGCCGCCTCAGAAGGAAATCATCAACAGGTTCATCGCAATCGAGGGGCTCTACGGCAGGGACGCCGAGGTCGACGCGATTATCAAGGACTACTTTCCGAACATGGAGCAGGAGTGGAAGGACGACATCAGGAAAGGCGTCGAGATTCTCAAGAAGGCCAGAACGGGCCGTATCTGGCAGAGGGACTTGTTTCCCGCTGCTAACAATCTCTATCGCATCATGCAGAAGTACGCTCCCGACGGTGTCGAGGGTGGCGGAGGGCCCGGCGACGGCAGAGGTGGCGCTGGTGGCGATGGCCAACCCATAGATGCGATGCCCGGAGATGAGAAGCCAGAAGGTCGCATAGTCAAGGGAGGCGGCATGGACTCGAAGGCGTGGCCAGCTCCTTACGGAAAGAAGGAGCTTGAGGCTCCCGGAGACCTGGTGACTGAGGCCGAGGACGCCCAGGCTGAGAAGGATAAGAAGGCACAGATTCTGAAGGCCGGGAAGGGCAAGGGGTTCGGGGCTGGCAAAGGCACCGGCGACGACATCGAGTACCCGAGGCCCGATGAGGCCGCCTACAAGAAGCGCAGGGACAGGCTCGCGTCCATCATCCAGCAGATGCGTAACATGCTCAAGTTTGAGTCGAAGCCGAAGTACGAGACCATCAAGTATCGTCCTCAGGGCAGGATGATGCAGGGTCTGCTGGCAAGTGCGGTCGTCAATGCCGCTCATCGTCCAATCACGGACATCTACAGCAAGAATACTGTGAAGTACGAGAAGCAGGAGACGACCCTCGCGCTCGTGGTGGACCTGTCCGGCTCCACGGACTTCGACACGATGGTCAACACGCTCACCATCATCGCAGAGGTCGCTGGCCAGTGGCTTCCGGATGAGAACTGGGCCATCTTCGCGTTCGGGAGCAACTTCCAGAAGGTCAAGACATTCTTCGAGCAGTACGAGACCAGCAAGTACCGCATAGGCGGCATGACGGGCCTCGGCGGGACCGAGCTGGGCGTGCCGCTGTTCAAGATTCGTGAGATGTTCAAGAACATCAAGAAGAAGCCCGGCAACAAGGTCTGCATCATCGTCTCGGACTTCGACCTGTTCGGCGACGACCCCGAGCGCTGCAAGGTCCAGATACGCCGCATGAAGAAGGAGGCGAATGTCCAGACCATCTGCATCGTGAACACTCACCAGAGCTACATGCCCACTGCGATAGAGCGTGCCAGCAAGCTGAGCAAGCATGTGGTCCCGATGCCGAATGTCGGCAAGCTCGCGGTCGAATTTTTCAAGGTGTACAAGAAACTTAGTTATACAGATAATGACCCTATGTTCGGACGAAGGTGGTGAGTACCTGACAGAGATAACCGTAGAAGCTTTCTACTGTCCCAAGGACGACTCGATTGTCCGTGGGAAGGACGCGCACGAGAGTCCAGGACCTGATAAATCCATCCTGGTGACTGCAACCTGCACCCTTTGCGGGGGCAAGGTCTACAAGACCGTCTATCCAGATGAGAGTGTTCCTCCCGCACCGCCCGCAACGCCCCAACCACCGCCTGCCGTGCCGGAGCCAGAGCTGGTGAAGCAGGTCGAGGGCACACCTTTCCCGACCGTCGGCCTTGAGTCGCAGACGGGCACGATACAGAGACCGTCGCCGAAGTTCTGGGATGCGTATGCCAGAGCGGTCTCGATGAAGCTCCCGCCCGAGATGGTCAGGAACATCGACACCGTCGCCAGCCTGTCGTGGTACAATTATCTCGACGACAAGCAGAAGCAAGGTTTCATAGACCGTTTCACTGAGACCGGGAGTCTGGAGATTCCGGATGACGCTTTCGACATCACGCGGAACAACCCAAAAGCAGAAGGGGTGTCGGCCATGAGCGGGACTGAGAAGTCCGCCGCCGCCCTCAGTGAAGTCTCTGGATTCGCCCGGATGCTGGATTCTCCTGAACTCATGGGTCTCGCAATCAGGTTCTGGGACGCCAAGGAGTACGATGCGGACTACGAGGGTATGCACCTGAGCGTCCGGTTGCACGACTGGACCACGAGGCCGTTCGAGAAGGGTGCGGAGAAGAGTCGCGCCAAGGGTGAGATTCTCGAAGTTCGTGCAACCGTTGGCGGTATCCCAGTTGCTGAGTTACAGGCTCAGTGGCCTCGCACGGATAAACAAGAGGATGAGATGCACACTCACGAACAGAGGCCGGGAAGATACATGACAAAGCCTCCAGAGAGGTTTGAACTCACCCTCTATGATGCCGGTTACTATTCTCACAAGGACTACAAGAGTTTCGTCAAGCATCCATCACCAGTCCTCGCAGCGGTCATCGAGCGAATCCTGATGTCTGCTCCAACGAATGTAGGGCACATCTGGCTCAAGGATGATGTCATTGGTTATTCCTTGAAAGGAGGAGGCACATCCTGGAAGCCCTGGCTAAAACCAGATGAGCACGAAATCATATTCGAGGCAGCTAAATTGCCAAAGAAGTTCATCGCTCCGTTCTGGAAGGCTCCAATCGTCAGGAAGGGGAAGCCCATCAAGGAACTACCTATGGAGGAGTCGGACCTCGACCGGGTGCAGGCCAAGATTGACGCCAAGGAACTGGTGTTCACCAAGTATATCGAGAAGCTCTATGTCGATGATGTGGAGCTTGGCAAGAAGTTGGAGATGGGTCCGACCGATGTTGCGAGGCTCATGGGTGACACGGAGTATGAGGACCTGCTTAAGCAAAGAGACGAATTGATGTGGGCTGAGCTTCCAATCGCCAAGCTAGAACCCTTGTAGGACGCGCCATTTCGCTCAGGCAGCGTGTTCAGCGAGTCTGAAAGGTCTTCTCTATCTTCTCTGCTTCTCGAATCCAATGCTTTCTAATGAGTTTTCTCGCCCTGAGTGTCTGTGGTCCCACTTCGTATGGGCTGATTAGCATTTCCTTGTAGATGAAGTAGTGTTTCATCTTCTCCGGGTCTTCATTGAACCTGTCAAACATCACGGTCTTCTTCCATTCTCTCGGCTTGACATCTGATGCGTCGTAATCTCTCAGGATGCACATGACCACTCCATCTAGGTTTGAGATGTAGCCGTGTGTCTCTTGTTGATAGTACGCCAGGTCCGGCGGGGATGGGGCGGTCAGCCCATGAACGGGATGTGTATGGAAAAGGAAACTGGTGTACCCTATTGAAGAATGTTTTAGAGCCATTATCTCTTCGAGTTTCTTCTCCTCGATTGATTGCTCTTTGACAAGGAAAGTTTTGCGCGGACTGAATCGTTTTCCCTCTTCTTCTCGACCAGTGATTATCTTTTTGTTGGAAAAGTGCCCTGCAAATCCATGCTCATTTCCGTCGCTGCGGGTTCGCTCTATTATTATTCCCATCCTGTCGATGAACGATTGTGGTTCATCGAGAGTCGTCCGGTCTTGTATGGAAATGTCGAACCACTCGTGAACGGCCTTATCGTCAGCTCTATAGAGTTCGTAGGCGCGTGACACCGCTACCACTCCTTCGTTATCCGGAGGTCTGCCTGTTCGGGGTTCGGTCGCCCGACGAACGCAGTTAGCGCCTCTTCTCGGGTGTACCACCTCTCCGTGACTTCTAGGCGTCCTGCGGGCTTCGAGAAGCTCCTGATGAGCACCCGGCTGATGCGTTCCGGCGGGATGCCTTTCATGGTATAGAACTTGTACTCGAACCGGCCTGTTTTTCCGAACAGCGGTCGGCGAAGGATGGCCGGATATTCCTCTTCTGACATATCGGTCGTATCGAACTCGATGATGGCCTGGTCTGCCCCCCATCCCGCAGCTCCGAGTGAGAAGAACACTGCATCCTGCACCGTGTTCGCAAGGCTCACATTCAGATTTGTGTCTTCTTGATGTTGGCTCTCGACCGTGTAGGCTGACTGTGGCTGATGGACCAGCAATCCCTCTCGAAGGACCTTGTGCATGTTCTGTATCGAGGTCCCGTGATAGAGCAGCTTTGGGAGTTTCGCTCGCTTTCGCATATCCTCTTTCGTGACGACTCGCCTTTCTCCAGGATTTCCACGCCACATCTGCTCGTCGCGTTCTCTCATCAGCTTGTCGTACTCATCTTGTTTGCCGAGTCGGGCTGCGACTGCGCTGTTCGAGGAGATGAAATCCTTTTCCTTCGCTCTGAGCGTCCGTATCTCCCGCTCGATGTCGTCGACGCGGTCTTGGATGTCTGCTATGGCGGTTGGTTCCACTGGCATCTCGGCGACATCGACTTCCAGTGCGACATTGAAGATGCGCTTGAGTTCCGCGTTTATCTCGTTGCCGAACATCAAGTGCTCCAGGGCTGCTGCACTGCCAGGTCTCGGTTCCGGCTGGCTTTTCAGTTCGATATAGAATCCCCTGTCGCTCATCATCCTGTCGAAGTGGAAAGTGCCTTCGGGAATCGGTATGGTATCATATCCTTGCATGTGTAGTCCTTCAGGAGCGACCACCGCCGCGAGTTCCATGTCAGGCTCGACGCCGTTCTTCGTCCATGTTTCTATCTCTATCCAGTTCAGAATTGGATAGTATTTTCTTCCCTGCTGGAGGGCCTTTCGGATTACGAAGTGGGTCTTGTCTATGGCGATTGCGAGGGGCACTCGTTCTTCTTCAGGGGCCCATCCGACTCTGCCTGCATTGGCGACAAGGTCTGGATGGGTCCTCATCGACAATCGGTTGAGCTTTTCCAGTTCATCTCCATTCTTTATAGGAGCTAGGATGTGAAAGACGATTTCGACCCCGTTGAGTTCAATGCTCCTGAGCAGCGTTCCTGCTGGCAATGTCGGGTCGGTCGGTCCGTATTGATTGATGGAAAGGCGGTACTCGCCATCCCAGTGTGTCCACTCGTATCCCTCTTCTCCTTTGTCATGTCTTCCCATGAACGCGCCCTTCGTCATCACTTTTTCGCTCAACACCTGGTCCCCTCTCCAGAACTTGTATATCACCAGGTCCATGAACTCCTCTTCGTGCTCTGGTAGGATGGCTCTTCCGTCTTCGTCGAACCACTCCGTTGGGATGTTTCGGGGCGGGACCGGACTACCATGTGAGGGTTCCGGAGGCCAAGTCGCCGTGAACGGGCTGGCCGGGTTCTCGCGCTGTTTTGGTAAAAGGAACAGTGTCCCATCGTTCCCGAGGTCCTGGAGAACGATTGCACCTGGCGGAATATTGTATCCTTCTGGTTCATCCCCGTCGCAATAGTGTTCTTTGACTTCTTCTTCAGTTGCGAGCCAGACAGCATCGTATTTGTCATCATAGTCTTGCTTAATTCGCTCGAAGACCTGCTCTGGTGTGAGTTTTGTCGGGAGGCCGAGTGCCTCAATCATCTGGTCGGTCATGTCATTGTTAAGTTCTTCGTACTCGAACCTGACAACTTTCGACGGCACTCTGGAACCTGAACCACCATAGCTCTCGCATCTGAATCCTTCTCCAGCTCGGACCATCTTCATCGTATTGGCGCTGAGGTTCTTGATGGGGTTCCCGCGCCACATCGCCTCGTCGCGCCGCTTCATTAGTTGTTCGTACTGTTCGCGCTTCCCGAGCCGTTCCGCGACCGCGATGTCTGTGGATGTGAAGTCTCTCTCGCTGCTCCTGAGGGCCCGAATCTCCAGCTCGATGGCGTCTATCAGTGCCTGCGTAGCTTCAAGGTCGCTAGTAATCATCGGGACCTCTTCGACTTCAAGCTCTTCGATGGGCCTTTCGCTCCAGAGCAGTCGTTTGTATTCTGTTTCGGGGTCTCCATTTAGGTCTAATGATGTGTATCTGAGCGGGTTCATCCACCCATCGCTCTCGATAGCATGTGGTCCTGGGAGGTCGTGCGTCACGATAGTATAGCGCCCATCATCGTGTGCCAGAATCACAACATTCTCGTCCCATGTTGAAGTCTCTTTCTTTCCCCATTTACCGGTGTATGTGCTCGTCCGTTTTCGTGACTCAAGCCCAAGTCTGAATGGTTTGAGGATGTCATGGCCATGTGCTTCGCCGATTCGCAGAATCGCATCCCCTATCCTGCGACCCAGCGGACTGTGAGACATGAACCACGCATCAATGCTTAGTATCCGGTCCTGGCTCTTCGGATGTATCCAAATGCTCGCAATCATATTGCGGTGGACTTTTAGCGTCACTTCTTCTGTTCTGTCCACCACTTCATAGTTTAACCCCGCTCTGCGCCCATACGCCTGTCGCACGCTTCCTTTGTATTCTTGCATTAGGTAGAATTTGTCGATAGCAATCTTGTACTCGGGAATCTTGCCGGGGTTTCCTCTCCACATCAATTCGTCCCTGCGCTTCAGCAGCTTCTCGTATTTCTCCCTCTTCCCTACGGCTTTCGCAACTTGGAGGGCAGAGGTCTTGTAGTCGTTATCCTTCTTCCTTCGGGTGTCCATCGCTTTTTCAATCTTGTCGATGCCGCGCTGGACGGCGTCCAACTCGGATTCACTCACTTCGACGGCTGGCCCCGCCTCAGGTGTGATTGCCCCTTCTTGCATGGAATGATAGATACGCAGCGTCTTGTCTTCACTGCCAGCAGCTTGTATGGCCGGTCCTTCTGCAAGGTATCCATAGTCGGTCTGCCAGTCATCCACCCATCCGTCTGTTACTGTATAGATTGCGAAGACTGTCGCTCCAAACGCGGTCTCTATCTCGACACTCGTATTCTCGTCGTGGGTCGAATCGAGTCTCACTACGAGGTCGAAGTTCCGATGGTTGGGCCGGACATGTGACGAAACTCCGCCTTCAGAAAAATAGCATGGCAACTCAGGGACATGGCAGTCTTTGAAAGCCGCGTCTCCGCTGCGGTATCCGTATGTTGTCTCGTCATTGAGGACAACTCCATTGCGGACCTGAACCAGCAGGAAAGTATAGTCGCCATCGGGGCCGTTCACATCAATGGTCGATTGCTCACCATGATAGGATTCCAGTTTGAGGATGGTGTCGAAGTTGTCGTCTCGGCCCCGTGGGTTCTCCCGCCACATGGCCTCATCCCGTTGCTTGAGCAGCTCTTCGTACTCGTTCTGCTTGCCCAGACGGCGTGCCATCTCGACGCTCGACGAGTTGAAGTCCCGTTCCTTGGCTCTGAGCTGGCGAATATCTTTTTCGATGGCGTCTATCATCACCTGGACCTGGCCCAGCTTGGTCTCAATGACTTCAATCTCTTCGACCTCCGGGCTCTCGATAGGTGTCCTGAAGACGCGGTCGTACTCGTCATGTGGGTCTGCGCTCAGCTCTAGGAAGGTCACATCGCTGTCCATCCATGAGGCGTGCAGTCCGTCGTTGCCGATGCTGAACGGGTCGGGCTCCCAGTGGTGTATGATTTCCCTCTTATCTTCATCGCTGTGGCCGGTCAGCATTATCTTGTCAGACTTCGGATTATATGTGCACATCACCATATCCAGGATGTTCCTCGGCGGCTCCATTATGTCGACAGTGGTGTCCCGTCCCTCGTTGATTATATGGTTCATCAACCTCAGATACGCCTTGGCCCTCTCCAACTCCGCAGTGTTCCTGGTGGTGTATCCTCGATGTAGTCTCTTTGAATGGCCGTTCAGTTGCAGAAGGGTGATGTCCGTCGTCTCATAGAGACCAGCAACGAACTCGTCATCCTGCACCATCCCTTTAGCGCCCTTACTACTGACGAAGATGTCTATCTCATGCTTCCCGCCGAAGTTATAGGAGCCCTGTGCCAGCCTGCCCCAAAATGCCGAAACAGCCTCTTTCATCAGCGCATCCGACATTACCATCTGACACGCTCCATCAGCTCTTCAGCATCTCTTTCGCTGCGGTCTGGGCGGCCTTCTTGACTTCCGGGCTCTCCCTCTTCGGGTAGATGACCTTGAACTGCCGCATGTGCTTCTGGTTGTAGTGCAGCGCTCTGGCCTCCGCCTGCTCTTCGGTGCCCTTGCCCGTCTCGAAGGTCGTCCCGAACTCGTCCTGGATGATGTAGTCCAGCTTGTCGGGATTCTCTACGAGGTCACACGGGTTCCTCTTGAGCAGCACGCTCGGTCCGGTCGACATGACGACATCTGCCTCTCTGGCCATCCTGACCATGAGTTTGTCTGCCTCGGTCCCGATGCCCTGGATGACTCGCTGGAAGGCTCCGACGATGTCCGTCTCCTGTTGTGGCGTCACGAGCATCGGGTTCTCCTTCATATCTTCTTCCACTATCTTGCGGTACTTGGGCAAGTCCCCCATTATCTCGGCAGTGGTAGGCGTCTCCCATGTCTGGAATCTGACGCCTCTCGTCCGGAGAATGGACCTATTATGCTTGTTGTCCGGAATCACCCAGCGTCCATCTTCTGGAATCTGGTCGCCAAGGTCTGGTAGTGTCGCCAACCTGTCCCGTGAGTATTCGTCGCGCCACAGGAGCTTCTTAGTCTTTATTTCCGAGATTCCCTCAGCGTTCTTCTCATTCTCCATGAAGAGAAGATATTTGTTAGGGTTCTCCCGCGCCTCCCGCTTCCTCCGGACGCCTTCGTACTTGGCCATGATGTCTGCCGGAACCGTAGCATGTTCCCTGAGGAGTCTGATGCCCTCCTTGACATCCTTCACTATGCCATATCTGACAAGCATCTTTGCATCATCAATTTCCCGCCTCCGCGCCCATTTGCTCGCCTTCAGTGGTGGGTTCTCTCTGGCCTCGCGCTTCCTGCGGATGCTCTCGTACTTGGCCTTCTTCTCCGGCTCGAACTTCGGCGGATGTTCCTTGAACCAGTCCTCCTCGAACTCACGCCACATCTTCCTGGGGATGTCCGCAGCCTTTCGTGCGACCTCCATCGCCTTCCAGGAAGCGTCGTCGATGGTCTTGATGGGGTTGTGTCGGTGCTTCGTCTTGTAGCACTTCTCGTGCCAGACATTCGACCCGATGGTCTTATGCTTCGCTTTTGTGTACACTGGCTCGTCGCACACGCGACAGATGCCAGCGAAGCATTTGAAGTGGTAGCGCTTCTTCAGCTTCTCATCGTAGACATGCTTGTCCCTGGTCACTCTCAGCTTCCCCTTGCACAGATAGCACTCAACCATTTCAGTCGCCTCCTATTGCCGTGGTCTCTATGCCAGCCTTCCGCTGGTTTCGGGGCAGGACATAGGTGTCCCAGACCGTGCCCCTCTTGTCTCCCGTCCTGGCCAGGTAGTATCGCTTTCCTTCCTTGGCCTTGCACTCGATGAACTGTTCACTCC
>Ga0315297_10001391_pt1 | contig 14943 bp, 10 predicted proteins | sample YL17G15_0_MG_FD_203628 | JGI IMG/M metagenome (GOLD analysis project Ga0315297, IMG submission 203628) | Sediment microbial communities from Yellowstone Lake, YNP, Wyoming, USA - YL17G15_0 | ecosystem: Environmental > Aquatic > Freshwater > Lake > Sediment | place: USA: Wyoming | collected... | reverse complement strand
ATTTGCAGCACAACGAGCTCGCCAGCATAACGATGCCAACATCTTGTGCCTCGGTGGAGAGGATATAGATACCAAGTCAGCTTTGGAAATCGTCAAGACTTTCTTAACCACGGATTTTGAAGGCGGCAGACACGTACAAAGGGTGACTAAGATAAGAGCTTTGGAAGGAGACTCCTAAGAATAACAGCTCTGGCTCCTAGGAGATACAACCCGAGGGGCAGTTATTTCGCCAGGTCACACCGCATAGCGACTTCTTAGGTCAGAGGACAACTTGGCCGTTAATTCCAAAGCCTGATTTGCCGCTTCCAGTGACAAGCTTGCCAGGGTGCAAGAAGGAGTTATCAGCCCTTGAGCTATGATCTGCTTGAACTTGACACCATCTTTGCTGAATGGGGCCATAGCTTCTTCCAGGCGGTCACGAAGACTGGGCAAAGATTCTTTAGCCAAAGCCTGTTCCTCGTTCGGGACTATCCCCCAGGCAATATTGCCGCCGCGCTGAAGAAAGGATTTCACCTTAGCCGAGTGAGTGCTAAAAGAAGAGGCATAGTTATACGCATCAAAGCTGAGAATATCGATTGTGGTGTCCAGAAGAACTGACCAGTCAGTGTTTCCGCAGCAGTGTAATCCCTTTGTCCCCTTAATGCCCTTGAGCACCTCCTCTAGCAGAACAGGCACTTTCTCTTCAGGAATCGGAGTAAATACCGAGCCCAAAGAGACTAAATAGGGCTCGTCAACAAAGATAATGGGGTTCGGCGATATTTCCCTCAAGATATTCTCCTGCCACGAAGCTTTTAGCCGCAGGAACTTAGCCGCGGCTTCTGCTAAAGTGTCGTCATAGAGGATGCCCAGACCGTCCTGACGAGTGACCGCCAGGCCCCAGGTAACAGGACCAGTGACTTGCCCCTTGACTATTTTGCTGCCCGTTGCTCTGGCCAGGAAAGCATGAAGGCCGGCGGCGTAGTCCCTTGAAACGCCATATTTACGGCTATCGCCTTGTTCACAATCAATATGAATCTGCTCGAGTTCGCTTTCAAAATTGGCCGACGGCTCAATATGAATCTTATCCCCCTGTTCAACTACCCCAGGGAAGCCCTCGCTGAATTGGACAATCATATTTTCTCGGAGAGACCGCTTGGGCAACTGCGGCCAGATGGGGATGTCAGGCAGATATTTCATAATAACGGCACAAGCCTCATCAGGATTTGTGTGAGGCATGCTGCCGATAGCAGTAGGTAAACACCCAAACTCAAGCTTGGCTGACATCTTTTTCCTCAGCTAGATACTTGCCAATGAATAGCCCTAGCTGTTCCCTTTTTTCTTTAGGTATGTATTTCGCGTCAGTGGCTATGGCATATTGAAGGGCGCTAGCACAGGCACACTCTCGTTCCTGCGGTATGGAAGGCAGTAGTAACTTCAAGATTTTCCCGGCAGTATCAATGCCCATCTTCAAGTTGGCTAAAATCATCTCCGTAGTCACCGATTGATAACTTGGATGCCAGCAATCATAATCGGTGACAATAGCCACTGTGGCATAGCATATTTCTGCCTCTCTGGCTAACTTAGCTTCAGGCAAGGCTGTCATCCCAATAACATCAGCACCCCAGGAGCGATAGAGTTGTGCCTCAGCCTTGGTGGAGAACTGCGGACCTTCCACGACCAGATAAGTACCACCCTTATGAAACTCTGCCCCAACCTGAGTGCTTGCCTCAAACGAAAGTTGACTCAAAACAGGACAGAAGGGTTCCGCGAGAGAGACATGTCCGACTATCCCATCGGTGAAAAAAGTGCTGGCTCTTCCTTTAGTGGCATCAATTAGCTGGTCGGGAATGACTATGTCCAGAGGTTCTATCTCTTCCCTGAGACTGCCCACAGCGCTCACAGAGATGATCCTTTCTACACCCAGAGATTTCAAGGCGTATATATTGGCTTTCGCTGGTAGTTCACTGGGACCTATTCGATGCCCTTCGCCATGTCTGGGAAGAAAGGCAACCCTTACTCCTTCCATGTTGCCCAAGATAATAGCGTCGCTGGGCTCGCCAAAGGGCGTGCTGACCTTCACTTTCTTCGCCTCCGTCACTCCCTGCATCTTATAAAGCCCGCTTCCACCAATGACGCCAATTCTTGCTTCAGCCATTTGACACTCACCTATTACTTAGAAGACGCATGTCGCTCTGGTAAAGCTCTTTCCGCAAACAAATTTCATAAGCTATCACCCTTAAACGGGGATGTATTCAGGAGGCCGAATCTCAACGAGCCTTATGGCTTCTGAATCACATCCCACGGCGCAAACACCACAACCGAAACACTTTTCCGAACCTATCTGTGCCTTCAGTTTCTTTTCCCCCGGGATTTTGACCATATCCACCGCTTCAAAGGGGCACCTTTCCACACAGGTCTGACACCCATCGCAGGCTACCTTGTCCACCTCTGCCTGAAACCTGCTCTTGGCCACTCCTTTCTCAAGGACACCATACTTAGTAAGAGGATAGTAGAAGACACAGCAGTTAGCACAGCAATTGCAGATCACATTGGCGACCACAGAACCGTTAAACACACTATGTACGAGACCGGCCTTCTCCGCGACATCCATAATCTTCATCGCCTCATCCTTAGTCAGTTCCCTACCGGTCCCTCTGGTTATGGCATACTCGGCGGCTCGGTTGACTTGAAGACAGACCTCAACCGGCGAATCACACCTTGTCCCTACTCTCCGACAAGAACAGCTGGTCAGAGCAAACCTGGTGGCCTTGTCAAGGATAGCCTCCACATCCTCAGACGGAAGGAGTTTCGTCTCTTTGGAGATGGCCTTTCTGGCCGGGATCGCCCTCCACAGAGGCATTTTCCAGGTCTGAACGATCTTTGCCCAGTCAGCGTACCATTCTGCCTGGAGGAAATCCTCCCAGAGATCGAGTAGTTCACGTCCCCACACCTTGTCCGACCTCACATCACAGGCCGTGGCATCATGGAGCTGAAATATATCCCTGGCAAATTGATAGCCCTTGGAGGTCATGAAGATGCCCCCCTTCTCAAAGAGCTTTTTGAGCATCTCGTTCACCTTTTCTTCTTTTTTGCCCAGCTTCTGGGCAAGCTCAGCCACAGGACACGGAAGAGAAGCTACTATCTCAGCTTCCTCCTTGTCCATGAGCCTTCTGAGCAACTTCCCAAGCCTCTCCGACTCAGCGTAACCAAGTTTCCCGGCCAAGACTACGTAAGCGTCTGCCATTTGTGTGTCTCCTTTCTATTTTGCGTGACAAAAAACACAATTCCCTGCTCTTCCATCCCCCATGCCACTTGCCCTTCTTCTTCGAGATACTTCAGATGAGCCATGGCCTCTCCAAAAGCAAACAACTTCTGTGCCGCCGGAAATGAATCCCAAGACTTGAAACCTATGTCCCAGGTCATTTGCGATGCAATCTGGTAGGCATTTTGCCTACCTTTGCCCAGAATAGAGATGACCTCAGCGAGTCTCGCTTCATGGTGCTGCTTCAGTTCCCGAATCCTTTCCTTTTGATTCCTGAAGATATTCCTATGACCGGGCAATATGAGTTCAACATCCAAATCATAAACCTTGTCCAGGCTCATCAGATATTCTTTTAGCGGATTCCGCTCCTCCACGGAGAGGGTGATGTTCGGAGTTATGTCAAAAAGGATATGATCACCGCATATGAATATTCTCCTGCCGGGCTCGTAAAGACAGATGTGACCTGGAGTATGCCCCGGGGTCTCAATGCATCTAAATGAGTAATCCCCGATGTCTATCGTATCACCGTCTTTGAGGACGCAAAAATTCAAGGAGGTATTTGGGCTGTATCTGCGACCGGGGTGGCTTGCAACAGCCTTTTCCAGCTCCTCCCCGGGAAAGCCGCATTTACGAGCAGAATCAATCATCTTCTCCCAATGCTCAGGCGTACTAGACCTGATAATCTCTGCATCTGCCTGGCCAAAGCAGATTCTCGCTCCTTCTCGAGCGAGAGTTGACACTAAACCTGAGTGGTCTGCATGCATATGCGTGATGAAGAAATCGGCTTGGTTCAGGTCCACGCCACATTCGTCTAAGCCGGAAACTAGTGCCCCCCTGCAGTCCTCTCGATTCCACCCAGTATCAATAACTAAAGACCGCTCTGGCCCCTTCACAACATAAGAATTGGTGGCTCTCAGAGGGCTTCCGGGGAGAGGGACTTTGGTTCTATAGAGACCTGGCAGTATTTCTTCCATTGATGCACCGAGAAATCCTTGTTATGTTCTTAGCACGAGCCCCATGCGATACTACCCTGGCACTATTGGGCAGACGAAAACCTAGCACATTCTCCCGCAATTGTCCACCCATGCACTTATTGGCGCCGCACGTCCTTAGAGACGACCACTCTCCGTCACCGATTGATTATTGCCCTCACGACCCGTGTCACCAAGCAGACACTTGGCAGTTCGAACTAGGGAGACGTCTTCCCGAGAGCCTGCAACGAGAGCTGCCACGGCCAGCTCCATATTCATTGGCCAGCCCTGGGGGCCAATGCGCCCAGCGATGTAACGGAGTCAAGAGGTTGACAAACACTGGGAAAACAGATAGTATTCTCGTGCTGTTAATGAGTCCTCAGATTACGCAACTTATCCATGCAAGCGGCTATTAGGAGCACAAGTGAGGGGGCACCTCACGGGTATCTTGGCCCGCTACCCGTCAATAGTAGACTCCCATTTTCCCTTTCGCCCAACGAATCCCTGCTGCGGCATGCTGAGGACTGGGTCGCGGACCGGTTGTCGTAAGAGCAAGAACTAAAACGAAAGTGAGGTATTGTGACACATGAACAGAGTTAGAACACCAAAGCCAGATGCCATCTTCCCTTGGCAACCCGACGAACTCTCCGGAGCCAGGCCAGCCCGTCTCATGAATTTTGTCGACGGGAAATGGCTGGAAACCAAGAAGTATAGAAAGGTCGTAGACCCGCTGTCAGGCGAACCATTCATCGAGATGCCGGACACCAGCGAAAAGGAATTGGCACCTTTCATTCAGTCCCTGGCAAGATGCCCCAGGTATGGCTTGCATAACCCGATCATGAATGTCGAAAGATACCTGATGTATGGACAGATCAGTGAGAAACTCGCTGATTTTCTCAGAAGTGGCGAAGGGGAAAACTACTTCACGAGGCTGATTCAGAGAGTTATGCCTAAGGATACTCAGCAATGCCGTAATGAAGTCACTGTGACAGCCACATTCCTGGAGAACTTTTCTGGCGATCAGGTCAGGTTCCTTGCCAAGGGACAGACTACTCCGGGCAACCACCTGGGGCAGGAGGCCATCGACTATCGCTGGCCACACGGTCCAGTGGCGGTGGTCACGCCCTTCAACTTCCCTATGGAGATAATGGCCTTGCAGACGATGGGCGCCCTGTACATGGGCAACAAGCCGGTTCTCAAGCAAGCGACGATTACCTCTATTGTTGCCGAAGCTTTTGTAAGGTTGCTCTTGCATTGTGGGATGCCCGCGCAAGATCTGCTTCTCATTCATTGCAGCGGTCAGGTAATGGAGAAACTGGTTGCCGATCCCGTGACTCAGTTCACTCAGTTCACCGGCAGCACTTCGGTTGCAGAGCGGCTTTTGGAGCTGACCAAGGGAAAGTGCCGCATTGAGGATGCTGGCTTCGACTGGAAGATAGTCGGGCCGAATGCAATCCCATCTATGATCGAGCTTGTGGCAGCGCAGTGTGATATGGATGCCTACGCGGCGAGTGGTCAGAAGTGTTCCGCCCAGAGCTTGTTGGCTGTTCACGAGAATTGGGTCAAGCTTGGACTCCTGGCGAGGATAGCAGAACTTGCCGCCAAACGCAGCATAAGAGATCTCACCATCGGTCCGGTGCTGACCTGGACCAACGAGATGATTGAGGAGCACATCGACAAGCTGCTGCGCATCAAGGGCGCGAAGATGCAGTTTGGAGGCAAACGCTTGAAGAGGCATTCGATACCATCATGCTACGGCAGCTTTGAACCGACTGCCGTGTTCATACCACTAAAGAGTATTCCGCCACACGTTGATCTGGCTACAACCGAGCTTTTTGGGCCCCTTCAGGTCATAACAACGTGGGAAACCAAGGACGACCTTAAGTTGCTGCTGAACATATGCAATTCCATGGAGCATCATCTTACGGCCGGAGTCGTGGACAACGATCCGGACTTCCTGAACAACGTATTGGGACAGACGGTAAACGGCACGACGTATGCCGGTATCAGAGCCAGAACCACAGGAGCGCCTCAGTGGCATTTCTTCGGTCCATGTGGGCATCCAGCCGCTGCTGGGATCGGAACGATAGAAGCCATCAAGAATGTCTGGTCGCTGAACAGGACGATCATAAAGGATACCAACGCGCTCTCCTGGAACGCGTAGGGTCATGAACCCTTGTTCATCGCCCCGACCTGTCTTTGCTTGCGTCAGAAAATGAGTCTCTGCGCGAGGTCTGTGTGTCATCTTGTTCAGTCGCTTGTCGCTTTAGGTCAGCTGGGCATATTTCCTTTGATCGTCAAAACGAAGCAGTGATTGAACTTTGCGTGGAACAGGAATCTCGACTGAGGATATCGTGCCAATCAAGAAGAGGAGAGAATGCCGTTTTTTTCGTGCAAGAGGTATTGCATTTCACTACATTTAGTGGTACAATCCTGTCATACCACAATCCTTAGGAGGGGTTAGTGAATTGTCCCTATTGTGGCGGGCAGGAGTCAAGAGTGATAGATTCCCGGAGCCTGGATGAAGGGGTGAGGCGCCGAAGAAAGTGCTTGGCCTGCAATACTCGCTTCACTACGTACGAACGTGTACAGCCGCATGATATTTTCATTATTAAGAAAGATGGACGACGTGAGGAATTTAGCCGGGATAAGGTTCTCTTGGGTATCCACAAAGCCTGTGAAAAACGCCCACTTCCAACGGGTGCTATTGACAAACTTGTGGATACCATCGAGGCTGAGCTCTACAAGGCGGGCAAAAGCGAGGTCTCCAGTTCCTATATCGGCGATTTGGTCATGGAGGGGCTGAAGAAGCTGGATCATATTGCCTACATTCGCTTTGCCAGCGTTTATCGCGAATTTGCTGATATCGGCGCTTTGAAGCAGGAGGTAGATAGCCTAGCGGTGCGAAAAGAACTCACTCCAGCAAACCAGCTACGGCTACCCTCTTCTGAGGCGGTGAGTTCCCCTACCGGTCGCAAAAGGAGATAAAGATGCCCAAAACCCGTCGGAAAGACAACCAAAAACCTATTGAGCGAGACAGGGTAGCTCAAGCTGTTTTCGCTGCTGCCGAGTCCATGGGCATAAGTGACAGGAAATTGTTGGAGAAATTCACAGAACAAGTGAGCCAGCGCCTAGAGGTGGCTCAGCCCTTCCCAAGTATGGCAGGATTGGTTCCCCGGCAGACCAAACAACCTGTGTCCTCCTTTCAGATTCAGGCAATGGTTAAGGAAATTCTAACTGCAGATGAATTTTCTCCCCAGGCCAGAAGCCAGGTCATTTCTGGAATCAAACTCAGCGATAATGCCCTAAGAGTCTTAGAAAGGAGATACTTAACAAAAGACGGAGAAGGGAAAGTCGTTGAGACCCCACAAGGGCTGTTTCGTCGCGTCGCCAGGCACATTGCCTCAGCCGAGCTTGTCTACAATCCCAAGGCTGACGCCTCTCTCTATGAGGAAGCTTTCTATAAACTAATGGAAAACTTGGAATTCCTGCCCAACTCTCCCACTCTGATGAATGCCGGTCACGAGCTGGGACAACTGTCCGCTTGCTTTGTTTTACCTATTAACGATTCTATGGAGTCCATTTTCGACGCGGTCAAATATACTGCTTTGATTCACAAAAGTGGCGGTGGTACAGGCTTTTCTTTTTCTCGACTTAGACCGGAAAGGGATAGAGTGGGGTCGACAGGTGGCATCGCCAGCGGCCCTGTTTCTTTCATGCGGGTTTTTGATGCTACTACCGATGTCATCAAGCAAGGCGGCATGCGCCGTGGGGCCAATATGGCCATACTCAATGTCGAACATCCTGACATCTTGAGATTTGTTGAGGCTAAAGATAACCCGGAGGCCCTGACCAATTTTAACCTTTCTGTAGCTGTGACTGATGAGTTCATGAAAGCCGTCGAAAAAGGTACCGATTACAGTTTGGTGAACCCGCGAACTGGAGATGTAGTGGATAAGCTCAATGCCAGAGAGGTATTCAACAAAGTAGTCGACATGGCCTGGCGCAACGGCGACCCTGGTATTGTGTTTATCGACGAGATAAACAGGCACAACCCCACGCCTGAGTTAGGTAGAATAGAAAGCACCAACCCCTGCGGAGAACAACCATTGTTCCCCTTTGAATCCTGTAACTTAGGCTCCATAAATCTGTCCAAGATGGCGGCGGACAAAAATGCTCAGCCACATATCGATTATGAGAAGGTATCCCGAACAGTCAAGCTGGTAGTCCGCTTCCTTGATAATGTCATAGAAGTCAATCAATTTCCCTTGCCAGAGATTGAAAAGATGACAAAAACTACCAGGAAGATGGGCCTGGGGGTGATGGGTTTTGCCGATGTGCTGATTCAGCTTGGCATCCCTTACGATAGTGAACAAGGGCTCAATGCAGCTGAGGAAATTGCCCGTTTTATCTGTGAAGAGGCCAATAAAGCTTCGATAGAGCTAGCTCAAGAAAGGGGAGTCTTCCCTGCTTTCCAGGGAAGCATTTATGACGCGCCCGACGGTCCTCGTTTTCGAAATGCCTCTCGGACCACCATTGCCCCTACTGGCAGTTTGAGCATAATCGCTAATTGCTCCAGCGGCATTGAGCCATTGTTTGCACTGAGCTACGTGCGTCACATCCTGGAAGGCGAAGAATTTATAGAGGTGAACCCTTATTTCGAGGAGGCTGCCAAAAAGGGAGGGTTCTATTCTCCTGAACTAATGAAGCAGCTGGCTGAGGGGAAAAGTTTGAAAGATATAGAAGGAGTCCCCGAAGAGGCAAAAAGGCTCTTCGTCACCGCCCATGACATATCTCCCGAGTGGCACGTTAAGATGCAGGCAGTTTTCCAAAAATTTACTGATAGCGCTGTGTCCAAGACAGTCAATTTCCCTCACGATGCGACACCCGACGATGTAGCCAAAGTGTATATGCTCGCTTACCGAGAAGGCCTAAAGGGAATCACCATCTACCGAGATAGAAGCCGAGAAAGTCAGGTTCTCACTTTGGGTGAGGGAGTGAAGAAGGCTGAAGGTAAGCTAGCTCCCAGGAAAAGGCCTAAAGTCACTAGAGGCGTAACCGAAAGAGTCAACACCGGGTGTGGTTACATCTATGTGACAGTAAATTTTGATAGCAAGGGAATATCCGAAGTTTTTACCACCTTAGGAAAGGCTGGGGGTTGTGCCGCGGCACAACTTGAGGCTATCAGCCGCCTCACATCGGTAGCTCTGAGGTCCGGAATAGACATAGATTCTATTGTAAAGCATCTGCGTGGTATCAGGTGCCCTTCCATCGCTTGGGAGCAGGGGCATGCCATCTTGTCTTGCGCCGATGCTATCGCTAGCGTGCTTGAGAAGTATGCTAAGAAGGAAGAGACTGCCAGCAATTCTGACAAGCCTTCCAAAAACCCTGACATGGTCCAGAGTTGGGCCGGGCAATGCCCTGATTGTGGTGGTCCTTTGATCTACCAAGAAGGCTGCAACATCTGCCTGGTCTGTGGCTTTACCAAATGCGGATAGGGCGCGAGAGAAGCATGTCCTGAACGGAGTCGAAGGATGGGTAGTGCGAGACGTAGTTACTATTTAGCTCTTAAGCAGACAAGCAAAGTTGCCAATTCAGCTCTTGGCTTAAGGAGAATCTGCAATTCTATAGCCAAAAGCGCTGCCTTAGCAGTGCAGGCAAATGGCTGCCGCATTTTATCCCTCAATCCTAAAAAGGAGTATCTGATTACTGTAGGCGCCTACGGTTTGAGCGACCTCTATCTCAAAAAAGGCCCTCTCAATGTCCATAAAAGCCTCCCGGATATCCTTGACGGCAAAGTGGTATTTATTGCCGATGCCACTAAAGATAAGAGAGTTCAATATCCCGAAATAGCACTAGCACAAGGAATATCTTCTATTCTCGGGATTCCCGTACTTAGGAAAGGAGAAGCTATCGGAGAGATTCGAATCTACACTCGTGAGCCTCGTCAATTCTCTGAAGCTGACAAAAGTTTCCTCCTCAGCGTCGCTGATATGTGCGCCGTCATCTTCGAGAGGGCAGAGCTTCATCAATTGCTGGAACAAGACTACAAGACAAGTGAGAAACGAAGAAAATCGTCTCGAACATCTTCGTTACCCACTACCGCGCTGAGGCCAACCAGTTTTGCTCATCCCAGCGAGGAGGATTTTGCCAAGCTTCTGGACTTCTACTGTATTGAATGGCTTTATGAGCCTCGTTCCTTTCCGCTTAGATGGCAAGGTGACAAGATAGCCGAGATGTTCACCCCCGATTTCTATTTGCCCGAGCTAGACCTTTATGTTGAACTCACTACATTGAAACAACATCTGCTAACCGGGAAGAATCGCAAGCTACGCCAGCTCAGAGAACTCTACCCTGATGTCAACATCAGGCTTCTAAACAAAAGCGATTTTCTCAAGTTGTTAGCCAAATATGGTTATGGCCCTCTTGGCGAAGCCAAAGTAGAGGGAATCGACCGAGTTTTGTACAGCCACGTCAAAATCCAACGAAGGGTAAGAACCCTCGCCAGACACATTTCACGTGACTACGCTGGTCAGCGACTAGTCCTAATAGGCGTCCTGAAGGGCGTTGTTTGCTTCATGTCTGACCTGATGCAGCACCTCTCTATTCCGGTCACTCTGGACTTTATGGCTATCTCATACTACGGTGGGGACGGTCAGGTAGTCAAGATAACCAGAGACCTCGACAGTAGCATAACAGGGCAACATGTGCTGATGGTCGAAGATATTGTAGATACTGGCATGACGCTGAATTATATTCTCGATCACCTCTCTGCCCACAATCCTGCCAGTCTTCGGGTTTGCACTTTGCTTGATAAGAGAGCACGCCGGCTGATTAACATCCCCATTGATTACGTAGGCTTTGAGGTTCCCGATGAGTTCGTGGTGGGTTATGGCTTAGATTACAAGGGAGAATACCGCAATTTGCCCTTTGTTGGCATCCTTCATCCGGAGCTGATAAAAGACAAGAAACAACGGCAACAGCCACTAAGTTAGTTAGTTTTCTCACAGAAACACTGATGAGCCCTGCGATGCCTAATGCCCGAGATTACAATAAGAAATGCCCCAAGTAACCTCCCTCTTCTTGGCTCACCATCCACTCTCCCTTCTGCTTCCACCTACCTTGCGCCAGGCACTTCATCACCCGGCACCTTTCAGCTTCCACTTGGTCAGCGGTCGGTTCCACACTCGCCAAGTTCTTGTTTGATTACTCGGAGCATCCTTATATTAGCACACTTCTAAGACACTGTCAAGGGGCTGTGCTGACTCTCTTCGGATTGGAGGTGGCTTACACCTCGCCCTGGCTAGCTGAGACGCCCCAGTTGCTGTGCTCTACCTGATGATCCGCGTGCCTGTTTTGCCCTGGAGTGCTGCCAGAGCGGTTTCAGGGAGAGTTATGATCACCTCTCGTTCTCGGCGCTGGTTAAGGTTTGCTTCTTCCAGAAACATTATGGCTGCCCGTATCTTGGGCTCCATACTCCCCTTGCCGAATTGGCCCTCGTCGAGGAACTTCTTTGATTCAGCCACACTCAGGTTGTTCAAGGCTTTCTGGCGAGGTGTGGCGAAGTCTCGATATACATACTCCACTGCCGTGAGAATAAACAGGACGTCGGCGTCTATCTCGATAGCCAGGCGCGCCGAGGCATAGTCCTTGTCAATTACGGCTTCAACGCCGGACAGATTGCGGTTGTGTTCTCTAATGCAGGGGATGCCACCGCCACCCACGGCGACCACTATCTCGCCCGCATCCAGCATACTCTTTATGATCCTGGCTTGCTGGAGGCTGATGGGTATGGGTGAAGCGACCACGCGCCTATAGCCGCGGGCGCTGTCCTGAATGATATGCCAGCCTTTCTCATCCCTGAGTCGTGCTGCTTCACTTTCAGTGTAGAAGGGGCCGATCGGTTTGGATGGGCTTTGAAAAGCAGGATCATTCCTGTCCACGACAACCTGGCTTACCACAGTAGTGATGTTGTGTGGCTTCCCTGCCTGTCTCAGGCAGTTAGCCAGCGTGTTCTGAATCATGTAACCCATGAATCCTTCTGTGGCGGCTACGCAGATGTCCAGAGGCATGGGCGGCACCACAGTCTGTGCCATCGTGCTGGCCAGGAGCAAGTTGCCTACCTGTGGCCCATTCCCGTGAGTGATTACGATACGGCTCCCGCTGCTGAGCAGGCCCAGCAGCTGTTCGGCAGTGTGCCTCAGATTCTCATATTGCTCCTCGATAGTCCCCCTCTGCCCTGCCCTCAGTATGCAGTTGCCACCAAGGGCGATGACAAAAGTCATGGTTCTGTCCCTGGTCATTGCCTTATCTTTCCCGGCCGTGAACTGTGATAGCTACAGGTCGCACTCTGGCACCCGTCATTCTTGGAGCCCCGGGGGAGATTGTGAGCGCGGCCAAACTCTGACAGTATATCCTCCAAATTGGGCGTTCCCACTTCCTGAAGTTCGTAAGAAACCCTGGTATGTGGTTTCCTGATATCGATGATTCGGCTCAAGTCTATGGGCGTTGCCACCAGCACCGTATCGCAATCGACTCTGTTGATGGTCGTCTCCAGATGTTGCAGCTGGCGTGTGCTGTACCCGATAGCCGGCAGGACTGGTCCAATGCCCGGGTACTTTGTGAAGGCTTCAGCGATGCTCTCGACTGCGTAAGGTCTGGGATCCACGATTTCTGCTGCGCCCCCTTGCCGGGCAGCGATGGTGCCCGCGCCGTATGCCATTCCCCCGTGCGTCAGCGTCGGTCCGTCCTCGATGACAAGGACTCTCTTGCCCTTGACAAGGTTCGGATCATCAATCTGAATCACTGACGCAGCCTCGATCATGGTCGCATTTGGGTTTACTGTTGCGATGCTCTCCCGCACCTTCCGGACGTTCTCCGGAGCTGCGCTATCAACCTTGTTGATGACCGCCACATCGGCCATTCGCAGGTTGACTTCCCCTGGATAGTAGGAGACCTCATGGCCGGCACGGTGAGGGTCGGCGACAACAATCATTAAGTCGGGCTGGAAAAACGGGAAGTCGTTGTTTCCTCCGTCCCAGACGATGACGTCACACCCTTCTGGGTCCTTTTCCGCAGCCTTCAGAATGGCCAGATAATCGGCACCAGCATAGACTATGGTTCCCTGTACCAGATGCGGCTCATACTCCTCTATCTCTTCGATGGTGCAGTTGTGTTTCTTTAAGTCGCTCAGCTGGGCAAGGCGCTGCACCCTTTGCTTGATTAGTTCGCCATAGGGCATCGGATGACGCACGGCGATGACTTTCACTCCCTTCTTCTTTAGAAGCTCTATGATCCTCCTCGAAGTCTGACTTTTTCCAGAGCCTGTTCTCACCGCACACACCGCGATAACGGGTCTATTGCTCTTCAACATTGTGTCCTTCGGGCCAAGCATCATGTAAGTTGCTCCGGCCGCATTCACGATTGCACCGATATGCATCACGTGCTGGTAGGAGACATCACTATAGGCGAATACGCAGTCATCAACATTCAACTCTCTTATCAGCCGGGGAAGTTCTTCCTCTGCATAGATGGGAATTCCCTCCGGATATAGTTCACCGGAGAGCCCAGGGGGATACTTCTTTCCGGAGATGCCCGGGATTTGCTGGGAGCCAGTGAAAGCTACCACATTGTAGCGTTTGTTCTTCCTGAAAAACACGTTGAAGTTGTGGAAGTCTCTGCCCGCTGAGCCTATGATGATGACATTTCTTCTTGCCATGACGCTTGTTCTCCTCCAGCCTTCCTTATTTCGTCTTCATGAATGAGCCAAGATATTAACACATCTCGCCCTTTTGTGAACAGCCATACTTACTAATCGCGCGAGCAGCGTCTAGCACAATAGCATGGTGGGCGACCTCCCACTATTGATTGTGCCATACAGGTGGGTTAGATTGACATAAAACTCATTTGTAGGAAACGCTGCTTTTACTGTCGTATCAATGACCAAGTTGCCAGACAGATACCTGAAGTCGAAAGCCCTGAACAAAAGTGTTCACGTTGCGTGGCAAGTATGAGCAGACATCATTGTCGGTCTGCGGCTTCTCCCGCCCCCTGTTATGAAACTCGTTGACTATCCTCCCTCCCCTTGCGGGAGGGAGCTATACCTGTCCTGACCAAAGGGCACTTCAATAATTCCCCTCTTAAGATAAGAGGGATTAGGCCTGCCCGCCGAACAGATTCCTTGGCAGGCGGGGGAGTTATGAAAGAAACCCCGATAAGATCGGGGCAACTACAAGAATCTGGAAAGGGAGAGGAACATCATAGTTGACTCACCCAGGAAGCAGAATCCTAATTCAGGTTGACAATGGTTTGTTTGACACAATAAAATGAGCTTCACATAGCTTCAGGGAAACGTAAATCCACTACTAAGGGTATTAAGAGCATCGAGCCCGGGAAGACAGGGAAGCAGGGCTTGTTATTTTGTTAAGGAGGTATTCAAATGTTAAGGGGCAAGAGCGTTCTCCTACGGCCGGTGAAGAGATCGGACGTCTCATATTTTCTGAAGTGGTTTAACGACCCGGAGGTAACCCAGTATCTTGGTTTGTATCTGCCGATGACTGAAATAGCCGAGGAGAAGTTCATCGAAGAATTGGGCACCACGAGGACGAAAAGCGATGTTATTCTTGTTATCGAAGCCATCGAGGGTGACTCAACCAAACCGATCGGCAACTGCGGTCTGCACGAGATTAACGCAAAAGACCACAATGCACTCTTTGGAATTGCCATAGGTGA
>Ga0315297_10001390_pt1 | contig 14948 bp, 13 predicted proteins | sample YL17G15_0_MG_FD_203628 | JGI IMG/M metagenome (GOLD analysis project Ga0315297, IMG submission 203628) | Sediment microbial communities from Yellowstone Lake, YNP, Wyoming, USA - YL17G15_0 | ecosystem: Environmental > Aquatic > Freshwater > Lake > Sediment | place: USA: Wyoming | collected... | reverse complement strand
CTCGTCGTGCCCCAGGGCTGTGTGCTCAACCCACACCCGGGGCGCCCGGTGAGCGCGGGGACCCATCACCCCGGAGCCGATGTCGGTGAGGTGATCGCCGTCGCGATGCAGGACGTCCTGCCCGACAAGGCCGTACCGCAGACCTACAAGACCGGCATCCCCACCATCATCGTGGGCATCGACCCGCACACGGGTTTGCAGTTCACCGACCACTCGGCCGAGGTCTACGCCGGGTGGTGCAACGCCGCCAAGGGGATGGACGCCTGGGGTGCGCAGGCCGCGAGCTTCGGCAACCTCTGGAAGGCGACGGCCGAGATCAACGAGAGCCTCTTCCCGCACGTCCAGTGGGGACGCGACTACCGCACGGACTCGGGCGGGGCCGGCGAGTGGCGCGGCCTCTGCGGCAGCCACTACGAGAAGGAAGTGCTCGTCGACGCCAAGGTGTACACGTATGTCGTGGGGATGAAGTACCCCATGCCCGGGATCCGGGGCGGCGGATCGGGCGCGCCGAACGAGATGATCATCCGGTACGGCTCCGACGACCCGTACCGCGTCCAGCACACTGCCGACTGGGTACCGATCTCGGCCGGCGAGCGAGTCATGTACGACTACGGGGGTGGGGGCGGTTGGGGTGACCCCATCGATCGCGCCCCCGCTGCCGTGCTCGACGACGTCCTCGACGAGTACGTGAGCGTCGAAGGCGCCGCGCGCGACTACGGCGTCGTGCTGAACGGTTCGCTCGAAGACCTCACGCTCAGCATCGACGCCGAGGCGACCGACCATCGCCGCGCCGAGATGCGGGCGCACCGAGCCGCGTGAGCCCGTACCGGGTCGGGACCGACGTCGGGGGGACGTTCACCGACCTCATCTGCGTGACCCCCGACGGCGACGTCGTCCTCGACAAGACGCCGACGACCGTCGACGACCAGGCGACGGGCGTGATGAACGGGCTCGACGAGCTCGCCGAGCGCTTCGGCCTCTCGCTGCACGACTTCTGCGCCGACCTCGAGATCGTCGTCCACGGCACCACCACCGCCGACAACACGATGATCGAGATGAACGGCGCCGAGACGGGACTGCTCGTCACGGAAGGACACCGCGACGAGATCGAGATGCGTCGTGTCCACAAGGAACAGATCTGGGATCCCTCGTACCCCGCACCGACCCCGATCGCCCGCCGTCGCGCCAGGATCCCGATCCCCGAGCGCTTGAACTTCGAAGGCGAGGTGCTGCTCCCGCTCGACGAGCACGCCGTCCGACGCGGGGTCCAGCGCCTGCAGCAGCTCGGCGTTCGCTCGATCGCCGTGATGTTCCTGTTCTCGTACGTGAACCCCGAGCACGAACGCCGGGCGGCCGAGATCATCCGCGAGGAGTTTCCCGACGTCGAGCACATCTCGCTCTCCCACGAGGTGATGGCGCGTGGCCCGGAGTTCGAGCGCGTCTCCACCACCCTCGTCAACGCCTATGTCGCACCCCGGATCTCCGCCTACGTGTCGCAGCTCCAGGAGAAGCTCCGCAGCGCCGGCTTCGGCGGGCCCGTCCTGATCATGCAGTCGACCGGGGGCGTCATGCCGCCCGACTACGTCGCCAAGCGCGCCGTCTCCCTCCTCGCGTCGGGTCCGACCGGTGGCGTGATGGGTGCCTCGGAGGCCGCGGCGAGCGTCGGGGTCCACGACTTCGTCGCGGTCGACATGGGCGGCACCAGCTTCGACGTCTGTCTCGTGCGGGGCGGGCGGCCCGAGATCAAGACCGACTGGAACTGGCGGTACCGGTACTACATCGGCATGCCGATGGTGGATGTGCAGAGCGTCGGCGCCGGCGGCGGCTCGATCGCCCGGGTCCGTCAGGGCGCCCTGCTGGTCGGCCCCGACAGCGCCGGCTCGTCGCCCGGGCCGGTCTGCTACGGACGGGGCGGAACGCGTCCAACGGTCACCGACGCCGACGTCGTGCTCGGCTACGTGCCGACCGAGGGCTTCGCGGGCGGCCGCATGCAGCTCGACGTCGAGGCGGCGCGCGCCGCGCTCCAACGCGATGTCGCCGATCCGCTCGGGCTCGACCTCGTGGAAGCGACGTGGGGTGTCGAACGCATCGTGAACGCGAACATGGCGAACGAGACGCGCCGAGTACTCGCATCGCACGGTGCCGACCCGCGCACGTTGTCGATGATCGCCTACGGCGGCAACGGCCCGGTGCATGCCTGGGCCGTCGCGGCCGAGCTCGGGATCGACCACGTGCTGGTCCCGAAGGCGGCACCGGCGTTCTCGGCGCTCGGTGTGCTGGTCGCCGACTATGTGGTCGACCTGCTGCGGGCGTACGTGGTCCCGATGTCGCAGATCGATCTCGGGCGCGTGCACGCGCTCATCGCCGAGCTCCAGGACGAAGCGGCCAAAGAGCTCGGGCCGATCGGGCTCGGGGACACCGAGATCGACCTCGGCCTGTACGCCCAGATGTGTTACCCGGGCCAGAACTTCGACATGAGCGTCCCCCTGATCGAAGGGACCCAGCTCGACGAGCCCGGACTGCTCGACCTCGCGGGCCGCTTCCATGATCAGCACGAGGCCGAGCGCGGCTTCGCGTTCCGCAGCCAACAGCCCCTCCTGCGCGGCATGCGCCTCATCGCCCGCGGGCGGACACCCAAGCCTTCCCGCTTTGCCGACCTCGGTGAGCTCGTCGCGCCCGGCGCGGCCCGCACCGGGACCCGCCCGGCCTACTTTGGCGACGGTTTCGTGGACACTCCCGTCTACGACGGCACGCTGCTCGGCGCCGGCGTCGAGATCGCGGGACCGGCGCTGATCGAGGAACCGTTCACGGTCGTCGTGGTGCCCCCGACCGGGCGGGCGCGGCTCGACGAGCACGGGAACTACTCGCTCGAGCTCGCGTGAGCGCTGCCTCCCCTGGAGCGCATCGCCTTCGTTTCCTGACGCCCGCCGAGCACGCGGTCGTGGGCGCGGCGGCCGACATCCTCGTCCCACCGCTCGAGGCGCACCCCGGCGCCGCTGCGCTCGGGGCTGCCGACTACGTCGACATGCTCCTCGGCGCGTTCACGTTCGACCCGCCCCGCATCTGGGCCGGCGGACCGTTCTCGGGACGCGCCGGAGGCGACGCGGGCTTCGAGCAGTTCCTCCCGCTCGGGCGCCACGAGGAGCTCGCGTGGCGAACGCGGATCGAAGGATCGCAGGGCATCCCCGAACGCGAGTTCAACGGTCCCGTCGTGGGGTGGCAACAGCGGTACCGCGACGCGATCACCGAGCTCGGAACCGACTTCCTCGACCTACCGCCCGAGGAGCGCGAGCAACGGCTCCGGGCCCAGCCCGACTTCGCGCGGCTCCTCTACGTGCACGCCTGCGAAGGCTGCTACGGCGCGCCCGAGTACGGCGGGAACCGCGACCTGCAGGGCTGGGCCGCGATCGGCTTCGAGGGCGACGTGCAGCCGCGCGGCTACACCGACGAGGAGGTGAGCGGGCGTGCCTGAGCGCGACGCCGACGCGGTCATCGTCGGGACCGGTCCCGCAGGCGCCACCGTCGCCCACGTGCTCACGGCAGCAGGGAAGTCGGTCGTGATGCTCGAGAAGGGACGCAACCACCTCCTGTCGCTGGATGCGCCTTTCGGCCCGCTCGGGCATGTGAGCAACGACGAGCTGAAGTTCACCTCGCGTCACTTCCTCGGTCCCGATCCGATGCTCGAGCCGCGCACGTACCGCAACTCCGAGACCGACGGTGACCGCATCTTCACCGGAGACGTGAACAACCTCCCATCGACGGTCGGCGGCGGCGGGTTCCACGCCGACGGGAAGCTGCCCCGCTTTCGGGAAGTCGACTTTCGCGCCGCGTCCGAGCTCGGCCCGATCGACGACGCCGGGCTCATGGACTGGCCGCTCGACTACGACGAGCTCGAGCCGTACTACGCCGAAGCCGAACGCGTCGTGGGTGTCGCCGGTGACGCGACGGCGAACCCGTTCGCCGCGTGGCGCTCCGGGCCGTATCCGATGCCACCCGGTCCCGACATGTACTGCGCGGTGCTCACCTCCGAAGCCGCCACCGGACTCGGATACCACCCCTACCGAGCACCGACGGGTGTGAACAGCATCGAGTACGACGGCCGCCCCGCCTGCAACAACTGCGGGTTCTGCGCGTCCTACGGCTGCCCGATCGAGGCGAAGGGTGATCCCGTGGCCCCGCTGCGCCACGCACTGAACACGGAGCGCTGCGAGATCCGGCCCGAGTCGTACGTGACCGAGGTGGTGCTCGATGCCGACGGTCGTCACGCGCGCGGTGTGCGGTACCTCGACGCCGACGGTGAACTCCACGAGGTCACGGCCGACCACGTCGTCCTCGGAGCCGGAGCGTTCGAGACGCCCCGGCTCCTGCTCCGATCGGGCGTCGGCAATCCCGATGTCGTCGGCCGGTACCTCATGTACCACCTCCAGACGCTGGTGCTCGGCCTGTTCCCGTTCCGCCTGCACGCGCATCGCGGCCGCGCCGTCACCCACCTCATGGACGATCCGATGGGTATCGACGACGAGACCCGAAACGCTGCACGCGATGCCGGGCTCCCCTACTTCCGGGGCGGCATCGTGGAGCACGGCGGAGCCGGCGCGCCGATCATGGAAGCGATCCACCTGCCGCGGGGCGAGACCCACACCCGGCTCATGCTCGACTCCCTCATGCGCGACCGCATGGCCGCGTTCACCATGCAGGGCGAGGACCTCCCCCAGGCCACCAACCGCATCGACCTGGATCCAACGGTCCGGGACGTGTGGGGGTTTCCGGCCGGGCGCGTGACGTACCAGTCCCACCGCCACGAGGTCGCGTGCGCGCAGCACTGGGGGCCCCGACTCGAGGCCGTCATGCGCGACGCCGGGGCCGACCGGACCTTCTGGGTCACGTCACCCCCGATCGACGGCCCGGCGATCGACGGCCCCCAGATCAGAGGCCAGACGACAGGCCGGGCCCCGGGGAATCCGTCGCCGATCTCCCGCCACATCATGGGCACGGCGCGGATGGGCGACGACCCGAGCACCAGCGTCTGCGACCGCTGGCAGCGGCTCCACGACGTCGAGAACGTCATCATCGCCGACTCGTCCGTCTTCCCGACCAGCACCGGCTACGGACCGACCCTCACCATCGTGGCCCTCGCCATCCGGGCCGCTCGTGCCCTCGCCGGTCTCGACCCACTGCGCTCCGAACGCGTCGCCTGATTCTCGGGCGCCGGCCCCGGAAGCGCTGACGAGGCCGACGTCGCCGGCTACTCGATCGGCGCGACGGTGTGGTGCGTCGTCATCGCGGAGCCGGGCGGCCCGAGAAGCGCGTGCGCCCGAGTGAGCCGCCGATGGAAGAGCAGGACGAGTGCTTCGTCGTGCTCACCATCGTCGGCGAGCACGAAGGCCTCGAGTGCGGCGTCGCCATCCTGCCACGTGGTCGGTCGAACCCCGAGCAGCTTGCCCAGGTCGTCGAGGTCGGCCTGCACGACCGCGTCGCCGATCTCGTCACATCGCTGCAGGTGACGCGCGAGCCGAAAGCCGCCGCGGAGTCGGTACTGGCCGAACTCGTCGGCCGCGGTCGCGTGCCGCAGGACCTTGACGAGGTGCGCGTGCCCGACCGCCTCGCGTGACGTACGCGCCGCGGGCATCTCCACCTCGGGCAAGTCGATCGTAAGGATGTCGGCGAGAGCTTCCACCGCGAATCGGTTCGTCTCGCAGCACCACTGGAGGTTCGTCATGTAGTCGGACCCGGGCGGAGGCTCGGCCAGCGCGCCGTGGAACGCAAGTTGGTTCGCGAGCGTGAACGCGAAGTGATGGTGCCGGATCGCGTCGAGATCGACCGGGGTGCCGCTGAGCTCGGTGTAACGCTCGTACAGGGTCCGGGAGTCGCCGTACCCGATGATGGTGTCACGTTGACGGAAGGCGGCGAGATCCATGAGCGGATCGCCGATGTGCGCGAGCTCGAGATCGAGGACTGCGGTGATCGACCCGCGCTGAATTGTGCACACCGGGCGCGTCAGCCCTGATTGCGCTCGGTCCAGCCGGTGTAGGTCAGGAAGATGCCCGCGGCACCGACCAGGTAGGCCACGCCCCAGAACGGGAACGGTGGACCCTCGATGCCGTTCCAGCCGAAGCGCAGCGCGAGGCACGCGACGATCAGCAGCGGTCCGAGCCAGATGTCGACGCTCGGCCGGAGATACCAGGGGCGCTCCTCCGGCTTCGGCGTCAAGCCCGAGGGCCTCGTCGTCTCGTCCATCACGATCTCCCTTGCTCGTGCGCCGGGACCCATCCAACCATCTCCCGACGTCGCTGTCCTGAGCATCCGAGGCCCCGAGCGCTTACGGGGCCGCCCGGAGAAGGGCCCGATGCCGGTGCGCGAGACTCGCGCGGTGACCTTCCGAGCCGTCGTCCTCGACTTCTACGGCACCCTGGCCCGGGCGACGGCCTGGGTCTCGGTCGATGTCGTACTGGCGGAGCACGGGGTGGAGCTCGACGAGGGGGTCCGGGACCGGTACTGGAACGACGGGCTCGACGGCATCGAGCACCTGGATCACTCGCACAGCCGTGATCACTACGTCGCGTGGCAACGCAACCGGCTCCTGTCCATGCTCGCCGAGACCGACCTCCACTCCGGCGAGTACGAGGTCGTGCTCGACAAGCTCGCCAAAGGCAACGAGTCCCGCGTGCTCGAGGCCTACGACGAGACGCTCGACGTACTCGGCGAGGTGCGCGAGCGTGGACTGATGTTGGCCATCTGCTCCAACTGGGACTGGGATCTCGCCGAGGCCGTCGACGAGGCGGGAGTCACCGACGCCGTCGACCTCGTCGTCTCGTCGGCCTGGGCCGGTGCCCGCAAGCCCCACCCTCGCATCTTCGAGCACACGCTCGAGAAGGTCGGGGTGACCCCGGCTGACGTGCTCTTCGTCGGCGACACCTGGGGACCCGACGTCGTCGGCCCTCGCGCATTCGGCATGACGCCCCTCTATCTCCGCCGCGAGGGCCACTGGCCGGACACCACGGCACCGAACGTGCTCACCGCCGGTGATACCCGGGCCGAGGGCGTCGAGATCGCCCCCGACCTGCGCCGCATCCTCGAACTCATCTGAACGGAGCCCACGATGACCACCACCGCCCCCAAGACCGGCCCCGCCCCTGCGTCGACCCCGTCGCAGCCGCCGAGCGCCGCCGGGCTCGATGCACCGGCGCTGGTTGCGCGCTTGCGTGCCACCTTCGCCTCGGGACGCACGCGTCCGATCGAGTGGCGTCGTGCACAGCTCAAGGCGATGCGCACGCTCCTCACCGAACGCGAGCACGAGTTGCTCGAGGCACTGTCCACCGACCTCGGCAAGCCGCGCCTCGAGGCGTGGGCGACCGATATCGGGTTCGTGATCAACGAGATCGACAACACGCTCAAGCACCTGCGCCGTTGGACCAAGCCGGCGCGCGTCAGCACGCCGATGGCCACCAAGCCGTCGAGGGGACGCGTCGTGCGCGAGCCGCTCGGGCTGGTGCTGATCATCGCTCCGTGGAACTACCCGGTGCAGCTGTCGCTCTCCCCGCTCATCGGCGCGATCGCGGCGGGGAACGTCGCCGTGCTCAAGCCGTCCGAGGTCGCGCCCGCGGCGTCGGCCGTGCTCGCGCGCCTTCTCCCCGAGTACCTCGACGGCGATGCCATCGCGGTCGTCGAAGGTGCGGTCCCGGAGACCCAGGCGCTGCTGGCGCAGCGTTGGGATCACATCTTCTACACGGGCAACGGTCGGGTCGGCCGTGTCGTCATGGAGGCGGCGACGCCGCACCTCACACCGATCACGCTCGAGCTGGGCGGGAAGAGCCCGGCCATCGTCGATGCGTCGGCGAACCTCGAGGTCGCGGCGCGACGAATCGCGTGGGGCAAGTTCCTCAACGCGGGCCAGACATGCATCGCCCCCGACTACGTGCTCGTCGCCAGCGGCCTCGAAGACCGCTTCGTCGAACTGCTCCGCCGCTGCGTGTTCGACTTCTACGGTCAGGACCCGAAGGCGAGCCCCGACTTCGCCCGCATCGTCAACGGCGCCCACTTCGAGCGCCTGGTCAAGCTGCTCGACTCCGGCACCGCTGCGGTCGGCGGTGAGCACGACGCGACCACGCGCTACATCGCACCGACGGTGCTGCGTGGCGTCACGCCGGAGTCACCGGTGATGCAGGAGGAGATCTTCGGTCCCATCCTCCCCGTCCTCCCGATTGCCGACGTCGAAGAGGCCGTCGCCTTCGTGAACGGGCGGGAGAAGCCGTTGGCGCTCTACGTGTTCGCCGATGACGCGAACGTCGTTCGCACCGTGCTCGATGGCACGAGCAGCGGGGGTGCCTGTGTCAACGCGACGCTGTTCCACGTCGCGGTTTCCGAGCTGCCGTTCGGTGGTGTCGGGGAGAGCGGCATGGGCGCGTATCACGGCAAGGCGACCTTCGACGTGTTCAGCCACGCCAAGTCGGTGCTCAAGCGCGGGACCCGTCCGGACCCCGCCCTTGCGTATCCGCCGTATACGGAGCGCAAGGAGAAGCTCACCCGCCGGTTCCTCTAGGCGCAGCTCAGAGGTCCAGGACGTGACCGATCGACTTCCCGACGGCTGGGGCGACGACTCGCCCCGCGACGACTCGCTGTTGCGGGCCTATGCCGAGGCCTGGGCCGACCTGGCCGAGATTCTCGGGCGCGCCGGGGGCCACACCACGAAGCGCACGGCCGACTTCGTGGCGTTCGACAGCCACGCGCCGTTCCCCTTCATGAACGTCGCAGTGCTCCTGCGACCCGTCCACGACCTCGACGACCCCGTGCTCGACGAGATCACCAGGTTCTTCGGCTCCGACGAGGGCGACACACCGTTCCTCGTCTGGAGCGCGACCCCGACACCGATGTTCACGAACCGGGGCTGGTCGCTCATGGGCCACCCACCATTGATGCTTCGCCCTGCCGGCGCAGCCGCGGTTCCCGCCCCCGATAGCGTCGAGATCGTCGAAGTGTGCGACGCAGCGACGCTCGCGACCTTCGACACGACCCTCGTGGAGGCGTACCCGGTCCCCGGCATGGAGGGTCGACGTCACTTCGGCGACGGCGTGCTCGAGACCCCTGGGTGGCACATGTGGTTGGCGATCGCCGACGGACAGGCGGTCGGCACGGCCGCCGCGCACGTGACCGACGCGTTCGTCGACGTGGAATGGATCTCGCTGCGTCCGGAGCACCGAGGGCAGCGGATCGGCGAGGCCCTCACGTGGACTGCCACGCTGGTGGAGCCCGACCGTCCGGCGATGCTGTTCGCGAGCGACCTCGGCCGGCCCACCTACGAGCGCATGGGCTACGAGACGCTCGCCCGGCTCACGCTTTGGGTCGGGGGACGCGCTCAGTCGTAGCAGCGCAGCTCGACGACGTTGCCGTCGGGATCGCGCACGTACAGGCTGGTTGCGTAGCCCTGTGCGCCGAACAGCCCGTCGACCGCGCCCTCGCCCACCACGTCGTACTCCCCCGACGCGGCCAGGGCGCGAAGGTCGGTCGCGTCGAGCACGAGGCAGAGGTGGTCGAGGTTCGTGCCGTCGCGAGTGCCGGCGAGCAGATCGATGATGGTGGTCGCGTCGACCCGTACCGAGGGGAACAGCGCCTCGCCCTGTCGCCACTCGTCGACTCGGACCGATTCGAGCCCGAGTTGGTCGCAGTAGAACGTCAGTGACCGCTCGACATCGGTGCAACGCAGCACCAGATGATCGAACCCGATGACCCGAACCACCTGATGACCCTAGTGTCGCGGCCGTGGACCCTCACCTCGTCGTGGAGCCGGTCACCGGGGACCGTTGGGATGACCTCGAGCGGCTGTTCGGTGAGCGCGGCGCGTCGAGCGGATGCTGGTGCATGTGGTGGCGCAAGTCGGCCAAGGAGTGGGATCGCGACGCCGGGGCCGTGAACCGGCAAGAGCTGCACTCCCTCGTTCGGGCCGATCCGGCCCCCGGGCTGTTGGCGTTCCGCGACGACGAGCCCGTCGGCTGGGTCGCCCTCGCGCCGCGTGACGCGTACCCGCGTCTTCAGCGATCGCGGAACCTCGGTCCAGTCGACGATGCACCCGTCTGGTTGATCAGCTGCTTCTACATCGACCGCCACCACCGCGGGACCGGCGTCGCGACGGCGCTGCTGGCCGGTGCGATCCGGTTCGCTCGCGCGAATGGGGCTCGAGCAGTGGAGGGTGTGCCGATCGACACGAGTGCACGCACCCCGGCCAACGCCGATCTCTACACGGGCACCCTGGCCATGTTCCTCGACCAGGGTTTCGAGGAGGTAGCCCGACGGAATCGACGACCGATCGTGCGGTGCGTGCTGCGCTGACGCGGTCGCGAATCGGGACCGACCCAACCTCGACCTGCAGGCTCAGCCTCGGGGTAGCCCGAGGATCCGCTCGGCGACGATGTTCTTCTGGATCTCCGACGTTCCGCCGGCGATGGAAGCGGCCTTGCTCCAGAGCCACTGCCGCTGCCACTTCCCGTCCGCGGGGACCTCGCGCGCGCCTCGCCAGAGCGGTCCGGCTTCACCGCAGACATCAACCGCCCGGCTCGACAGCGCCTGGGTCATGTCGCTCCACGCGAGCTTGATCCAGCTGGTCTCGGGACCCGGCTCGATGCCCTTCGCGAGCCGCGACAGCGTGCGCGTGTTGTGGAGCCTCAGTACGCGCGTCTCGACGAACGACTGCGCGAGCCCGTCGGAGATCTCGACATCGTCGAGCACCCCCCGGTCGTGGGCGAGCGCGTAGAGCTCGTCGAGAAACACCTCGTGCACGACCTGCTCCTTGAAAGCGAAGATCGTGCCCCGCTCGTGCGACAACGTCGTGCTCGCGACCGACCACCCGTGGTTGCGCTCACCGATGAGATGATCCTCGGGGACGAAGACGTCGTCGAAGAACACCTCGTTGAACTCGGCCTCGCCGGTGAGTTGCACGAGAGGACGGACCTCGATGCCGTCGGCCTCCATGTCGACCACGAGGTACGAGATCCCCCGGTGCTGCGGGGCATCGGGATCGGTGCGGGCCAGACAGATCCCCCACCGCGCCCACTGCGCGTAGCTCGTCCAGACCTTCTGACCGTTGAGGAGCCAACCGCCGTCGACCGGGGTCGCCCGGGTCGAGAGCGCCGCGAGATCGGAGCCGGCCCCCGGCTCGCTGAACAGCTGGCACCAGATCTCGGTTGCGTCGAGAATCGGTGGGACCCATCGCCGCTTCTGGTCGTCGGTGCCGAAGGCGAGCAGCGTGGGGCCGACGTTGTTCACACCCACCCGGTTGACCGGTTGCGGGGCCCGGGCCCGGGCGTACTCCATGTTGTAGATCGCGACCTCGACCGGCGATGCCCCGCGCCCGCCGTACTCGGTCGGCCAGTGGATACCGACCCAACGATCCGCCGCGAGCCGGGCCTGCCATCGGCGCCCCCACGCCACCTCCTCGTCGAGGGAGGCGAACGAGGGCGGCATCTCGAGGTTCTCGACGAGCCACGCCCGGATCGCCGCTGCGAACGCCTCCTCCTCGGGCGAGTACGACAGGTTCACCGGGTCACAGGTCCCAGAACCGCTCACGCTGGTAGTGCACGAAAGACTCATGCAGCGCAGCCTCGTCCTCGACGGTGAGCGGCGAGTACACCTCGTCGCGACGGCCACGGACGTAGACCGCGTCACCATGCACTCGGTCGCGCCGCCACTTCTCGTGTACGAGCGTCCGCTTGACGATCTTGTTGGTCCCGGTCGTCGGCGGATCACGCAACACCCGCACGTAGCGCGGTCGCCACTTCGGTCCGATCGCATCCTGGGCATCGAGCCACGCTGCGAACGCAGTCGGGTCGAAGGCGGCATCGTCGCGCAGCACCAACCCCACCATCGCCTGGTCGCCGGCCTGGTCGTCGGGCACGCCGTACACCGGAGCGAGCACGACATCGGGGTGGCCCGCGATCGTGGTCTCGATCGGTTGGGTCGGGAAGTTCTCACCGTCGACGCGCAGCCAGTCGGCGTTGCGCCCGGCGAAGAAGAGATAGCGGTCGTCGTCGAGGTACCCGAGGTCGCCGGTCCAGTACCAGCCGAACCGCAGCGTGCGCTCGTTCGCCTCGTCGTTGTTGTAGTACCCCTCGAACGGCCCGGCGCCGGCAGTGTTCACGATCTCGCCGACGCACTCGTCGGCGTTCACGAGTCGCCCGGCGCTGTCGAACCGGGCTCGCGGCAACTCCTTGCCGGCCTCGTCGACCACCTGCACGTTGTCACCCACCTGGCCGAGCGCACCGGCCCGCTCCTCGGCATCACGGTTCACCGCGACACCACCCTCGGTCGCGCCGTAGGCGTCGATCACATCGATGCCGAAGCGCCGAGCGAAGGAATCGACGACCTCGGGAGAACCTTCATTGCCGAACGCGACGCGCATCGGGTTGTCGGCGTCGTCGGGCTGTTCCGGCGTCGACAGGATGTACGCGAGCGGCTTGCCGGTGTAGTTGAAGTACGTCGATCCGTAGTGGCGCACGTCGGGCAGCCAGCGTGACGCGCTGAACTTGCGAGCGAGACCGACCGATGCGCCGCAGACGAGGGACGGGGCCCAGCCCACCATGAGCGCGTTCGAGTGGAACAGGGGCATGCAGATGTAACCGACGTCGTCGGGACCGAGGTCCATGATGATCCCCATGCGCGTGCCGGTCACGAGGAACCGACGTTGGGAGCAGATCACCGCTTTGGGGGCATCCGAAGTGCCGGACGTGAAGATGAGACACCAGAGCGTGTCGGGGTCCGGTTCGATGCCGGCATCGTCGACGCCGACGGCGGCCAGCGCGTCGTCGAGGTCCGAGCCGAGCGCGAGCGACGGGTCCCCGGCATCGGGATACCGACCCGACACCAGGAGCTCGGGCAGACCCGACGCGATCGGCTCGAGGAGCGGGAGGTGGCGGGGCTCGCTGATGACGAGGTCGCAGTCGGTGTGCTGGAGGTCGCGCAGCAGGTGCTCGTCGCGACGGGTGTGATTGAGCCCGACGACTGCCGCGCCGGCAAGGGCCGCGCCCCCGAGCACGAACAGGTACTCGGGAGTGTTGTCGAGCAGCACCCCGACGTGGGTCGCGCGATCACCCTCGGCGCCCCGTCCGGCCTGGCGCGCAAGCATGAGGTTCGCGAAACGATGGCACTCGGCGACGTACTCGCCGTGGGTCCAGACCCGATCCCCGAACTTCAGCGCCGCGCGGTCCCGGAGATCCGGATCCGAGGCGTTGCGCCGGAGCAGTGCGGCAGCATCGGTCGCCGGCATGGGCGCCTCACCGGGGGCCGGGACGGCACGATGACGGAGACTCGAACCTGACACGGCCGTCAGGTTACCGATTCGAGCACGAGGACCGGGATCGTCCGGTCGGTCGCCTCCTCGTAGTCGGCGTAGCCGGAGTAGAGGTCGACGAAGGCGCGCCAGTGCGCTGACCGCTCGGCCCCATCGACCTGGCGGGCACGCACGTCGATGGTACGGCCGCGCACCTCGACCGTTGCGGCAGGGTCCGCCATCAGGTTCAGGTACCACGCCGGGTGTGCGTCATGGCCGCCGTTCGACGCGACCACGACCCAACCACCGGCGGTCGCCCCGCTCCCGTCGCTCGCCCCGCTGCCCTGGCTTCCCTCGCGGGGCGCGATCGCCAGCCCGACGAGCGGCCAGGTGCGGGGTTTGCCCGTCTTGCGCCCCGTGGTCGTGAGCAGGATGACCGGCGCCTTCCGGAACGACGATCCCAGCCGGCCTCTGCTCGCGGTGATCATCGCCCGGTTCAGCACGGAGAACCCGCGGGCGATCGGCTTGGGGAGGCGCACGATCGGGTTCTTCGCCATCGGCGCAACCTAACCGGAATGCTCAGGGACGTCGGTCGCTCGCCGCCAGCCAGACGGTCATCGCGCCAAGCTCACGATTGGCCCACGCGAAGTAGGGGATGAGGGTGAGGTCGACCGGCTCGACCTCTGCGGAGAATGGCACCGGCGCGTAGAGGCCGGGGAACGGCGTGACCCGCCGGGAGCCCTGCGTGCGGACGACGGTCACACCGCCGAGCAGGTCGGCGCGCCACTCGTCGACAAGGGGCGCCTCTGTCGCGAGGCCGACCTCGAGCACGTCGATGCCGGGATGGTCGACGGCCTCCGCGCAATAGACCAGCGGGCCACGACGAATCGCGACGCTCCCGCGGGTGGCTTCGACACGCGGGTGCGCGACGAGCGCTTCGGGTCTCATCTCGAGATCGAGCCTGATGTGGTCACCCACCTTCCAGTCACGGCGCAGCTCGAGGTACGCACCCGGCTCGGGCGCCGCCAAGCGTTCGTCGTTCACCGCGACCTCGGGCGACGCGCACCAACCGGGGATCCGCAGGAACAACGATCGAGGTACGTGGACCTCGACCTCGTCGAGTGTGATGTCGACCTGTCCACTCCAGGGGTAGTCGGTCGTCACGGTGAGCCCGAGCCCGGCAGCAAGCACCGACGACCCAGCGTAGAGGTGGACCCAGAGTCCCTCCGCACTCATCCCGTACAAGTAGCCGGGCAGCGAGGCCAGGAGTCGGTTCACGTTCGGCGGACAGCACGTGACGGGGTGGAACGGGTGGCGCCGGGCCGGGAGGAAGAACAGGTTGAACCCGGCGAGGTCGTGCATCCACGGGTCCTGCTCGTCGTCGCCAGTGTCGGCGAGCGGGTTGACGTAGGACCACTCATCGCCGGCCATCGCCATACCCACGAGAGCTGCGTTGTGCAGCGCGAGCTCGAGTCGATCGGCGAACTCCGCGCGCCCATCGCGCTGGAGCATCCGCCACGCCCACAGCACCACGCCAATCCCCGCACAGGTCTCCGCGTACGCCGAAGCGTTCGGCAGCTCGTAACGGCGGCCGACCGACTCACCGAGCCAACGGCCGCCGACTCCTCCGGTGACGTACGAGCGGGTCTCGACCATGCTCGACCACATCCGCGCGACGTCGCGTGCGAGCGAG
>Ga0315297_10001388_pt1 | contig 14951 bp, 26 predicted proteins | sample YL17G15_0_MG_FD_203628 | JGI IMG/M metagenome (GOLD analysis project Ga0315297, IMG submission 203628) | Sediment microbial communities from Yellowstone Lake, YNP, Wyoming, USA - YL17G15_0 | ecosystem: Environmental > Aquatic > Freshwater > Lake > Sediment | place: USA: Wyoming | collected... | reverse complement strand
CGCGAGCACATCCTCCTGGCCCGCCAGGTGAACGTGCCGTCGGTCATCGTGTTCCTGAACAAGTGCGACCTGGTCGACGACGAGGAGCTGCTCGACCTCGTGGAGCTCGAGGTCCGTGAGCTGCTCACCCAGTACAAGTATCCGGGTGATGACACGCCGGTCATCCGCGGATCCGCCATGAAGACGATCGAGGGCGACAAGCATTGGGTTGACGAGTTCATGAAGCTGTACGATGCGCTCGATACGTCGATCCCGGAGCCGGTGCGCGAGGTGGACAAGCCGTTCCTGATGCCGGTCGAGGACGTGTTCTCGATCACCGGCCGCGGTACGGTGGCCACGGGCCGTATCGAGCGTGGCAAGATCAAGGTCGGCGAGGAAGTCGCCGTGGTCGGCTTCGGCTCGGAGAAGAAGACGGTCGTGACCGGCGTCGAGATGTTCCGCAAGCTGCTGGATGACGGCCAGGCCGGTGACAATGTCGGCCTCCTGCTCCGCGGCGTGGAAAAGAGCGACATCGAGCGCGGCATGGTGCTGGCGAAGCCGGGCTCGGTGACGCCGCACACGAAGTTCGAGGCCGAGGTGTATGTCCTGAACAAGGAAGAGGGCGGCCGCCACACCCCGTTCTTCAAGGGCTATCGCCCGCAGTTCTACTTCCGCACGACGGACGTGACGGGCACGGTGGAACTGCCGGCAGGCGTCGAGATGGTGATGCCGGGCGACAACATCCAGATGACGATCGAGCTCATTACGCCGATCGCGATGGATGAGGGCCTCCGGTTCGCGGTCCGCGAGGGCGGTCGGACGGTCGGTGCCGGTGTGGTGACGAAGATTCTGAAGTAAGTCGGCAGTCTGACCGCTGACTTCATGACGGCATGCCCTCGGGGCCTCTGCCACTGAACGAGGAAGAAATGGCACAACGCATCCGCATCCGCCTCAAGGCGTTCGACCACGTGGTGCTGGACCAGGCCGCGGCGGACATCGTGCGTACGGCGGAAAAGACGGGAGCCCAGGTCTCGGGGCCGATCCCGCTGCCGGTAAAGACCGAGCGGTGGACGGTGCTCCGCAGCCCGCACGTCGACAAGAAGAGCCGGGAACAGTTCGAGTTGCGCACGCACAAGCGGCTGCTCGACATCCACGACTCGCGCCCCCAGACCATGGACGCGCTCACGAAGCTCGACCTGCCTGCCGGCGTCGACGTCGAGATCAAGGTCGAATAGCCCATGACCAACGGACTTATCGGCCGGAAGCTCGGGATGACCCGGGTCTTCACGGAGAATGGCGACGCCGTTCCGGTCACGGTCATCGAGGCCGGCCCCTGCCACGTGCTGCAGGTGCGCACGGGGGCGGTGCAGCTCGGCTTTGGCGCGCGCAAGGAGTCCCGCGCCTCGAAGGCCGCGCTGGGCCATGCGAAGGCGGCGGGTCTCACGGTAGCCCCTGCCATCATCCGTGAGTTCGAGATTTCGGGTGATGCGCCCGCCGCGGGCGTTGAGGTGAAGGTCGACATCTTCGCCGCCGGCGAGTTGGTGAAGGTCACAGGCACGTCAAAGGGCCGCGGGTTCCAGGGCGTGGTGCACCGGCATGGCTTCCACGGTGGTCCGGCGACGCACGGCAACACCCGGCACCGGAAGCCGGGCTCGATCAGCCCGGGCACCGATCCGTCGCGCGTGATCAAGGGCAAGAAGATGCCAGGTCACCAGGGCGCGGTGAAGCACACCGAGCTCGGTCTGACGGTGGTCAAGGTCGACGCCGACCGGAACCTCCTGTTTGTGAAGGGCGCCGTCCCGGGCGCCCGCAACGGGATCGTCACCGTACGGAAGCAGGGAGGAGCGAGCCGTCATGTTTGAGGCGCCGCACTACTCGCCGGCCGGCGCGAAGCGCGCGGGGGCGTTCATGCTTCCCGAGCCGCTGTTCGACGGCACGGTGAACGAGCCGGTCTTGCACCAGACGGTGAAGGCCTACCTGAACAACCAGCGGCAGGGCACGTCCGCCACGAAGACGCGCAGCTTCGTCTCGGGCGGCAACCAGAAGCCGTGGAAGCAGAAGGGCACCGGCCGCGCGCGGCAGGGTTCCATCCGCGCGCCGCACTGGCGGGGCGGTGGCATCGTGTTCGGCCCGCAGCCGCGGGACTACCACACGGAAGTGCCGCGCAAGGTGAAGCAGCTCGCCCGGAAATCCGCGTTCAACGCACGGGCGCGTGAGGGCCGGCTGCACGTGGTCGAGAAGGTGACGTTCGCGGCGCCGAGGACGAAGCAGCTGATCGAGCTGCTCGGCAACCTCGGCCTCGAGGGCCTGAAGGTCCTGGTGCTCACGAACGGCGCCAACCGGAATGCGTGGCTCTCGAGCCGGAACCTGCAGACCGTGCACGTCATGCCGTACGCCGAGGTTTCGGCCTACGACGTGATCTGGAGCGACGCGCTGGTGGTGGAAGAGGGTGCCATCACGGGGATCGAGCCCGACATCGCACCCGAGCCGGAGCAGAGGCCGAGCAAGGCGCGCGCGACCGCGAAGGCCGTGAAGGCGGAGAAGGCGGTGGCCAAGGCCACCAAGAAGAGCGCCAAGAAGAGCGCCAAGAAGAGCGCCAAGACGGTGGCCAGGGTACCGGCCACCAAGAAGGCGGCGAAGAAGGCTGCCGCGAAGTCGGCGAAGAAGCCGGCACCGAAGAAGAAGGGGAAGTGAGCATGTCACTCGACCTGCGCCAGGTAATCGTCAAGCCGCTCGTGACGGAGAAGAGTTCCGCCGTCTACCAGCTGCAGAAGGCCTATACGTTCGAGGTGCACCCGGAAGCATCGAAGCACCAGATCCGGGAAGCGCTCGAGCGCCTGTTCGACGTGAAGGTGACCGACGTCCGGACCATGCAGATGCGGCGGAACGAAGTCACCCGCGGCAAGACGCGCGGCACCACGGCGCGCTGGAAGAAGGCCATCGTGACGTTGCGCGACGGCCAGACCCTGCCGGTCTTCGAGGGCTAAATGAGCATTCGTCAATTCCGGCCGATGACGGCTGGCACGCGCTTCCGCTCCGTGTCGGGTTTCGATGAGATCACCAGGGGCACGCCGGAGAAGTCGCTGCTCGAGCCGAAGAAGCAGTCGGGCGGGCGCAATAACACCGGCCACGTGACGTCGCGCTACAAGGGCGGCGGGCACAAGAAGATGTACCGTCGCATCGACTTCAAGCGCGACAAGCACGGCGTGCCGGGCAAGGTCACCGAGATCGAGTACGATCCGAACCGCAGCGCGCGCATCGCGCTCGTGGTGTACGCCGACGGCGAGAAGCGCTACATCCTGCACCCCAAGGGGCTGGAGGTCGGCGCGACGATTCTGAGCGGCCCGGGTTCCGATGCCCGGCTGGGCAACACCCTCCCGCTTTCGGAGATGCCGCTGGGCACGACGGTGCACAACATCGAGCTCAAGATCGGCAAGGGGGGGCAGATGGCCCGCAGCGCCGGGGCCGGTGTCCAGGTGGTGGCAAAGGAAGGCGAGTACGTCACGCTCCGGCTGCGGTCGAGCGAGATGCGCCTGGTGCACGGTCGCTGCCTCGCCACGATCGGTGAAGTGGGCAACGCCGAGCACGAGTTGATCTCGATCGGCAAGGCCGGCAAGAACCGCTGGCTGGGCAAGCGCTCCAAGGTGCGCGGCGTGGCCAAGAACCCGGTGGACCATCCGCTGGGCGGTGGCGAAGGCAAGACCTCAGGCGGACGCCCGCCGGTCTCGCCGTGGGGCAAGCCGGAAGGACGCAAGACCCGGAAGCGCAAGAAGGCGTCGAACCAGTTCATCGTCCGCGGCCGCAAGCGCGGCCGGGCGACCAAGTAAGGGCGGACCGCGATGTCGCGTAGCGTCAAGAAGGGACCGTTCGTCCAGGAGGCCCTGCTCCTCAAGGTGCAGATCCTCAACTCGAAGAACGAGAAAAAGGTCATCAAGACCTGGAGCCGGGCAAGCACCGTCCTGCCCGAATTCGTCGGGCACACGTTCGCCGTGCACAACGGGAACAAGTTCGTCCCGGTGTACGTCACCGAGAACATGGTGGGCCACAAGCTGGGCGAGTTCGCCCCGACGCGGCTCTTCCGGGGTCACAGCGGCAAGCTGGTGGCCGACAAGAAGGCGAAGGCGGAATAGCCATGAGCGGACATGCGATCCAGCGGTTGGTCCGGCAGTCGCCGCGGAAGATGCGGCTGGTCGTCGACCTCATCCGCGGCAAGGACGTGAACGAGGCGTACGCCATTTTGCAGTTCAACAAGAAGCTCGCGGCGAAGCAGATCGCCAAGACGCTCAAGTCGGCGGTATCGAACGCGGAACAGGCGGCACAGCGCGCGAACGAGTCGTTTGACGTCGATCAGCTCGTGGTCGCGAAGGCCATCGTCAACATGGGGCAGCCGCTCAAGCGGTTCACGGCGGCCGCGCAGGGCCGGGCCACCCCGATCCGGAAGCGGACCAGCCACGTGGAAATTCACGTCGGACCGCGCAAGGAGAAGAACTAATGGGCCAGAAGACGCACCCGACCGGGCTTCGGCTCGGCATCGTCAAGAACTGGTCGTCGCGCTGGTATGCGAACAAGGAAATGCCCGCCCTCCTCAAGGAGGACGAGTTGATCCGCAAGTACCTGAAGCAGCGGCTGGGCCATGCGGCGATCGCGGCCGTGGACGTCGAGCGGCGTCCGGGCAAGGTGACCGTCACCGTGCACACGGGCCGTCCTGGCGTGGTGATCGGCAAGCGCGGCGCGGAGGTGGACAAGCTTCGTGACGAGCTGGCGCAGCTGACGGGCAAGGAAGCGGCCATCAACGTCGAGGAGATCAAGCGGCCGGAGTTGTCGGCGCAGCTGGTGGCGGAGAACATCGCGCACCAGCTGGAACAGCGGATCTCGTTCCGCCGCGCCATGAAGCGTGCGGTGCAGAGCTCGATGCGCATGGGCGCCCAGGGCATCCGCGTCCGCACCTCGGGCCGCCTCGGCGGCGCCGAGATCGCGCGGACCGAGGGCTACCGCGAGGGGCGCGTGCCGCTCCACACCCTGCGCGCCGACGTCGATTACGCGACCGCGACCGCCAAGACGACGTACGGCACCATCGGGGTCAAGGTCTGGATCTTCAAGGGCGAGGTCGTCGAGGACGTGACGGGCCGCACCTACAGCACGGGAGCCTGATCCAATGCTCGCGCCGAAGCGGGTCAAGTTCCGCAAGCAGTTCAAGGGCCGGACCAAGGGACATGCGACCCGGGGCAACACGGTGGCGCACGGGGAGTTCGCCATCATGAGCCTGGAGCCCGGCTGGATCACCAACCGGCAGATCGAGGCGTCGCGCGTCGCGATGACGCGCGAGATGAAGCGCGGTGGTCGGGTGTGGATCCGGATCTTCCCGGACAAGCCGATCACCAAGAAGCCGGCCGAGACCCGCATGGGCAAGGGCAAGGGCAACCCCGAGGGCTGGGTCGCGGTGATCAAGCCGGGCCGCGTGCTCTTCGAGATCGAGGGCGTGACCGAGGAACTGGCGAGGAAGTCGCTGGCGCTCGCCTCCGCCAAGCTGCCCGTGAAGACACGCTTCGTGAAGCGCGAGGAGATCTGAGCACATGAAGGCAAATGCGGTCCGGGAGCTCTCCAACGATGAGCTCCAGCAGAAGCTCGGTGAGCTGAAGGACGAGCGGTTCCGGCTCCGTTTCCGGTCGGCCACCGAGTCGATCGAAAACCCGGTTCGGTTCCGGACGATCCGTCGCGACATCGCGCGGATCCTCACCACGCTCCGCGTTCGCGCGGGGCAGGCGTAAGGAGTAGCGGTGGCGACGACAGCGACGGCCTCGACTGAGGCGGCCCCCCGGCAGCGGAGGAAGACGCGCCAGGGTGTGGTGTCCAGCGACAAGATGATGAAAACAGTCACTGTGGTCCTGACGCGGCAGTATGCCCACGCGGCCTACGGCAAGCAGATGACGCGGACCAAGAAGGTGAAGGCGCGCAACGATATGGGCGCCCAGACGGGCGATACCGTGCGCATCATGGAGACGCGGCCGCTGGCGAAGACGGTCTGCTGGCGCGTCGTCGAGATCGTCTTGAAGGCGAAGTAGGGGACCACTGCAATGATTCAGCAGGAAACGATCATCCGGATCGCCGACAACTCGGGTGCGCGCAAGGCACTGGTCATCCGCGTCCTGGGTGGCAGCAAGCGCCGGTACGCCGGACTCGGCGACCGCGTGGTGGTGGCCATCAAGGACGCCATCCCGACCGGACAGGTGAAGAAGGGCGACGTCGCCAAGGCTGTGATCGTGCGCACCCGGAAGGAGACCCGCCGCAAGGACGGGTCGTACATCCGGTTCGACGAGAACGCCGCGGTGCTGATCGATGACAAGGGCGAGCCCCGGGCCACCCGTATTTTCGGGCCGGTGGCGCGCGAGCTTCGCGAGAAGCGCTACATGAAGATCGTGTCGCTGGCGCCGGAGGTACTCTGACATGAAGCCGCTCGTCCACAAGAAGAACAAGCGGATCCGCCATGCGCCGCCGGTGCGGGTGAAGCTGCACGTCACCAAGGGTGACACGGTGCAGGTCATCTCTGGCGATGACAAGGGCAAGCGCGGGCAGATCATCCAGGTGTACCCGAAGACGGGTCGCGTGGTGGTTCGCGGCGTCAACATGATCAAGAAGCACCAGCGCGCGACCCAGACCGCCGAGGGCGGGATTATCGAGCGCGAAGCGGCGATCCATCACTCCAAGGTGATGCTGATCGATCCCAAGACCAACGCGCCGACGCGCATCCGCCGCCGGCGGGACGCCGACGGCACGGTCGAGCGGGTGGGCGTGAAGTCGGGCCAGTCGATTGCGAGGAGCCGGTAAGCCATGGCGGAACAGAAGACGAAGGCCCCGAAGGGCGGCGACAAGGGCCAGGCACAGGGCGCAAAGGCCAAGGGGCGTGGCGAGAAGGTCTCGGCGCTGCCGGTGGACCCGGCGCCCAAGGTGGCGGCCGGCAAGCCGCGCCTGCAGGCGTTCTATGAGAGCACGGTGCGCCCGCGCCTGGCGAAGTCTTTCGCGCTGGCGAACCCGCACCAGGTGCCGAAGCTCACCAAGATCGTGCTGAACATCGGCATGGGTGACGCGGGCAAGAACCCGAAGCAGCTGGACGCGGCGGTCGAGGAGCTCGCGGCGGTGACCGGCCAGAAGCCGGTGATCACCAAGGCCAAGAAGTCGATCGCCAACTTCGGGCTGCGCGAGGGCATGCCGGTGGGCTGCTCGGTGACGCTGCGCGGCGCCCGGATGTACGAGTTCCTCGACCGGTTCATCTCGATCGCGGTGCCGCGCATGCGCGACTTCCGCGGCCTGCCGAACCGGAGTTTTGATGGCCGCGGGAACTACACCTTCGGCATCAAGGAACAGATGGTCTTCCCCGAGATCGACTACGACAAGGTCGAGAAGATCCACGGGATGGACATCACGATCGTGACCACGGCCGGACGCGATGACCTCGCCCTGGCCCTGCTGCGGGAGTTTGGCTGGCCGTTCCGCGGTGAGACGCCGCAGCGCGCGGCATAGGGGAGAGTACATGGCGAAGACCTGTTGGATCGAGCGGGCCAAGCGGACGCCCAAGTTCAAGGTGCGCGCAGTGCGTCGGTGCCAGCGTTGCGGGCGCTCACGTGCTGTGCTGCGCAAGTTCGGCCTGTGCCGTATCTGTTTCCGAGACCTTGCACTCCAGGGAATGATCCCGGGTGTGCGCAAGGCGAGCTGGTAGGGAGATCGAGGACCATGAGCCTGACAGATCCCGTCGCCGACATGCTGACCCGCATTCGTAATGCGTGTCATGCTGGACATCGGCGCGTGGACGTGCCTGTGAGCAAGTTCAAGACTGAGCTTGCCCGCATCCTGCGCGACAATCACTACATCGGCGACTTCAAGGTCCTCGATGATGGTGCGGCCGGCGTGCTTCGGCTGTACCTCAAGTATCACAATGAGCTGCCGGTCATCCGGGAGCTGCGGCGGATGTCGACGCCGGGCCTCAGGCGCTACGTGAAATGCCGCGAGATCCCGCGCGTCAAGAACGGCCTCGGCATGGCAATCGTCTCCACCCCGAAGGGGCTGATGAGCGACCGCGAGGCACGCACCGCCAACCTGGGCGGCGAACTCGTCGCCCTGATCTGGTAGGGGGCCGACATGTCGCGTATCGGCAGGCGGCCGGTCACGGTGCCGGCGGGCGTCACGCTCACGGTGGCCGGGTCCACGGTGACGGTGAAGGGCCCCAAGGGCGAACTCACCCGCACCCTGCACCCGGAACTCGGCTACAAGCTCGAGGGCACCGAGTTCACGGTGACGCGCCCGAGCGAGGCGGAGAAGCACAAGGCGCTGCACGGCCTGAGCCGCACGCTGGTGGCCAACATGGTCGAGGGCGTGACCAAGGGCTTCCAGAAGGTGCTCGAGATCCAGGGTGTCGGCTACAAGGCCGAGATGAAGCCGTTCGGTGTCAACCTGATCGTCGGCTATTCCCACCAGGTGCCGTTCAAGGCGCCGGCGGGGATCAAGATCACGGTCGAGAACAACACGGTGGTGAAGATCGAGGGCGCCGACAAGGAGAAGGTGGGCCAGGTGGCTGCCGAGATCCGGTTGGTGCGCAAACCGGAGCCCTACAAGGGCAAGGGCATCCGGTACCAGGGTGAGCAGGTCCGCCGCAAGGCTGGCAAGACGGGAGCGAAGTAAATGCGCGCCATTCATTCTCCGAAGACGCGGAATGACCGCCGTTATCGCCGGCACCTCCGGGTGCGGACGCGGGTGGCGGGCACGGCCGAGCGGCCGCGCCTCGTGGTCTTCCGCTCACTGAAGCACATCTACGCGCAGCTCGTGAACGACGACCAGGGCGTCACGCTCCTGGGCGTCAGCGACGCGAGCGAGGGCGTGGACAGCACCACCGCGGGCAAGGTGAACCGGGCCAAGGCCACGGGAAAGCTGCTCGCTGAGAAGGCCAAGGCTGCCGGCGTTACCAGGGTCGTGTTCGACCGCGCCGGCTACCGGTACCATGGACGCGTGCAGGCTGTTGCCGAGGGCGCGCGCGAAGGCGGACTGGAGTTCTAATGGCAGACGAACAGGGGACGGGGGCTGCGGCTCCCGCAGCGACGGAAACGACCGAGCGTCCCGCCGGCGAGGCACCGCGGCAGCAGCGCGGCGGCGGCGGTCGTGGGCGGGACAACCGTGGCGGTGGTGGCCGTGGTGGTCGTGGCCGCGACCGTGAGCGCGAGCGCGATGGCAACGAGCTGGTCGAGAACGTGGTCGCGATCAACCGCGTAGCCAAGGTTGTGAAGGGTGGTCGGCGCTTCTCGTTCAACGCCCTCGTGGCGGTGGGCGATGGCCGGGGCCGGGTCGGGTTCGCGACCGGCAAGGCCAACGAAGTGTCCGAGGCGGTGCGCAAGGCGGTCGAGGCCGCGAAGCGCAGCATGGTCGAGATCCCGCGGACGGGGTCGACGATCCCGCACGAGGTGATCGGTCACCATGGTGCCGGCGAGGTGCTCCTCAAGCCGGCCGCGACCGGTACCGGCGTCATCGCTGGCGGTGCGGTGCGGTCGGTGCTCGAATGCGCCGGCATCACCGACATCCTGACCAAGAGCCTGGGCTCGAGCAACGCGCACAACATGGTGCGGGCCACGATGGACGGTCTGCGGCAGCTGGTGTCGGTCCGCCAGGTGGCGAGTGAGCGCGGCATCGAAGTCGACCAGCTCGCGTACAAGCCGCGGCAGGGAGCGTAGATCATGGGTCGTAATCCCGCGGTTGGCCGTCAGGGCCCGGCGTATCATGCGGCTACGATTCCGTCGGAGCAGGACGCTGCGCGCCTCACGGTGAAGCAGATCCGCTCGACGATCGGGCATGCGGAGACGATGGCGCGCACCCTGCGCGCACTCGGCCTTCGGCATCATCAGCAGACCATCGAGGTGTCGAACACGGCGTCCGTGCGCGGCATGCTCTACAAGGTGCGTCACCTCGTCGAGGTGACGCCGGTGGAGAAGAACTGATGGCGGACGAGATCAAGCACCTCTCGCTCTCCAACCTGAAGCCGGCACGGGGCTCGACCCAGTCGCGCAAGCGCATCGGTCGCGGCGTCGGTTCCGGGATCGGCAAGACGTCGGGCAAGGGTCACAAGGGCCACAAGGCCCGCACCGGTGGCTCGACCAACCCCGGTTTCGAGGGCGGCCAGACACCACTCTACCGCCGCTTGCCGAAGCGCGGGTTTACCAACCCGTTCAAGGTGACGGCACAGCCGGTCAACCTGCGGAAGCTGAAGAAGCTCGCCGGTCAGGACGTAACGCCGGAAACGCTGTTCGCGGCGGGGCTGATTTCCAGGCAGGGTGTGCCCGCCAAGCTGCTGGCCGCCGGAGACGCCGATCGCGCCTACACGGTGCGCGGGGTGCAGGTGTCGGCGTCAGCGAAGACCAAGATCGAGGCGGCAGGCGGCCGGGTCGAGGCGTAAGTGACGGCACCCAAGGTCCCGGCGCTTGCCATCGACGGCGAGCTCCGCCGGAAACTGCTCTTCACGGCGCTCGCCCTCCTGATCTATCGCGTCGGCGCCCACATCGCGGCGCCGGGCGTGAACGTGCAGGCGCTCGCCGACTTCATCCGGAACTCGGGTGCGGCCGGCTTCTTCGGACTGTACGACATGCTGGGCGGCGGCCTCTCCCGGGCCACCGTCTTCGCGCTGGGCGTCATGCCGTACATCTCCGCCTCCATCATCTTCCAGCTGGCCGGCGGCGTCGTGCCGTCGATCGGCAAGATGCAGAAGGACGAAGAGGGACGGAAGCGGCTGACGCAGTGGACCCGGTACACCACGGTCCTCATCGCGCTCACGCAGGCCTACACCTTCGCGCTCTTCACCGAGTCGATCCCGGGTGCGTTCGCGAACCCCGGCTTCGGGCCGCGCATGATCATGGTGGTGACGCTCACGGCCGGTGCCATCTTCGTCATGTGGCTGGGCGAGCAGATCACGGAGCGGGGCATCGGCAACGGGCAGAGCCTGCTGATCACCTTCTCCATTCTGGAGCGCCTCTGGCCGGCGACCCTCCAGCTGGCCGGCTTTGTGAAGGGCGGCGTGGTGTCGCCCATTGGCGTGCTGTTCTACTTCGCCGTCACGGTGGCGGTCATCGCGGCTGTCGTGGCGATGACGATCGCGTCGCGACGCATCCCGGTGCAGATCCCGCGGAAGGTCATGGGGCGCGGGCGCATCCGTGAGGGGCAGAAGACGTTCATCCCGATCCGGATCATCACCGCTGGCGTGATGCCGATCATCTTTGCCCAGACGATCATCATCGTGCCGGGCACGATCGCGAACTTCCTCAAGATCCCGGCCCTCTCGGACATGGCGGCCTTCTTCGCCCCCGGGACGGCGCCGTACAACATCGTCTTTGCCCTGATGATCGTGCTGTTCAGCTATTTCTACACCTCGATCATCTTCAACTCGGTCGACCTGTCCGAGAACCTGAAGAAGCAGGGCGCGTTCGTGCCGGGCGTGCGTCCCGGTGCCGCGACCGCCGACTACATCGACGCGGTGCTGGCCCGGGTGACGCTTCCTGGTTCGCTCTTCCTCGCCCTGATCGCGATCCTGCCGATGGTGGTGTCGCGGAAGCTCGGCATCCAGTCCCAGTTCGGCGGCACATCGGTGCTGATCGTGGTGGGCGTGCTGCTCGATACGATCGCCCAGGTGGACCAGCACCGGACGCTGCGGAAGTACGACAGCTTCATGAAGACCGGCCGCGTCAAGTTCCGGGGACGGCAGCAGCGATTCATGTAGGTGCAGGGTCGCGCGCACACGGTCGTGAGTCATGAGTCGTGAGTTGTGAGTGTGCGGAGGCTGCGGTTCTCTCACGACTCACGACTCACGACTTTTTTAGGAGACATGATCCGTGGACATCCTCCTCATGGGCCCTCCCGGCGCCGGCAAGGGCACGCAGGGCGCCCTCCTCGCCGAGGCACTCGGACTCCCAAAGTTTGCCACCGGCGACCTCCTCCGCGACGCGGTGAAGCGGGGCACGCCGGTCGGGCTCAAGGCGAAGGCCGCGATGGAAGCCGGCCACCTGGTGAGCGATGAGATCATCATGGGCGTGATCCGTGATGAACTGGCGAAGCCGGAGGCGGCGAACGGCGTCATCTTCGACGGCGTGGTCCGCACGATTCCACAGGCCGAAGGAATGGACCGGATCCTCGCCGAGCGCAGCCGATCGATGGACCACGTCCTGTTTTTCGAGGTGACCGACGAGGAGATCCTTGGCCGGCTGGTGAAGCGGCTGGCCATCGAGCAGCGGGCCGATGACGACCCGGCAGCGGTGGCCGTCCGCCTCAAGGCGTACCGCGACCAGACGGCGCCGGTCCTGGCATACTACGAAGCGAAGGGCCTCGTGCGCCGGGTGCCCGCCATCGGGGCCATCGACGGGATCGCGTCCCGGGTGCGGGCCGCCATCGGCCGGTAGCAATGATCACGCTCAAGTCGGCCAGGGAGATCGACGTCATGTCACGGGCGGGCGATGTGGTCGCCCGCACGCTGGGCATGTTGCGCGACATGGTCCGGCCGGGGCTCACCACCGAAGACCTGGACGCCGAGGCGGAGAAGTTTATCCGGAGCCACAAGGGCGCCAAGCCGTCCTTCAAGGGTCTCTACGGCTTCCCCAAGACCCTCTGTGTTTCCATTGACGAGGAAATCGTCCACGGCATCCCGTCCAACAAGCGGGTGCTGGCCGAGGGCAGCATCGTCAGCATCGACTGCGGCGTGTACCTCGAGGGCCTGCATGCTGACTCCGCCACGACCGTGGCGGTAGGCGCCATTTCAGCGGAAGCACAGCGGTTGATGGACGTGACGCAGGCGAGCCTCGCGGCCGGCATTGCCCAGGCAATTCTCGGGAATCACATCGGCGACATCGGGCATGCGGTGCAGCAGGTCGCTGAAGGGGCGGGATACGGCGTCGTGCGGGAGCTGGTAGGGCATGGCATCGGCACGCGCTTCCACGAGGAGCCGCAGGTGCCGAACTACGGCCCGCCCAAGCGGCGGGAGCGGCTCGTGGCCGGCATGACCATTGCCATCGAGCCGATGATCACCGCGGGCGCGCCGGCAACGAAGACGCTGGCTGACAAGTGGACGGTGGTCACCGCCGACGGGTCGCTGGCGGCGCACTTCGAGCACACCGTCGCCATCACCGCTGAGGGCCCCAGGATCCTGACCCGCGCGGCGTAGCGCACCTGCACCTTCCTCAGCCTGCAATGCCGCTCTCCGGACCGATCCGGAACCGGCGCCAAGGTTAGACTTCCAGCTCCACCAGCCAGAACCGTGATCATGCCCGGTCCGCCCGAACCGTTCGATCTCCGTTCTCACAATCTCCCCGATGACAAAAGGCGGGAGCTATTGCGTCTCTTTCCGGAAGTCCGGACCGAGGGTGGCAAGCTCGACTTCGACCGCCTCAAGCTGGCCCTTGGGGAGACAGTGGATGTCGGGAAGGAACGCTATGGGATGAACTGGCCTGGCAAGGCCGACTGCTTCCGCACCATCCAGGCGCCAAGCCTGGCAACGCTCCGGCCGGCGCCGGAGGAGAGCGTCAACTTCGACACCACCGAGAACCTGATTATCGAGGGAGACAATCTCGAGGTCCTGCTCCTGCTCTTCGTGGCCGGGGTGATGAACCTGGCGTGGGTCGCACTGCTCGCGGCCCTGGTCCTGGTGGAGCGGACCGTCCCCGGTGGAGCCTGGCTAGGCCGCGTCGCCGGGATCGGGTTCGGGTTGTGGGGTGTCCGGCTGCTGCTGCGGGCGACCTGAAGCTCCTGTGGCCTGAAGCGCCCGGGCGAGCGCCGCGCCAGCCGCAGCGCGCAGCGATGCCGCATGCGGATCGGCAGCCAGGTTTGCCAGGTCGGCTTCCACGTTGCCGTGCGCTCCCCGGGCCGCTGCCGCGGCGAGATAGCGCGCGGTTGCGAGGTCGGCCCCAAGCGCCGGGCCGACGCGGCCCTCGAAGCGGTGCGCCAACTCGACTATCTCCACGCAATACTCGATCAGTGCCACCTGCAGCCGGGCGGCCGAGATCTCCGCGTCATGCAGCGGGACGGACGCCGCCGAGCCGCCGCCGGCGCGTCGGGCAGCCATGACCGCGGCGTAGGCTCGATCATCCGCGTCTCCCAACGCCAGCAATAGAGGACGCAGTGCGGCCGCCCGCGCCGCAACCTCCTCGGCCACGAGGTGCAGAGCGCTGCGGGACGGCGATCGCAGGACGATGCGACCGATCTTCTCCACCAGCGCAGCCGCGAAGGCGCCTGACACCGATGCCACGCGGCCGCCTGCCGGAAGGGGCTGCGGCGATGCCACGGCCTCGAGCCAGCGACCGAGGGGCAGGGCCTCATCCCATTTCTCGCGGCTCATGCCGTTGCCCCCGACGTTGCGGCCTCGCGGATCACGCCGCTCAGCCATGCGTGCATCACGGGGTTGCCCGCGACCAGTGAGGCATGCCGGAGCATGTCGCTGTGCCCGCCGTGATCGGTGACGATGCCGCCCGCCTCACGCACAAGCAGCGTGCCGGCGGCCATATCCCAGGGCGCAAGATGCTGCTCCCAGAATCCGTCGAAGCGACCCGCCGCGACCCAGGCGAGGTCGATGGCGGCGGCACCGGGACGACGGATGCCGCTGGTGGCCGCCGCAACGAGCGCGAACTGCCGCTGGTACTCATCCAGTCGGTTGATGTTCTTGAATGGAAAACCGGTGCCAATGAGGGCGAACTCCGGCGACTCGATCGATGACACGGTGAGCGGCGTGCCGGCGAGCGAGGCACCGTGGCCTCGCACCGCCTCGAACTGCTCGTTCCCCGGGACGTCGAGCACGATGGCCGCTTCCAGCACGCCATCCACCGCCGCGGCGATCGACACCGCCCACACCGGCACGCCATGCAGAAAGTTGGTGGTACCGTCCAGCGGGTCGACGATCCAGACCAGGCCATCGCGCACCAGCTCAGGACTCAGCTCCTCACCGACGATGCGCCCGTGGGGCG
>Ga0315297_10001387_pt1 | contig 14959 bp, 11 predicted proteins | sample YL17G15_0_MG_FD_203628 | JGI IMG/M metagenome (GOLD analysis project Ga0315297, IMG submission 203628) | Sediment microbial communities from Yellowstone Lake, YNP, Wyoming, USA - YL17G15_0 | ecosystem: Environmental > Aquatic > Freshwater > Lake > Sediment | place: USA: Wyoming | collected... | reverse complement strand
GTTCTTGGCGGGTTGGCGCCGCGGACACGCTAGGCGAGTGGTTCGCGCCACCGGTTGGTGATCGGCAACCGCCGGTCGCGGCCGAACGCCTTGAGCGAGATCTTCGTACCGGGTGGGTACTGGCGCCTTTTGTGTTCGGCGGCGTCCGTCAGACGCAGGACACGCTCGACCAACTCCGCGTCGAAACCCTGTTGCCGTAGATCTTCGGCGCTGCGGTCGCGCTCGACGTAGTCGTCGAGGACGTCGTCGAGGACGTGATAGTCCGGCAGTGAGTCACTATCGCGTTGGTCGGGGCGCAATTCGGCGCTGGGTTCCTTGTCGATGGACGACTGTGGGATCGGAGGGGTCTCTGCGTTCTTCTCGGCCAGCGCGTTGCGCCAGCGCGACAGTGCCCACACCATCGTCTTGGCGACGTCCTTGATCGGTGCGAAACCCCCGACGGCGTCGCCGTAGATCGTGGAGTATCCGACCGATACCTCGCTCTTGTTGCCGGTCGCGAGCACAAGATGGCCCTCTTGATTCGAGAGCGCCATCAGCGTCGTACCACGCACGCGGGCTTGCAGATTCTCCTCGGCCACGCCGGTGAGGTGAAGCGCGTCGAGGTACGCCGCGACCATCGGAGCGATCTCGACCACGCGGAAGTTCAAGCCGGTACGGTCGGCGAGGTCCGCTGCGTCATCGCGAGAGTGCCCGGATGAATAGACGCTCGGCATCGAGACACCGTTCACGTTGTCCGCACCTAACGCATCGCACGCGATCACCGCGACCAACGCGGAGTCGATCCCTCCGGAGAGTCCCAGCACGATCGAGGTGAATCCGTTCTTGCGGACGTAGTCACGCAGACCCAGCACGAGTGCGGCATAGACCTCGGCCTCGTCCGTGAGTCGTTCGCGACCTGCAGATGGATGGATTTGGCCCAGGTCGACGACGAGGAGATTCTCCGAGAACTGCGGTGCCCGGGCCAACAATGTGCCGTCGGCGTCGACAACGAGCGAGTCACCGTCGAACACGAGTTCGTCCTGTCCACCGACCATGTTGACGTAGACCAACGGACAGCCGGCTTCACGGGCGCGACGTTGACACAGTTCGAGGCGCACGTCGTCCTTGTTGCGTTCGTACGGCGAGCCGTTGAGCACCACGAGGAGATCTGCGCCGATTTCGTGAACCTGCGCCACCGGTCCACCGTCCTGCCAGAGGTCCTCACAGATCGCGATCGCGACATCGTGGTCGCCGATGCGTACGGCCGTCGTGGTGCGGCCGGGAACGAAGTATCGAAACTCGTCGAACACCCCGTAGTTGGGCAGATGATGTTTGGCGTAGGTCGCGACGATCTCGCCACCGTGGACGACCGCGGCGCAGTTCTGTGGTGCACCTCGCGGCGTACCCAGAGGCGTATCCCCTCCGACCGTCCCACCCGCCGTTTGACCGAGGTAGCCCACCACCACGTGAATCTCACCGAGACCATGCGCGAGCAGCGTTGCGGCGAGATCCGTCAGGGCGGTCATCGACGCACGCTGGAAAGAACTGCGAAGCGCGAGGTCTTCGACCGGATACCCAGTGAGCATCATCTCGGGGAAGACGATCAGGTCGGCGCGCTCGACAACCGCCTTTCGTGTCTCACGAAGCACAATCTCGGCATTGCCGCTCAAGTCGCCGACAGTCGGGTTCACCTGGGCGAGTGCAATGCGAAGCGGGGCCACGTTTCCAACCCTAGAGCGCCGCAACCCTGGCTCGTGCCAGGCTCTGAACCGTGACGGATCCATGGGCACTAATCCACGATCAAGAGGCGCAACGCCTTGCCGTTGCGGCAGGTGACTACGTCGTACGGCTGACCGGCACAGACACCGGCGGCGCGCTGTCGATCGTGGAGTTCGTCCTGGCTCCGGGCGCGGTGGGCGCGGCCGCTCATGTCCATCACGGCCATGAGGAGGGATTCGTCGTCCTCTCCGGTCGGGTTCGGTTCGCTCTCGGAGGCCGGACCGGTGACTCGACTGGTGCGGACGTGCAGGAAGTCGTCGCGGGTGAATCGGCGGTCGCGTGGGTTCCTCGCGGCGTACGGCACGCCTTCGCCAATCCCGATGATGTGCCGGCCCGGATTCTGGGTCTCTTCAGTCCGGCCGGGTACGAGGGGTACTTCGTTCAGATGGCTGAGGCGCTCGCGCGCGGCGACCTCCTCGACGATGCGGCGCTGGGCCAACTGCGCGCCAACTACGCAACCACCACGGGCTAGTCACCCCCGCCCCACCCCGCCCCGCCCCAATTTCCGCGATGAAGGTGCCCCAGGCTGCGCTAGAGGCAGCTCAGGCGCCCCAACGACGCAACCTCGAATGATCAGCGCGCCGTAACCCGGGTGAAACACGCAGTCGGCAGGATGGACGCGACATCCAATGACCCTCGGACATTCCGCCACCGAGGACTCGAGGGACGAGGAAGACGATGGACAAGCAGACCGAGTTCGTGCTGCGCACGATCGAAGAGCGCGACATCAGGTTCGTACGCCTGTGGTTCACCGACGTGCTCGGAATGCTCAAGTCCGTCGCTATCGCGCCCGCCGAGTTGGAGGCTGCCTTCGGTGAAGGTATTGGCTTCGATGGTTCGGCGATTCAGGGATTTGCGCGCGTGTACGAGTCGGACATGCTGGCCAAGCCCGATCCCTCGACGTTTCAGGTGCTGCCTTGGCGTGGGGAGAATCCCGGGGTCGCGCGCATGTTCTGCGACATCCTCATGCCCGACGGCTCACCGTCGTACGCCGATCCGCGACATGTCCTCAAGCGTGCGCTTGGTCGCGCAGCCGACTTGGGTTTCACGTTCTACACCCATCCAGAGATCGAGTTCTTCCTCTTCAAGGAGGCAGAGACACCGGGCGGGGTCCCGATTCCGGTCGACGAGGTGGGTTACTTCGACCACTCGCCCCATGGGTTGGGCAATGACTTCCGGCGGCAAGCCATCACGATGCTTGAGGCGATGGGTATCTCGGTGGAGTTCAGTCACCACGAGGGTGCCCCCGGACAGCAAGAGATCGATCTGCGTTACGCCGACGCGCTGACAACCGCTGACAACATCATGACGTTCCGTTTGGTGGTGAAAGAGGTCGCGCTCGAGCAGGGCATGCGTGCATCGTTCATGCCCAAACCGTTCCGCGATCACCCGGGCTCGGGCATGCATACCCACTTGTCGCTCTTCGAGGGCGATCGCAATGCCTTCTACGAACCGGGCGCGGACTATCAGCTCAGCAAGGTCGGTCGCGCGTTCATCGCGGGGCTCTTGGTGCACGCCCCAGAACTCACCGCAGTCACCAACCAGTGGGTCAACTCCTACAAACGTCTAGCGGGTGGGGGAGAGGCGCCGGCCTACGTGTGCTGGGGTCACAACAACCGGTCGGCGTTGGTACGCGTGCCGATGTACAAGCCGGCCAAAGGAAACTCCACCCGAATCGAGTACCGCGCGATGGACAGCGCCTGCAATCCGTACCTCGCGTTGGCAGTGCTGGTTGCTGCCGGGCTGAAGGGCATCGAGGAGGGCTACGAACTGCCGCCGGGCGCGGAGGACGACGTGTGGGCCCTGACCGAGTCCGAACGGCGCGCCCTTGGCGTCAAGAAGTTGCCCGAGTCGCTCGCGCAGGCCATCGAAGTAATGGAGAGCAGCGAGTTGATCGCGGAGACTCTCGGCGAGCACGTCTTCGACTTCTTCTTGCGGAACAAGCGCGCCGAGTGGGAGGACTACCGCCGGGAGGTGACGCCCTTCGAACTGGAGCGTTACCTGCCGGTGCTCTGAGGAGTCAGCCGGCTTGTTGCGCGTGCTGATGATTCAAAACGATCCGACGGCCCCGCCCGGACTCGTCGGGGATTGGCTGCGCGTCGAGGGCGTGACGGTGGACGTGATTTCGGCGTACGCCGGTGAATCCATTCCCGATGCGGTGCCCACCGATGTGGACGGCATCGTCGCCCTGGGCGGTGAGATGGGTGCGTTGTCCGACCACGAGGCGTCGTGGTTGGCCGCGGAACGCGACCTGTTGCGCGACGCCGTCGCCCGGGACGTGCCGGTGCTCGGACTGTGCCTGGGTGGGCAACTGCTTGCTGCGGCGACAGGCGGTCGAGTCGGTCGGGCCGCCGTGGGTGAGGCGGGCGTCGTGGATATGACTACCGCCGACGAGTTGATCGACGACGACGTGTTCGGCTCCTTGGCCGGTCATGTTGTTCGGGCGGCGCAATGGCATCTCGATGCCGTCAACGAGTTGCCACCCGGCGCAACGCTGCTCTTGTCCAATGACGCGTGTCCGATCCAGGCGTTTCGGGTCGGGGGTTTCGCATGGGGCGTGCAGTTCCATCCGGAGGTTGATGCCGGGATCGTCGAGGGCTGGGTCGCCGATGATGGCCCGCTCGTGGCAGCGGGGGTGAGCGCCGCCGATGCCGTCGAACAGATCCGGTCGGCGTACGCCGAACTTGTCGCCACCTGGGCGCCGGTCGTCGCCCGCTGGGTCGACGTCGTACGACAACAGGCGGAATCGCATGGGAGGTAGCCCTGGAGATCGACCGCCAGGCTCGGTACTCCCACACGCCTTCACCTGAAATCAACTGACTAGCCTGCGCAGATGGACGGCCAGGAGCGAAGCGGTGGGCGCACCACCTCGCTGACTGCGCGGCTGGCGCGGTTGGGCTTCAGCGATCCGGTACGTGCCGCGGAGATGTTGGAGACACCGCTCCTCGTGGGTTACGCGACGCCCGAGATTCTCGACTCGTTCGCTGAGGCGGCAGATCCCGATCTCGCCCTGCGATCGATGGCTCGCATAGCTGAGACCCATGAGTCCGGAGAGTCGATCGGTGCCGCGAATCGCCTCTTTGAGATGGCGCGTTCCAACCCTCTGCTGCGATCGAGGCTGATCGCCGTACTCGGAGCATCTGAAGCGTTGGGCGAGCACCTCGCGCACCACCCCGACCAGGTGAGTGTGTTGACCGAGCCGGATGCGATCGACACGCGCCCCACCTCTGAAGCACTACGTGCCGACTTGCTTGCTGTTGTCGGCGCCGATCTCGGGACCGCCCGGGTCGAGACAGCAGGGCGGAGCAACCACGAGCCGGTGGCCCGGGGTCACGGTCCGGATGTCCTCGATGATCTCCGCATCGCGTATCGGCGTCATCTGATCGCACTCGCAGCACGTGACCTCGTCGGCGGGGCGTCCCTGGACGACGTTGCCGGGGAGTTGGCCGACCTGGCCGACGCAGTTCTGGCCGCGGCGCTCGCGATCGCGCGGTCAGAGGTCGGCGCGGAGTCGTCGCTGTGCCGATTGGCAGTGATCGGCATGGGCAAGTGCGGTGGTCGCGAGTTGAACTACGTCAGCGACGTCGACGTGATCTTCGTGGCTGCACCGGCGAACAACACGTCGAGCAACACGGCAAGCAACACGGCAAGCAACACGGCGAACGACGCTGGCGACGGCACGGCGGTACCCGAGCTGGTCGACGATGCGCAAGCGCTGGTCGTCGCAACCCGACTCGCGAGCACGATGATGCGGGTCTGTTCCACGGCAACCGCCGAAGGCTCGATCTGGGAGGTCGATGCGAACCTTCGCCCGGAAGGCAAGTCGGGAGCATTGGTACGCACGCTCGCATCGCACATCGCCTACTACCAGCGCTGGGCGTCGACGTGGGAGTTTCAGGCGCTGCTCAAGGCCCGTCCGAGCGCGGGAGATCTCGAACTCGGTCAGGCGTACGTCGATGCCGTGCTGCCGTTCGTCTGGGGCGCAGCCGATCGGGACCACTTCGTCGAGGACGTCCAGACCATGCGCCGCCGAGTCGAAGAGAGCATCCCGGCCACGCAACTGGACCGCCAACTCAAGTTGGGCCGCGGCGGATTGCGCGATGTCGAATTCGCGGTGCAGCTTCTCCAGCTTGTCCACGGTCGAAGCGATGTGATGCTGCGAAGCGGCACCACATTGGTCGCGCTTGAGGCGTTGTCCACGTGGGGGTACGTCGGGCGTGAAGACGGATCCACACTGGCGAGCGCCTATCGCTTCCTTCGTACTCTCGAGCACCGAATCCAGCTCTTCCAACTTCGGCGTACTCACATAGTCCCCGACGATGACGCGGATCTGCGGCGGCTCGGTCGATCGATGGGGTTCCGCTCCGACCCCGTTGCGGAGCTGGGTGCGGAGTGGCGACGGCATGCGCGCGAGGTACGCCGCATCCACGAGAAGCTCTTCTACCGCCCCCTGCTCAACGCGGTCGCTCGCCTGGATGCCGGCGTCGCTCGACTCACTCCGGAAGCTGCCCGACAACGTCTTGAAGCGCTTGGGTATGCAGACCCCGCTGGCGCGCTGCGTCACATCGAGGCGCTGACGCAAGGAGTCTCGCGGCGAGCCGCCATTCAACGCACCCTCCTGCCGGTCCTTCTCGGTTGGTTCGCCGATGCACCGGATCCCGATGCGGGGTTGCTGGCCTTCCGACGCATGAGCGACGCGCTCGGATCCACACCGTGGTACTTGCGACTCTTGCGCGACGAGTCCGCTGCTGCCGAGAGAATGGCGCACGTCCTCGCTTCGAGTCGGTACGCCGCCGAGTTGCTGCTCCGGGCTCCCGAAGCCGTCACGATGTTGGCCGACGTGGACGAACTCATGCCGCGTACACGCGACGAACTCCTGTCCGAGAGCACGGCAGCCGCCGCCCGTCACGAGGACCCGGAAGTGGCAGCGAGCGGCGTTCGTGGCATCCGACGACGCGAGTTGTTCCGTACGGCAGCGGCGGATCTTGAGGGTTTGATCGACGCCGAGCAGGTGGGTCAGTCCCTCTCGCGAGTCGCCCGAGCGTGCGTCGCTGGAGGAGTTGAGGTGGCGACCCGAGCGGTGGTCGCCGGTCGTGGCGGACCGTTACCGATGCGCTTCGCTGTCATTGCGATGGGGCGCTTCGGCGGCGGCGAACTCGGATACTCGTCGGATGCCGATGTGATGTTCGTCCATGAGCCGCTCGATGGCGCCGATGAACGCGAAGCGACCGACGCAGCCTTTGCCGTTGCCAACGAACTGCGTCGACTTCTCATGGTGCCCAGCCCCGATCCGCCGCTCGAGATCGACGCCGATCTTCGACCGGAGGGAAAGCAGGGACCACTCGTACGTTCGCTGGCGTCGTATGCGAGCTACTACCAGCGTTGGTCCTCGACGTGGGAGCGGCAGGCACTCATCCGGGCGAGGTTCGTCGCGGGTGACGAAACAACCGGCACACGGCTGATGAGCGTTGTCGACTCGGTTCGTTGGGGCGACCCGCTCACTGATGACGAAGCACGTGAGATCCGTCGGCTCAAGGCGCGGATGGAAGCCGAGCGACTTCCGCGTGGCGCCGACCCAACCCTGCACACGAAGTTGGGACGTGGCGGACTCAGCGACGTCGAGTGGACGGTTCAGTTGCTGCAACTGCGCTACGCCCACGGGGTCCCTGCGCTGCGCACACCGCACACACTCGAGGCGCTGCGGGTCCTGTCGGACGAAGGGTTGCTGACCGAGGAAGACGCGGACGTACTCCGGACTGCGTGGTTGATGGCCACGCGAGTGCGAAATCTGACCATGCTGGCCAGCGGCCGGGCCTCGGACATGGTGCCGACCGACGCGCGTGGCCTCACCGGAGTGGGGCACTTGCTCGGATACCCTCCGGGCCATAGCGGGCAATTGTTGGAGGAGTACCAGCGCGTGACTCGACGTGCGCGTGGAGTCGTCGAGAGGGTGTTCTACGAGTGAGTGCATCGGTCGCGACCCGGATGAGGGCCAGGGACTCCCTGGCCGTTCCCGAGTTCCGCGGCATGATCGGCGCCCAGATCGCCAGTGAGGCCGGCGACCAGATCGCCCGCGTCGCCGTGGCACTGCTCGTCCTTGATCAGACCGGATCGGCCCTGTGGGCGGCAGCTGTTCTCGGCCTGGCCTATATCCCTGCAACCCTGGGCGCGGCGGTCTTGGCACCGATCGCCGACCGCGTATCCCGTCGCAACGTCATGTTGGTGTCCGACCTCGCTCGGGCCGCCTTGATTGCACTGCTTGCTCTCGTTGCGGTCGACGGCACTCCCTTGTGGGTTCTTCTCGCACTACTCCTTGTGTCTGAGTTCTTCACCCCGGCGTTCGATGCAGCGCGGATGGCGACGATCCCCGATGTCCTGGGTGATTCTGCTCTGGTCACCGCCGGGATCGGCCTCACTCGGTCGCTGAACCTCGTCAATCAAGTCGTCGGGCTCGCACTTGGTGGCCTCGTCGTGCAGTTGCTCTCCGCGAGATGGGCCCTAGGCCTCGATGCCGTGTCGTTCATGATCTCGTTCGTGATCCTGCGGGTGACATTGCGCAAGCGCGACGGACTGCTCGAGGGTGCTGCGACTCTCGCGCGACTCTTCTCGGACTTCCGTCAGGGCGCTTCGGCTGTCGCCCATGATCCCTCGCGTCGCGCGCTCATCGGCTTACTGTGGGCGATGGGCATCACGATCGTCGCACCTGAGGCAATCGCGCTGGCGTACGCCCGTGACCAAGGGGCATCCGACGTGTCCGGCTCGATGTTGATGGCAGTCACGCTTGCGGGCGCGGCCATCGGATCGGTGTTGATCGGAAGCCGGCCTGCCTTGATGCAACTGGATGCCATTCTGCCCATGGTGATCGGTTGCTCGATCCCACTTCTGTTCATCGCACCCGAGCCACCGGTGTGGGCGACAGCCATCTTCTTCACTGTCGCGGGTGCGTCTCAGGCATGGCTCGTTTCGGTCATCGCCTTCACCACGTTGCTCACGGTGCCCGAACATCGAGGTCGCGTGGCTGGGCTCATGAGCGCGGGTTTCTCGTTGACGGCCGCGTTGTCGTACCTGCTGGTGGGCTTCCTTGCCGACCGTACGAGTCCGGCGTTTGCTGTGGTCTGCGCCGGCGTCTATGGGTTGCTCGTCGTGTGCGTTGCCTCGGTTCGCTGGCCCGCGCGTGAAGTACGCCAGGCGGTCCGTGGCCTGGAGGGTCACCTCTAAGTCGCGACCGCGCTCGGGCGGTTGTCACCCGTGCTGCCCGTGCTACCGGTTCCGCCGTGGTGGCCGCTACCCGAACCTTCGTGTTTTCCCCATCGCCATCCCGCAATGGCGCCTCCAAGCAACACCAGGCCAGCAACGAGGAAGGCCAGGGGAGCGCCCGCAGAATCTTGGACCAGGAGGAACACGAACGCAGTGATGGTCAGGATCGCGTAGGCCAGCCATGGCCACAGCCGGGTCCACAGGTAGCCAGCGATTCCGACAAGAGCAGCTACGGCGAGCGAAACGAGCCCGATGACACGGGTACCTTCATCCCCTGCCAGCGGAACCAAGAACTGGAATGCCACGAGCAAGCCCGCAGCCGTAGCCACGATCGGCAGCGTCAATCGGCGAGAGACGACGCCAGCCCAGACCATCCCCGTGGCAGCCAGCGCCAATGGGAGCAGGTAATCGCGCGCGATGACCGGGGCAACGTATTCGTTCGCATTCGCGTACGGACTGTCCTCCACGAGGGTTTCGGGTGACGGCAACACCTGATCGATCGTGGCCCCCACAAATGCGACGAGGGTGCCGAACATTGCCAACTCACTCAGCGCACTGGGGGCGACGAACTCGACCGCGAGAAGAAGACCGCCAGCGACGGCCGAGGCCGTGAGCAAGGCGAGGCTGCTGTCATGGAGGGCTGCGGCGATCCCACCCGAAACGAGGAGGCAACCCAGCGTCATCACGACGCTAGCCACTCGCCGCCGGGGCGCCTGGGCTTTGTGCATCAATCCCTCGTGACCCTCGCCTACGACGACGGCGACGATCAGTCCGGCCACAAGTGCAGTCAGACCGAGCGCTTCGAGAGTCACAACTCGACCGGTCCAGGTCAACTCATCCCAGCGTTGCGCCACGAGTGTGAGCACAGAGGCACCGACGAACCCGGCCCCCAAGTACGCGGCCGCCTCGAGCAACCGATCACGCCAGTTCGGCGTCTCCGGGGTAGGAACCTCGAGTGTCCGCACGGCGGGGGTCACGGTCCCGAGACTCATCCCTTGTACGCCGCGGCGTACCGCGTCAGCCTGAGCCGACTCGAGCGTTCCTTCACCGACCAACCGGGCCAATACGTCTTCGAGAACAGCCGGGTCAACAATGTTTCGATCTCTGACAGAGGTCCTTGTCATCGCAATCACCTCTAAGGCCACCTTCAGGCTACGCCGATCCCAGCCCGTTCAACAGGCGAATGAACTCCGCCGAGCCGCCGCCGGGGCGCGATTCGATCTCGCGGCTACGTGTTCCGGGGAACCGAATTGGGCACCCGCTCGATCCTGCGGCCGGCGATCCCTGGATCTCCCCCTTCCTTCACCGCAGTACGACGCTTGATCGCGATTCATCGGGCGCTCGACGGGTCTACTGTCGAGTGGGAGGCAAGGCCGATGGTGGTTTTCGCTGATCGCGTCGATGCGGGCCGGCAGTTAGCGGAGCGGCTGGCCCTTTGGCGCGGTCAGGACGTGGTGGTTCTTGGCCTTCCGCGTGGTGGGGTGCCGGTGGCGTACGAGGTGGCCGAGGCGCTTGAAGCCCCACTGGACGTCATCGTCGTACGCAAGCTCGGAGTCCCGTACCAGCCCGATCTCGCCATGGGTGCCATCGGTGAGGGAGGTGCGCGAGTACTCGAACCGCACGTCTTGGCACAGGCCCGGGTCAGTAGTGAGGAATTCCTCGCGGTCGAACAACGCGAACTCGCCGCACTTGAGTTGCGTGTCGCTCGCCTGCGGAGGGGTCGTGAGCGAATCGACCTTCTCGGTCGTACGGTCATCGTCGTCGACGATGGCATCGCCACGGGCTCGACGGCGCGGGTGGCGTGTGATGTCGCTCGCCACCTCGGTGCGGCGAAGGTGATCCTGGCAGCGCCGGTGGCTCCAGCCGAGACAATCCGCGACATCCCGGAAGCCGACGAGGTCGTCTGTGTCTCTACTCCCGAGCCATTCAGGGCCGTCGGCTACTTCTACCGCGACTTCTCGCCGACGAGTGACGAGGAGGTCATCGCCCTGCTTGATGCGGCAGCCCGCCGCACAAGGGAGGGCCGTGTGGTCGACTCCTCGCCTGACTGCGACGTCGACGTCGAGATCCCGGTCGGTGTGGTCACACTCGAAGGACACCTTCATCTCCCCGCACCCGCGCAGGGCGTTGTGCTTTTCGCGCACGGAAGCGGGAGCAGTCGCCACAGTCCGCGCAACCGGTTCGTCGCATCGGTCCTCTACCAGGCGGGCTTGGGTACGTTGCTGCTCGACTTGCTTACCCCGGAAGAGGAGCTCAACCGCACCAACGTTTTCGACATCGAGTTGCTCGCGGGCCGGCTCTCGGCAGCGACCCAGTGGCTTCTCGGGCGACCCGACGCGGCGTCGTGCCGCATCGGCTACTTCGGCGCCAGCACCGGTGCGGGGGCGGCTCTGTGGGCGGCGGCAGACGAAGGGACGCAAATCGCGGCCGTCGTGTCGCGCGGCGGTCGTCCGGACCTGGCCGGGTCGCGGCTTGGCGCCGTCCGGGCCCCCACGCTGTTGATCGTTGGTGGTGCCGACGAGGCGGTCCTTGCCCTGAACCGCAAGGCCCAAGCGCAACTGCGCTGTCCGAGTGAATTGGCGGTCGTCGATGGCGCGACCCATCTATTCGAAGAGCCGGGGACGTTGGCAGCGGCGGCGAATCTGGCGCGCGACTGGTTCGCGCGCTATCTCTTGCCGGACGGTTCACCGCAAGACCCGGCGGTTGGCCGATGACTCCGTCGCGTGACCCGAGCGACGCCGACATCGTGTCGGAGATCCGATCCCTCGCCCGGCCGCTGGCCAGCTCCGCGGACCTCGATCCCCTGATAGATCGGATTCACGCCGCCCGCTACGTCTGCCTCGGGGAGGCGTCGCACGGCACACACGAGTACTACTCATGGCGGGCGCTGCTCAGTCGTCGACTCATCGAGGAACACGGCTTCACCTGGATCGGCGTCGAGGGTGACTGGCCCGACTGTTGGCGCATCAACCGTTGGGTGCGTGGGCAGGGCGATCAGGATCTCGACGTGTACGGAATGCTCGCGCGGTTCGAGCGGTGGCCGACCTGGATGTGGGCCAATCAGGAGGTGGCAGAGTTTCTCGCGTGGCTGCGCGAGTGGAACACCGCGCGACCAGAACATGAGCGCGTCGGGTTCTACGGCCTCGACGTGTACTCGCTGTGGGACTCGCTTCGGGAGATCATCTGGTGGCTCGAGGCCAACGCTCCCGACGCAGTACCGGCCGCGATGATGGCGTGGCGGTGCTTCGTGCCGTACCGCGAAGACCCCCACCAGTACGCCTGGAGTACCAGGCTGGTGCCCGAAACATGCGAGGCCGATGTGGTCGGCTTGCTCGTCGAGGTGCAACGCCGTACCCGCGATCGCGCCGCCGATGACGAGGACGCATTCGACGCTGCTCAGAACGCCGCGGTCGCGGTGGGTGCCGAGCAGTACTACCGGATCATGGTGCGGGGTGACCGCGAGTCGTGGAATATCCGCGATCGCCACATGGCCGACACGATCGACCGATTGTCCGACCACCACGGACCTCGATCGAAGGGCTTGGTGTGGGAGCACAACACCCACGTCGGGGACGCACGGGCGACCGATATGGCTCGCGACGGGCTCGTCAACGTCGGTCAGTTGGTGCGCGAGCGCCATGATGTCGAGGGCGTCGCGCTGGTGGGCTTCGCCTCGCACCGCGGATCAGTCGTGGCTGCGGCGGCCTGGGGTTCCCAGGAAAGCGTGCTCGCCGTACCGGACGCGCGTGTCGGTAGCCACGAGGACCTCCTCCACCGAGCGCTCGGCGAATCGGCCGTCTTGGTGTTCGGCGAGGACCGATCGGGTCCTTGGCTTTCGACTTGGCTGGGTCATCGGGCGATCGGGGTCGTTTATCAGCCACAGCGTGAGAGCGGGAACTATGTCCCGACGCGTATGGGCGCCCGCTACGACGCACTGATGTGGTTCGAACGGACCACCGCGTTGCGACCGCTCCACCATGAGGCGCGTCCCGATGAACTCGAATTCGAGACGGAGCCATCTGGCTTCTAGGGTCGAACCTCGAGGAAGGACGTCGGAGACCACGTCGCCTGATTACGATCACGGGCATGCGCGTACTGGTTCTCGGGGCTGGCTTCGGCGGACTTGAAGTGACGACTCGGTTGTCCGAGGAGTTCGGCGATGACATCGAGATTGTGCTGATCGACAAGGGCGAGTCATTCGTCTTCGGCTTCTCGAAGCTGGACGTCATGTTCGGCCGGATGCCGGCAGCGGAGGTCGTTCATCGATACGCCGACATCGTCAAGTCCGGCGTACGTGTGATTCGGTCGACGGTCCGGTCGATCGACCCGGTCGCCAAGCGGGTGGTGACCGACTCAGGCACTTTCGATGCCGATGTCCTCGTCGTCGCGCTGGGGGCCGACCTGCATCCGGAGGCTACCCCCGGGTTGGTCGAAGGAGGGTACGAGTTCTACACGGTTGCCGGTGCCTTTGCGTTGCGCGAGGTGCTTGCGAACTTCGAAGGCGGTCGAGTGATCGTCGCCGTCACCTCGACGCCGTTCAAGTGTCCGCCCGCGCCGAGTGAGACCGCGTTGCTCATGCACGACTTTCTCACTGCCCGTGGCCTTCGCGAGCGCTCGACCATCTCGTTGGTGATGCCGTTCGGCGTACCGATCCCGCCGTCGCCGACGGCGTCGGAGGCGTTGGTTGTTGCGTTCGGCGAAGCCGGGATCGAGTGGCACCCCGAGCGGTTGGTTCGCGAACTCGATCCCGCGCGCAAAGTCGCGCTGCTCGGCGATGGCGGCGAGATGGCGTACGACTTGTTCCTGGCCGTGCCTCAGCACCGCGTCCCCGAGGTCGTCGCTGAGTCGGGGATGACTGTCGACGGTTGGATACCGGTGAACTCGCTGACGTTGGAGACCAGTTTCCCCGGTGTCTACGCCGTCGGCGATGTCGCCAGCGTCGGAACACCGAAGGCCGGAGTGTTCGCCGAAGGACAAGCCGCCGTCGTTGCGGCCGAGATCATCGCCACCATCCGTGGCTCCTCGACGCAGGTCACGTATGACGGTCATGGGGTCTGCTACCTGGAGTTCGGGCACGACAGCGTGGCCAAGGTCGACGTGACCTTCCTCAGCGGCCAACGGCCCACGGGTGATCTTGAAGGGCCGTCACCGGAGTTGGTCGCAGACAAGTCCGAGTTCGGTTCGAGCAGGATCGCGCGCTGGTTCGGCGACTCGCGGACAGCTGCCGGTTAGGAACCAACCCGCCCCGCCGAGTCTGCACTTAACACCCTTCCCGAGCCGCGCCGAAGGGCGATAAGTCCAGACTCGGCGGACGGGGTCATCCCGAAGGTTTGGACTACCCGTACCCCCTACGTCGCAGTGCAGGCGGCGTTCGGTGCGAGTTGGCTTGACCGTCCACCGTCGAGAGATGGTGAGTGGGATGCTCGAGACGGCCTCGCTCACGCCGGTGAAGCTTCCCTGGGCCAATAGAGAGGACCACTAATGGCGACCCTGCATGCGGAGTTCACCGTGGGCGACTACGAGCAATGGAAGGCAATGTTTGACAGCGATCCGGCGGGACGGCAAGCGGGAGGGGTTGGTTCCTACCGGATCAGTCGAGGAGTGAAGAACCCGAATCACGTCATGCTCGATCTGCAGTTCGACGACTCGAGTAAGGCAGAGGCCTTCTTGGAGGCGCTCGGGCCCGTTTGGGCTTCGGCGCCGGCCGGGGCGATCCAGAACGCGATAGGGGTGGTAATGGAGACGACGGAAGAGGCTCAACTCTAGTTTCGCCTGGCGCGGCGCAGTTCGAATTCGGCACGCAAATTGTCGCCCGGGTCCGGGTCGACCGACGCCCGAGTACGAGCCGTTTCGAACGAGGGTTTGTGGCCGGTCAACTCGTCGAGTAGTCGCCAGCGTCTTTGTGAGCCGTGGCGGCAGCGCCGCCCGGATCACATAACGACCG
>Ga0315297_10001385_pt1 | contig 14968 bp, 13 predicted proteins | sample YL17G15_0_MG_FD_203628 | JGI IMG/M metagenome (GOLD analysis project Ga0315297, IMG submission 203628) | Sediment microbial communities from Yellowstone Lake, YNP, Wyoming, USA - YL17G15_0 | ecosystem: Environmental > Aquatic > Freshwater > Lake > Sediment | place: USA: Wyoming | collected... | reverse complement strand
GCTGGAGAACGCCTCCCGCCAGGTCTTGTGGCAATGATAAACGATGCCGAACTCTTCACATGTCGTTCGTACGATCGGCGCCAGGCGCGGGTAGATCATGTGGCATATATGTGGAAACAAATGGTGCTCGATCTGGAAGTTCAACCCGCCGATGAAATTAAACAACAGCCAGTTTTTCGGCGCAAAGTCCACGGTCGTCTCGACCTGGTGCACGGCCCACTCATTGTCGATATGCTGTGGGCTGCCCAACGGTTCCGGGAAGGCGGCATACCCATTGATGTGCGCGAGCTGGAAGAAGACGCTCAGAACCATGCCGACCGTCAGAAGCACAATAAGAAACCCGATCAACACCTGCCACCACGGGAAGACCAGCACCGGGAGCCCGATCATGATCCCGAAAAAGAAAAGCTTGCCAGCCCAGAATGTGACTTTGTCAGCCGGGTTCATTTTTGGGTAAACATGGTTTGCATCCGATTTGCCAGCCAACACCATCATAAAATCCCGCAAAATGAAGTCGAAGCCGATCATGCTGTACACCACCGGAAAGTACCAGGCTTGTCCCCTGTGGAGCGGTTTCCACGGTGCGCGGGGGGTGAGACGCATCAAGCCAAAGGCCTCAACGTCGTCATCGAAGCCGGCAATATTGGTGTAAGTGTGATGCCAAATGTTATGCTTGGTGCGCCAGCGAAATCCGCTCATGCCCAACATGTCAGCGCTTAAACTTACCAGCCGGTTAACCAATGGGTTGTCAGCATAGCCGCTGTGATTGGCATCATGCATCACATTGAACCCGACAGAGGCGATGGCCAATGCCCATGCCAGGCACAAGCAAATGTTAACCGCCATTGGAAAATGACCGAGCAGCAGCAACAGGTATATCCCCAGCCACAAAGCCAGTGCGACCGTTGTTTTCAGACGCATGGTGGGTACGTCCCGCCCGGTGAGGTGGTTATCGCGCAGATAAGCATTAACACGCTCATTAAGTGCCTTTTGAAAACCGCGATGTTGTGTGAACTGCAGGCTCCGACTGGTGGTTTTTTCTATAATATTGGCGACTGCCATTATGATTCTCCTTCAGCGTGACTTTATTAGTTCTACCAACGGTGTTGTCACGAATTGAGACTATTATAAAGGGAAATTGGAAGTCACTCGAATCCCCTCCGACAGGGTTCCAACTTGAAGAATTGCCGTTGCCTCCCTCTCCTTTCATCAAAGGAACTTTTCTCTTCCCCTGGCGTCCATAGAGAGTACAATTACTTTATAGATTAGGGATTATTCCCAAGGAGTATTAAATGAAAACCAAATTCTTATTTCTCATCACGGTCTTGCTTCTCGGCATTATCCTGGCTGCCTGCACCCCCTCCAATATTACTGTCCAGACCCTGCCTAATCAGCGCACCATCACTGTCAGCGGAACCGGCCTGGTCACCCTCACCCCCGATATCGCCTACATCAACATCGGTGTTCATTCGCAGGATGCGAGTGCGACCGCTGCCATGACTGCCAATAGCACCCTCGTGAAGGCAGTCATAGACACCATCAAAGCTGCCGGAATTGCTGAAAAAGACATCAAGACCACCAATTTCAGCATTTACCAACAGCAGCAATTCGATTCCAACGGGAAACCCACAGAAATTTATTATGTGGTCGAAAATACCGTCTATGTTACGGTTCGCAACCTCGAAAAACTAGGCGGGTTGCTCGATGCCAGCGTCCGTGCCGGGGCCAATAATGTTTTCAATATCAGCTTCGATGTGGCTGATAAGACTGAAGCGCTTTCACAGGCGCGCGCGGCAGCCGTTGCCGATGCCCGTAAACAGGCGGACGAACTGACCGGCGCTACGGGTGTTTCTCTAGGAGCAGTACAGACCATTTCATACTACGACAGCACCCCCCCGGTTGCCCTCCAGTATGCCCGCCAGGTCTCCGCTGAAGCCGCACCCAGCGTCCCCATCCAATCCGGCTCGATGCAGATTACGACCACGGTAACCATAGTTTACGAGATCCATTAATTACTGCAATTCGACCCTGAACCTGGGGGAGTGAAGTCTGACTGGTTGACTGCGTGTTCCGAATCCTTCACCGGCTTCCTTAACGGAAGCCGGTTTCACATTTGCCGCGGGTATAATCTCTGCAAAACTTGAGGAGGAAAGCATGCTGAAAGTCGGATACATTGGCCTGGGGCTGATGGGTAAATCCATCGCCCGCAACATTCTTAAGGCTGGTTTCCCGCTCACCATCCATAACCGGTCATCCCATGTTGTTGCAGCGCTGACCGATGAAGGCGCCCAGCCAGCCTCATCTCCCGCTGAGGTTGCCTCCAAGGTGGATGTGGTCTTCACCAACCTGCCCGACACTCCCGATGTGGAGAAGGTGGTGTTCGGCGAGAATGGGATCTCTGCAGGGGCTCAACCCGGTCTCATCTGGGTGGACAATTCCACCATCAAACCGGGGGTTGCCCGGGCGTTGGCTGAAAAACTGGCTGCGCTGGGTGTTTTTTCCCTGGATGCACCGGTCTCCGGTGGAGATATTGGCGCCCGGGACGCAACCCTGGCGATCATGGTGGGTGGCCCGGCAGAGGCCCTCGAAAAGGTTATGCCGGTCTTTCAAGCCATGGGAAAAACTGTCACCCATGTAGGTACGGCGGGAGCTGGCCAAGTGGCCAAGGCAGCCAACCAGGTCATGGTCGCCGCGCAGATGGTGGCCATGGGTGAACTGCTCATCTTCTCGCAGAAAGCCGGTGTGGACCCGCGCAAGGTGATCGAGGCGATAAAAGGAGGAGCAGCCCAGTGCTGGACGCTGGATGTTAAACCCCCGCGGCTTTTTGCAGGCAACCGCCTCCCGGGATTCAAATCCAGCATGATGGCCAAGGATCTGAATATAATCCTTGAAACAGCCCGCGAGTACGGCATCCCGCTTCCCTCTGCTGCAGTGGACGCGCAGCTCTTCAATGCGATGCTCCAGAACAACATGGGTGAACTGGATAACTCAGCCGTGGTCGCGGTGATCGAGGATCTGGCTGGAACCAAATTGCAGGAAATATAAACTGGTCCCTTGCGGGGAGGCTGACCTGGGTGCGGATTTTTTAATATCAGGGAGAAAACAAAATGATGTCATTCAAAAGGTTGTGGCCTGTAGTCAGGGATTATGCCCTGATCCTGGTTGGCGCGTTGTTCGAGGCGGTTTCCTTGCGCTTGTTCATGATCCCGGCCCAGCTGGCCAGCGGCGGCATCAGCGGCATTTCGCAGTTGATCAACCATTTCACAGGCTGGTCGATCGGCTTGATGGTTTTCATCGGGAACATTCCCCTCTTTATACTTGGCTGGCGTTTGTTGGGTGGAAGACGGTTCGCAGTTCGAACACTGGTGGCGGTTCTGGCATATTCGGTTTTCATTGAGGCTGTTTATTGGCTGCCTTTCTTTCCGAAAAACGGGCTTACCAATGACCTGGTGCTAAACACGCTCTACGGGGCTGTCCTCAGCGGCATCGGCTACGGTCTGGTTTACCGTGCGCAGGGAACCAGCGGAGGGTCCGATATACTTGCCCGCATCTTAAATCGTTGGCGCGGTATCCCGTTATCGCAGAGCTACTTGATGACCGATACGCTGGTCATCCTCGCCGCGGGGTTCGTCTTTGGCTGGCAGAAAGCGCTCTATGCCATAATCGTCTTGTACGTTTCCGGACTGGTGGTGGATAGCACCCTGGAGGGCGGCGGAACCGTCCGCACCGCGCTGGTTGTAACCGAAAAATGTCAGGAAATGGCAGACCGGGTCCTGGCTGAAATGGAGCGCGGCGTCACCATCCTGGAAGGGAAGGGGGCTTACACAGGCGAGACTCGGCCTGTTCTTTATTGCGTCGTAACCCGTTCGGAGGTCCAGCAGTTGAAAACGATCGTCCACGAAGAGGATCCCAGGGCTTTCATGGTCATTGGCGCAGCGCATGAGGCGCTGGGAGAAGGTTTTCAGCCATTAAAAAAAGGATGAACAAGTTACCGGGAGGGAACTTTTTACCAAACATAGGGGGCTGAGATTCTACTCTCCCGATTGATGGCAGATTCAAGATTGGACTTCATGAATCCCCACTGGCAATCCCCCCTAGTGGTTACCCAAATTGGATGACTACTCCAGTGATCAGCGCGATCTGCCCCAAGTGATAAGCGATCATATTTATCAGGCGGCCATTCCTGATCGGCTTGACGAACATGTTCCATGCCAGGATGAGATCAGAGAAATAAAATAGGGCTGCACCCAGGGTGACAAGCCCCGCAGCAGGAGCTTTCCACTCCACCCGATAGATCGTCAGAAAAGCGGACAGCAGCATGATCGTAATGACCATCGCATAGGTCACTACAGGCACAAGCAGCCGCTGGAATCCTTTTTCCCGTATTCCGCTAATAACGCGTTTCAAGACCCGCGCAGTTGTCAATGCGAGGAGGAAGCCGATCCCGCTGGCCCAAATCGATATGCTGTTCCCCAACTGGGTGTTCAGCCCGATGATGTAGGTCACATGAGCCAGCAAAAAAGCAGCCAGGCCCGGTAAAAACCAGCGGTTCGGAAGGCCCCCACGGGAAGCCAAAATGCAAATGTCACCCAATAACGAGAAGATGAGTCCCGCCCCGAAGCAGATCAGCGGCAGCGAGGGTTGGTTCCCTGCCTGCACTAGGTAACCGAACAGGAGCACCATCGTCGCTGGTTTGGCGAGGGTTTCGATCATCCTCCAGCCTTTGGCTACTGCCACCCAATCCGCCACCGCGGCGACCAGTACAGCGATGAATATGAGTGTCGTCAGCATTTTTTCCCTTTTCGAATTTCGAGGCAGGGTCCGGGTTATTGATTGAGTTTATACCCGAATCGGCGCAGGGCGTCATCATTGTCCCGCCAGTTTTTCGATAGTTTGACCCTGAGTTCAAGAAACACCTTGCGTCCGCTCATGCTTTCAATTTCCTTGCGGGCTGCAGAACCGATCTTTTTGAGCATCGCTCCGCCTTCTCCAATGACGATCCCCTTCTGCGAGTCACGCTCGACGAACAGTGTGGCTGAGATGAACGCGCCTTCTTCGCCGCGCTCCGTGTATTCATCCATCCGAACAGCCATTGCATGCGGGACTTCGTCCCGCAAGTAGATGAGGGCTGCCTCACGAATCAACTCTGCGGCAATTTCGCGCTCGAAAAGATCGGTCAATTGCTCTTCCGGGAACTCCGGCGGTCCAACAGGGAGACGTGCGATCAGCACCTTGATTAATTCTTCCAGCCCGGCTCGATGGGTCGCAGAAAAGGACAGTGTTGGAGTGTCGGGAATTAAGCCCAGGTATGCCTCCTTTATCTTCACCAGCCCGTCAGCGTCGATCAGGTCAATTTTATTGAGCCCCACAAGGAGGTCAGGCTTGCGGCGCAATCCCGAGAGCAGGGTGGCAATCCGCTGGTCGTCCTCATCTGGCAAGCTGCTCCCATCCACCAGGAAAAGGATGATATCCACACCTTCCAGGGCTTCCTTGGCTTCCTGGTTAAAGAACCGGCCGAGTTTATGCCTGGGGGAGTGGATTCCCGGCGTATCCACGAAGATGAGCTGGGCATCGGCAGTAGTCAGGATTCCGAGTTGACGGCGCCGGGTGGTTTGCGGGCGGTGAGATACGGCTGCAATTTTCTGACCGAGAAGCGAATTGACCAGTGTCGATTTTCCAACGTTGGGTTTGCCGATGACGGCAATGAATCCGGAATGGAAATCGGTCATCGTTTCCTCACAAGTTTGACCCGGTTGAACCACGGATGGGTGCAGGGTTTGCCTGCTTTCCTGGAAAATACATTATTAGCGTTTCCAATTAACGATAACTACACTGGCAATGATCAACAGTGCGCCAATGAATAACTGCCATGAGAGGTCTTCAGGCGGGTAGATCACCCCGAGGATCACGCCCCCCAGTGGGAAATGGAATGGCAACACTGGTGACTCCCAGGATGATATGAGTGATCCAGGTGATCCGGTCACGCGGCCAGGGTACCCGCAGGAAGAGTGCCGCCAAGATTCCGGTCAGTGCTCCAAAGGCAACGCGGAATCCCACCAGGGTGAACGGATCCACCTCCTCAAGGGCAATCTTGATCCACAGAAATGAGGCAATCCAAACCACTCCCAGCAATATTAAAGCGAACCAGTGTTTCAGCTTCATAGGCTCTTGCGAGTTTATCATGAATTGCTGCTCATCATCCCACCCAGTCTTATACAGCGGTGAGAGTGATATGAGTTGGTATAGACAGCCATGAAATGATTATATATATACATACCCTGCAGGGTTTTCAGCAGGAATTTTGGAATGTGCCTGTATTGAATCCGTGGATCTTAAAACACTGGCCTCCGGGAATTAAACCGGAGGCCAGAACACGATGGTGTTTTTCGTGGATATTTTGCCGTAGACTACACTTTTTTTCCGCAGTGCGGACACACCTTCCATTCATCCTGGAGCGGTCTGCCGCATTGTTTACATGGTTTAACAATTTCCACAGGTACCGCCGCAGGGATAACCGCTGGAACCTCAACGCGCTGGGGTGTGCGCAGGCGGTTTACCAGCCAGATCACTCCCAGCACAACCAGGGCCAGGAAACCGAGAGAGATGAGACCTCCAAAGATTCCCCCGAAAGGACTGAAGCCGTAGCCCATCATGCCGGTACCGCGCATATGTCCATATCCGCCGTAGGGCATCATCCCGGGGCCGCGCTCAAAATAATCCGGGCCCCTGTTGGAAAAATTGCGCGGGCCGAAAGACTCGGCGCAGTATCCATAGAAATGACTTTTAACCATAAAGGCAACGCCGACCAGGACGGCAATAATCACCAACCCCAGGATTATGCCGATTATCCACTTCCATACTTTTTTCATAATTCTTTCTCCTATCAATAATTTTTGGAAACTACCGGGATGCTCACGGTTGAGGTGATTGACTGATGTAGAATACTACAACTCACAGATCTTTTTACGAAGCATGTTACCGATCAAGCAGCTACCATTTTCAAGCATATTATATAAAAAGATTATGAATATATGATTAAACCTCCAGAAAGCGAACACAAGGTACCTCCGGAAAACGGAAATCTTAATCAGTCTCAATCTTCTAAAATGATATACTACGACCATGCCTCCCCTGATCGGGCTTTTTGGCGGTACCTTCGACCCTCCACATATAGGTCATCTCATCCTGTCCGCTGAGGCAGACGCACAACTTCAGCTTGACCGATTGCTCTGGATATTAACTCCCATTCCGCCGCACAAGCAGGGTCAGTCGATTACCCCCATCGAACATCGGAAGGCAATGGTCGAATTAACCCTCAAGAAGGACCGCCTGTTCGAGTTCTCCACCGTGGATTTGGACCGTCCCGCCCCGCATTATGCCCTGGAAACAGTGAAAATCCTTTCGGAACAGAATCCGGGCGCAGACTTGGTCTACCTGATGGGTGGAGACTCTCTCTCCGATCTCCCCAACTGGCATCGCCCTGCAGATTTGGTGAAATTGCTGAGTCATATGGGTGTAATGCGTCGCCCAGGCGATTCCGTCGATCTGCCGGCTTTGGAAAAAATAATCCCCGGGTTGTCAGCCAAAGTACTTTACTTGCAGGCTCCATTAATAGACATCGCGGCCCATGAAATTCGTCGGCGGGTCTCGGATGGGCGTCCCTACCGCTTTTTTCTGCCGCCCGGGGTTTATGATTACATTGTTAAACATAACCTGTACCGAAGACCATCTGCATAATTAGATACATACCTTTGCTTCTAGAAGAACCAGCCCGCCACACATATCTCAATTCCATACGATCGCTTTTTTCATGGATGGAAATCCGATTGAAGCCCGGGCCGCGCTTGCTTCTCCAGCCGCTTTATGCTAGACTTTGTTCATGATCGTGGAGGCTGTTCCATGGCTGAAAAAATCCTTATCATAGATGATGATGTGGATACCCTGAAACTGGTGGGGATGATGCTTCAGAAGCAGGGATATCGCATCATTGCTTCCGCAAATGGCGAGCAGGGATTGATGCAGGCTGAAGCTGAAAATCCAGATTTAATCCTCCTGGATGTCATGATGCCGGATATGGATGGCTTCGAGGTTGCCAGGCGCCTGCGGGCAAATGCAAATATGACCAACACCCCCATTCTCATGTTTACCGCCAAAACCCAGTTGGACGATAAAGTGACCGGGTTTGAGGCTGGCGCTGATGATTACCTGACCAAACCAACCCATCCCACCGAGTTAAGCGCCCATATCAAGGCTCTGCTGGCGCGGTCCAGCAAAGGGAAAATCTCCGCCATGGCGGTACCCTCAGAGAAACGCGCCATGACTGTCGGCATAATTGCACCCCAGGGAGGACAGGGGGTTACCACGGTTGCAGTCAACCTGGGGGATGCCCTGCACACATTGACGGACGGGGACATCATTGTTGCTGAACTCCGACCTGGAATGGGCACCCTCGGTCCCGATTTGGGAGAACCCAATCCCACCTCACTGACCGACCTCATCTCCGCCAATTTGTCGGATATCACCCGTCAACGAATCCAGGAGAAACTCTTCACCCATAAAACCGGGCTCCGTTTGCTGTTGGGGTCTGTGCAGGCAAAAGACGGTCTGATAAAAAACCTCCCAACCATGATGGAAACCCTGGTCAACCGGATGAGTTTCCTGACCCCTTATCTTGTCCTCGACCTGGGTTCCGGGCTGACACCCCTGAACCAGAACCTGCTGACCTCGTGTAATATTCTGCTTGTTCTAGTTGAACCCATCGCCAATTCGGTCATCCGCTCAAGGGTGCTCATTGCTGACCTGGGGATCATGACCGGTGGCACCGAGAATATCCATGCTATTGTGGTCAATCGCATTCGGACCGATACCCAGCTTAATATGACCCAGATGGAGCAACTCCTTGGTCAGACCCCGCTGCTTGCCATCACTCCCGCCCCCGAACTGTATTACTCCGCCGTGCGCGTGAATTCAACCGCATTTTCCATCGGTCCCGACAGCCTGACAGCCCAGCAGTTCACCAAGCTCGCCAAGTCAGTGTTGGAATTTGAAAAGCAAAAGAAGGATTGAGTTTTAGGGGATTTAATTTTCGATATGTGTGCTGGTCCGCTGGGGGGATAAACTTGTTTTATCCAATTCCCTGAGGTCTTGCTCAACCTAGTCCCACTACACGCTGGAAAAATACGCTTTAATTTCAGCGCGCACCCTTGCGTCCAAATTGCCGCTCAAGGGTGTCCACCGATAAATGGATCATCGTTGGTCTCCCATGGGGACAAGTACGCGGCGATGCACAAATCTCCAGGTCTTTCAACAGGGTTCTTTGTTCTTCGGGGGAAAGCACCTGGCCGGCTTTAACCGCCAGTCGCTTGCAGACACGCCCGGCAATTTTCGCTTCCAGCTCATTTTGGAGAGGGGACTCGTCCTCTTCAAAATCTTCCACCAGTGCCCGCAACGCCATGGCCGGGTCTGAATTGGCGAACAAGGCTGGCATGGCGCGCACTTGATAACTGTTCTGCCCGAATGATTCCACTTGAAAACCCAGGTGCATTAACACCGGCAACTGGTCTTCCAGCAGTTTTGCACTGGCGGGTGGCAGGTGCACCACTTCAGGTGCCAGGAGGATCTGGGAAGGGATCGTCTTTTGCTCGTGCTGCGAGAGGAGTTTCTCAAATAATACCCTTTCGTGGGCTGCATGCTGGTCAATTAGATACAGGCCATCCGGGCCTTCCGCCACCAGGTAAGTCGCGCCAATCTGGCCGATCAATCGGAGCAGTGGAACTGCCATGTTGAGCATGGCATGCGGCTGGTCAGTGTTTGTCATTGCATAAGAAACACCCGCGTTCATCCCAATCTCCCGCTCCTGACTGCTGATATTCAAATTTTCATGCCCGAGTCTCCAATTCGGGTCGATCATCCTGGAATCAGACCGGGAATTCCCCCATAAGGCTTGCGGACCCGGGTGCGGCACGGGTGTGAAAGCCAAAATGGCATGCCGCGTTGAACGCTGAACGAAACTGAAAACTTTATCCGGATTCTTGAATCGTACTTCTGTCTTGGCTGGATGGACATTCACGTCCACTTCTCCAGGAGGCAGTTCGAGGAACAGGGTGGCAATCGGAAACCGTCCCACCATTAGCAGGGTGTGGTATGCCTGTAGTACTGCCGTGTTCAGGGGGGTATCCTGCACCCACCTCCCGTTGACGAAGAATGTGATCTCTTTGCGAGTGGAGCGGGTCAGTCCGATAGGGCTGATATATCCGCTTATTTTGAATCCTTCTTCTTCCGCCATGACCTCCAGCATCTGGCGGGCAGTGTCAACTCCATAAAGGCTGGCAAGGATTGCCCGCCTATCCCCATCTCCGCTGGTTTGCAGGGAGGCAGTATTTCCTTCATGGGATTTGATTCGGACCTGGGGATAAGCCAATGCATATCTCACCACCAGTGTGTCAATTGCCCTCCTTTCAGTCATATCCTGCTTTAGGAATTTCAACCTCGCAGGCACGTTGTAGAAAAGTTCTTCCACGCTTACCGAGGTCCCCACCGGCGCGCCGACTTTTTCAAGCCTGTCGATGACACCCGCTGCCACATGCAGCCTGGCCCCTGAAGGAGCATCTGCCACCCGGGAGATGATGGTCAGTTGCGAGACTGAGCCTATGGAAGCCAGTGCCTCCCCGCGGAAACCGAGGGTGGCAATGCGAAACAAGTCCTCAGCTGAAACAAGTTTGGAGGTCGCGTGGCGCTCAACAGCCAGTTTCATTTCCTCGGCTGGAATGCCCGTCCCGTCATCAGTCACCTGGATTAACGTCCGGCCTGCCCCGGCGATATTAACGTTGATTGATTTCGCCCCGGCGTCCAGGGCATTCTCCAGCAGTTCCTTTACCACCGAGGCAGGACGTTCCACGACTTCACCGGCTGCGATTTGCGAAGCAACCTCGGGGGATAAAACGCGGATGGTCATGTCTTTATTCTACCGTATAATATCGCCATGCGTTTTCAAACCATTTTCTTTGATCTTGATGAGACACTTTACCCAAAGTCAAGCGGATTGTGGGCTGCCATCGGTGGGCGCATCAATTTGTACTTGCATGAACGGATGGGATTTCCATTGGAAAAGATAGAAAGCCTGCGCGACGGATATTTCCGCGAGTATGGGACTACTTTACGCGGCTTGCAGGCCAATTACCCGGTGGATATGGAAGATTACCTTGCATTTGTTCATAATGTTCCCTTGGAACACCACCTCCACCCGGATCCAGAATTGCGCAGGGTTATCGAGGTCCTCCCCGGCAGAAAATATATTTTTACTAATGCCGACTGCCTTCATGCGAACCGCGTTCTCGAAACATTGGGCTTGCAGGGATTGTTTGAAGGCATCCTGGATGTGCACACGGTTGCACCTTATTGCAAACCAATGCCGGAATCCTTTGAACTTGCCCTCGCGGCTGCCGGCTCACCAGACCCGCACATCTGCGCATTAATTGACGACCAGGCGCGCGTCACGCGCATTGCCCGTAACATGGGGATTTTCTCAATCCTGGTGGGGGGCCAACCTGACAGCCAGGATGCCGATGCCGTCCTTGTAAATTGGTCGGAATTCCCCGGGTTGCTCGCCGAGTGACTCTAACGCTGCTCTTATACCCATTTGTTAAAATAATTGGGACAATAAATGTCCCCTTTAGATTTGAGACCTTCAAACCTGGATTTCATTTTGTGTTAATAAAGGAATGATATAGTTTATTTTTACGTTACTAGAAATGGGAGATTTCCATGAGTAAAACCCTGCGTTCCATCTTGATCGCCCTGGTGGCGGTTATTTTAATTGGGTCTGCATTTGGTTTCGGGTATGGCGTGGGGAATGTCTTCCCTGCCGGGAAGGTTTTCCCGACCCTGCAGCTGCCTTTCGGTTCGACCCCCACCCTCACCCCCACCACCGATGCCAGCCAGGGAGGGACCCCGCCCGATTTGCAATCCCAATTTGCACCTTTCTGGCAGGCTTGGGTCCTCGTCCACCAGAACTACGTGGACCAGCCGGTCGATGATACCAAGCTCGTCCAGGGGGCAATCAGCGGCATGATGAATGCCTTGGGCGACCCCCACAGCGGGTATTGGACCCCCAAGCAAACCACCGATGCCAACATGGCTATGCAGGGGGCTTACGATGGGATCGGTGCTTACGTGGACACGAGGGGTGCTTATTTAACCGTTACCAAGACCATCCCTGGATATCCCGCTGAAAAGGCCGGTCTGCAAACCGGCGATCAGATCACTGCGGTGGACGGCCAGGATATGACCGGGATTGATCCGGACCTGGTCAGGATGACCAAGGTTATGGGTCCGGCTGGAACGGAGGTCCATTTGACTGTGCTCCGTGCTGGCGTTGACAAACCGCTTGAGTTTACGATCACGCGCGCCCATATAGTCATCCACAGCGTTACAAGTAAAATGCTTGACAATAAAATCGCATACATCCAGATCTCGGTGTTCGGGGATACGACCGCAAAGGACTTCCATGACCAGTTGGGTCTGTTGATGGCCCAGGACCCGGCTGGCATCATTCTTGACTTGCGGGACAACGGTGGCGGCTACCTGTATGCGGGAATTGCGGTGGCTTCAGAATTCATTGATCACGGCGTTATCGTCACGGAACAATACAGCGATGGGACCAGGGATCCGCATAATGCCACCTCCGATGGTCTTGCGACCAAACTCCCGCTGGTGGTGCTGGTGAATGGTAATACCGCCTCGGCTTCGGAGATCGTGGCCGGCGCGATCCAGGACGATGGTCGCGGCAAGCTGGTTGGTGAGCTGACCTACGGAAAGGGTTCAGTGCAGAACTGGTTGCCACTTTCAGATGGAGGCACGGCGCGCATCACCATTGCCAAATGGTTGACCCCCAATGGTCGCACCATTGATAAGGTCGGTCTGACACCCGATGTGGTGGTTAAATTGATCCAGGAAGATGTTACCGCCAAACGCGATCCGCAATTGGATGCAGCCGTGCAGCTGCTCCTGCATCCTTAACTTCAACGTGTTGCCTGTTTTTTAAGATCAATCGATCAAATATCCTCCCCATGGGATTTTTTGGTTGAAAGGAGCGCGATCATGTTTTATAACCCCCAATACCTGATTTTCATGGCCCCGGCCTTCCTGTTGATGCTGCTGACCTCTTGGTATGTTAAATCCGCATACCGGAAGTGGAACCAGGTACAGGCGCGCTGCCATTTGACCGGCAGCGAAGCCGCCCAGCGCCTGATCTCACGCGGGGGGTTGTTTGGCATCCAGATCCAGGCTGTAGCTGGGAATTTGACCGATAATTATGACCCGCGCACCAAGATCCTGCACCTGTCGCAAGACGTGGCACAAAATTCATCCGTTGCCGCCATCGCGGTTGCAGCCCACGAACTGGGGCACGCCCAACAGGATGCCGAGGGTTACTTTCCTCTTCGTTTTCGCGCCGCGCTGGTACCCATGGTGAACTTCGGCTCATACCTGGGCTGGATCCTGGTCATGATCGGATTATTCCTAAGTTATGCCGGCATGGCTTTGGGGATCAATATCGCCTGGCTTGGGGTTTTGATCTTTGCAGGGGGAGCGCTCTTTGCCCTGGCAACCCTCCCGGTGGAATTGAATGCCTCTTCCAGGGCACACCGCCTGTTGACCGAAACCGGCATTATCCTCGGTCCTGACGAGGAGCATGGGGTTAAGACCGTGTTAAACGCCGCCGCGCTGACCTATGTAGCCGCGCTGGTAACCGCCGTCCTGCAGCTTCTGTATTACGCCAGCATGGTCGGCGGCTTGGGTCGCCGGCGTAGATAAATCATCAGCGATCAAATTGACTCCAGCCGCCGCCCGTATGTTCTAGTCACGGGGGGTATCAACTCACCCCTACGCGACTTGCGAAAGGTTTGGTAAGATAGGGTCACGATGACCCAAGACGAATTGGCTCAAAAGAGTCGTGACGAATTGATCGATCTGGTGCTTGCACAATTTGGACAAATAACCAAGTTGCAGGCGGACAACGAGGCGTTGCAGCTGAAGTTGGAAAAGGGCAAGAAGCCGCCCACAAATTCCAGCAATTCTTCGCAGCCGCCGTCGCTGGACCACAAGCCCAGTCAGCCGAAAGATCGTCGCAAACGCAAGCATGGGCCACCTCAGGGGCATCCCAAGTACGAACGCAAGTTTGTAGCTAAGCCGGACCACATTGTGAACCTGAAGGCAGAGGCGTGTACGAATTGTCATGCTGATCTGCATGCAGTTGCGGGTCAACTGCTGGATGTGAATCAGATCACGGAATTGCCTGATCCGAAAGCAGAAGTGATCGAGGTACGACAGTATGCAGTAGACTGCCCACATTGTGGACAGCATCAGGTTGAACCAGCTCCCGAAGGTCTGGAAATGGATCGGACGTTTGGATCCCGGCTGGAAGCGACCGTGGTGTACTACCGTCAGGAACAGCATATCAGCTACCTGCGCACGGAAGCGACCCTGCGAGAGTTGCACGGGATGGTGATCAGCCAGGGCGGGATCGACCAGATTATGCAGCGGGCCGGGCAGAAAGCCATCCCAGAAGCCGAAATGATCCAGGCAGATGTGCCTCAGAGTAAAGTGATCAACAGTGATGAGACGGGCTGCCGGGTGGATAGCGGAAATTGGTGGCAGTGGGTGTTTTGTACTCTGAATGCGGTGCTGCATGTGATCCGCGATAATCGCAGTGAAGATGTGATCCGGGAAATCATGGCAGGACACACAGCCGAAGTCTGGGGCAGTGACTGTCTGACCTCCCAGTTGAAGGCTCCGACCCTGGAACGCCAGCTGTGTATGTCCCATCAGATCCGCAATCTTCAGGCGGTGATCGACCGTTCGCCACCTGCTTTTTGGGCTCAAGCCATGCAAAAGTTGTTCCGCTATGCCATCCATGTCCATAATCAACGTGATCGGTTGTCTCCCGAAACCTTTCAGGCGAAGCTGAAGT